>Ga0209976_10000140_pt1 | contig 49557 bp, 32 predicted proteins | sample SumtaG_FD_182806 | JGI IMG/M metagenome (GOLD analysis project Ga0209976, IMG submission 182806) | Deep subsurface microbial communities from Indian Ocean to uncover new lineages of life (NeLLi) - Sumatra_00157 metaG (SPAdes) (version 2) | ecosystem: Environmental > Aquatic > Marine > Oceanic >... | reverse complement strand
AACATCACCAAGGTCGACTAAAACATAAACGAATAGAAAACCCTCTAGGGGGCTAACCGCAGTTAAGAAGGTATCCGAAGTGTAATCAGTAACTGTATTGCCGCGGGGCCCCCAGGAAGACCCGTGGTCATAGCTAATATAACACACGGCATTCCTGTTTAGCAACCAAAAAGGATCAGCTACATAAGCAGGAGCAGCAAAAGCGAAGTTATACTCCCGCGGAAAATACCCGTCCCGCTTGACTACTGAGGGGGAAGGACCCAGCTCGGATTCGGACAGCTCGGCAGCGGACCCAAGCTTATTCCAAAGAATACACCGCTCTACAGAACTGCGCTGAGGAGATATACTCACAAAATAATTGAACACCTCGGTACCATTATTTGTAACCGTAATAGCCTCTGTACTGGTAAAATCGTCCTGGGAGGCATTTAAACTTAAATCTAAATCACCTTGGTTTGTTGCTATCTTAGTTTGAGCGCGGCTCGTCGAAACCGAGAAACTCTTCACCTCTAATTTACTCTGAGGGCGTATGTGAGCCCGCAAGTACCTTACAGGGTAACCAATTAAATACCTGGCACTGGTAGCCCCGTCGTCCCGTACAGTTTGGTGTACCGTGAAGTTGGCGCCGTCGGTGGAAGACTCGAAGAAGAAATTGTCAGAAATATTAGCAGCAGGCGTGGAGCTAGCATAAGCTTCTATTTCAAGTATGTGCGGGCTGGGCGCAAGGATGTAATTGGATAGCGTGCTCTTATTCTCGTCGTCTTCAAAGAAAAAGTTCTTAACGTGAAACCTGATAGAGCGCGCTCTTACAGAAGAAAAACGAAAATCGGCGACTCGGTACTCCAAGAGCTGATAACCGTGCTCATAATTTTGAACATCAGTCCGTATGGGATTAGCATAGATAGGGTGGTCTTTGGGCTCAAGTAGCTTTCCCTCTAGAAAAACATCACTGTAGGTCCCAACAACCGTTCCCCAATTTCTTATAGTATCTTCAACATTAGTCGTAACCGGGTACTCAATGCTAAAGTATTTAACGTTATTAACATCCCTAAAATACGTAACAAGGCGATTTATATCAAAAAATACAGGTATTCCCTTGGCAAAATCGAGGGTTACAGAAAACTCCGTCTGATCAAACTTGTCTGCCGGCTCTACTACAGAGTCCAACCAGCTTGGGTGCAGCGTTAAAGCATTCGGGGCCGTATGTTTTACGCCGTCTGTAGCTGCCCCAAGGTCGGTAAGTGGGGGGGCCTGGGCGCCGAATTTATCTAACCCCACCTCCCCGGAAACAAAAGGCCCGCCGTTAATGCCACCGGCGCGCGCTCTTGAAAGGTTAACCTCTTCAGTACGGGCCTCCTCAACCGCGAGTGCCGTTATTTCTTCGATCAGCTCGGGCTGGCCAAAACTAATGTTTAGCACGGCCTCCGTCTCCCTGTCCTGACCGTGCGCAAAAAGCCTCAGGCCGGCCTCTCCGCGCCCGGCGGCCTCCTGGGGGGCCAGGGTACCTCCATCTACGGTAACGCCGTTATAGAGGAAATAAGAAGCGTTGGGGCGCTGGTCAACTCGCCCCGCGTCTACCCTGACGTCGTAAAGACCAACTAGATCCCCTTTTCTTACCCTGACCTCCGTAATTACTTCAAAAACCTTATCTACTAGAGAGCCTGTGGTGGCTGGGAGGGGGACCGATAAAATCTGAGTAAGGGAGCCATCGGCCGACGGGCGAAAGAACAAAAACTGTGTCTCCGAGGTAGCGTCCCCAGAAAAAGCAAAAGACGTCACAACACCGTTATTTGTAATAGGGTTATTGAAGTCTATCAACGTTTTGTCAGTAGCGTCTACTTTTTGTTCTTTCTGAACATCCGCGTAGTCGGGGCGCCCTGCCTGAGTCGAGTAACGCCGCGGGTCCAGCTGAACAGAGGTATCGGCTGCTGCTGGGTCTGGAAGATAAAAATGAGCAATCTCGCTTTTGCTAAGCTGCCTGGTTCCAGCAGGCTCGTAACGAGTTGCCGCTTCAACTCCAACCGCGCATGTAGATAAGTCATTACCTTCTGCATCAAAAAAACCAATAGAGCGTGCAGCCGGGGTATCGCGTACAGCCACAGAAGAGCTAGCTTCTCTGGTATCGTCCGCAATAATAGTTAACTGCCCGAACTCGACAACGACCTTATTGCCTGCATAACCGCCAATGCCTACACTTGAAAGCTTCTCCTCTAAATCGCGGCCAATGTCTTCTAAACGTGCTTTTCTTGTAGGTGTAAGGGTGACCGCCTGATCACCATAACCGTTTATACTGACAACGATTCTGTCATTTACACCCTCAAGGATATCAATGCCGTCTCCAGCCGCGGCCCCCTGACAGGAACCGCCAGCTCCTACCCAGGGGCAGGGGTGGGAGTATTGAGAAAACTTACTACAAAGGGGTAATCTAAATATAGTATCGCAAGAAAAGGTAGAGGACGATTGCAGCTTCAAGGACTTAAAGTGAACGATGTTCCCGGCTTGGCCGTCGATAAAAGGATACAAACGTACACGAGTAATTTCCCCTTGCCAATCTTTGACCAAAGACATATCAATCGTATACTCGTTGTAAGCGTTGTCGGGGTTTACCGTAAAATCAACCACCTTTGCAGCATCGTACACCGGGTCAGCCGTCGTTTGAAACTGTATACGGCCGGTCGTTGGGGCCGTTTGGTTAGAGCCAACCTCGATGCGAAAGAAGACCTTAACTAAATTATAAACACCCCCGTCAGTTGGAGGTTGATCCGTGCTTGGGCCAATGTAAGCAACCCCACTTGTAGCGACAGCAAAGTAATTATTGTCCCAAACCAACCGTGTTGTTAGTCCGCTGAACTCACCATACTGCTTGAAGTTCTCATCCTCGTCCCACACTATGGAAAAACCATCGTTAGTATCATGCCGACAGGACATGTCGTTACGAATAGTCGCGTTTCGAAGTATGTTGAAATTAGCCACTACGCGTAGTCCCCCGGGCCCTTAGGTGGGAGGTTAGTGTTATAATTCTGATGAAGTTGACTTAATGTTGGAGCGGGCGCACTAGCAGCTACAGCGCTCCCAATCGGCCCGGTACCTCCAATAATACCACCGACCTCGTTCTGGTTAATTAGATTAGAGGATTTATAAGATTGGTAATCTCTAGGGGGAAACGCAAAAACGTATGTAAACCGATCGATAACATCGTTATCGATATAAGATTGCGTGCCATATTCGTTAAAGATAAACTGGTTGCATTTATTCATTACCGTGGTCAAACAAGCCCAGCTAAACCGGGCATCGCACAAGAAATGGAAGGCTCCTTTGGCGTGCCAACTAGAGAGTGTGTGCACGTGGCCGTCCAAATTCTCGTTCGTTGTCTCCGGGTGACAGCCGTAGTCTTGGTGTCGAAAAACTTTATCCACCGAAGCTACCGCACTAGTCAATGTTAGACTCCAGCTGAAAAACGCCAAGTCTACACCGGAGTCGCTAAAAAACTCTTCTTCGGCGGGGTGCCAGAAGCTAGAATAACGAGCAACCTTATCCCCCAACAACGCACCCGCGTTACGGTAAAGCTCGGGCTGTAAATCCTCAACGGGACTGTTCTCCGGGTAAACGTTCGCTAAGCCTTCTGGCCCAAACTCGGTTGCTATTAAACTGTCAAGCGGGTCATCAAAGTGCTCGGAGGTTACCATTGTCCACCCCTTACTGGATACAGCAACGGTGCTATCGATGAATCGTGTAGTTCCGGCAGCGTCTGTGCGCTCCGTATACCCTGGAATAGCGGTGATATCTATACTGTTATACGGAAACCTGTTATTAATCGGGTCAGAAAACTCAAACTGGGGAATGATATCTTTTATCTGCCTACCCGTAAACTTAATCTCAGTACCCGCGATAGCTGTTATTGAAGTTCCACCACTACCCTGACCCTCTCCGAAGGTATTAGTAAAACCCTGGTCGGACATGGACAGCTGTCCAGATAAGTAGTCCTTCGCAAAATCGGGGTAGGTGCGCTGAAAATAAAACTCTAAATCGGAGGGTTTGTGTGTTCCCACAAGGGAGGTACTCTTCTGTACACGAGGCTCGAAAACTTCAATCTCCTCCGTACGTGCTACAGAGTTCCTAACAGTTATCACAATATTTTGAATACTAAGTTCTCGTCCGGTTAAGCGAGCACCTACAAAAAGCTCTAAGGAGAACAAGCGCTGCCTGACTACGAGTGTTTGAGACTCTACAACAACCGCCGGAAATGGCTGCCCCTTTACATAACTAGTTGAAGGCACCAGCACTTGTGTGGGGTCGGCGTCTTCTGCAGAAGCCACCCCAGTGTCTTTAACTACCCCGTCCAGACGGAACACTGGCTTATCAAAAACGCCACCAACCCTATAAGTCACTACAACACTTTCTACGTAGTAGTGCCCCCAGAAGTTAAAAGGTACCGAGAAAGGAAGTACCTCGTCCGAAGAATAATCTCGTATAGCCTCATCCACAGTGTCGCCCCCGGCGCTGCCAGAAAGACGGCTAACGTTGCGGACGTCCTCAAGTTCAAACGGAAGCTCATCTAAATCAAAAACAACATTTATATTTACCCCAGCTAAAGTAGCAAAGGGCTCCCCGCCGGCCTCATACAGCTGTAAGCCTCTGTTGTCCGCTAGAATTCCCACCCCTCCCGGGCCATTGCCGTGGAGAACGAACTCATAATCAGCGCCTGTGTGCACCGCCGGATCGTACGGAGAAGCGGGGTCGCTGAGTATGAATATTTGACCGTCTGTCTGGCTAATATACAACTCAGGGCCGCCATCCAGTCTCAACTTCGCCCCCACATCAATACTACCGCTGGCGGTAACTTCAGCGGGCGTATAACTTAAGGTATGAACCCCCTCTGTCGTTTGCACAGCCGGCTCAAAGTTCTTCTTGAATAAAACCCGGGCAGGGTTAGACACGAACAGCCCAGTTATCCGCGGAGACCCCCGTATAGGGTCAGGGGGCTCGACCATCCACGCCCAACCTGTCCCATCGGCTTTAAACGCCCAACGAACGTCACTGCCTTTTTTTTCCTCGACAAAAGCGGTCTCAAAGCCTTCGACAACGTTGAGATCGGTGCCATCAGGTAAATAAATTTTTGTGCCATCTTCGCTACGGTCTTCTGAACTAGTGTAATCGCGCTCTTCAAATACGGCACTAACGGCTAAACGTGCTTCACTAAAAATCTCCGTAAACGTATAGTTACCAACCTTGCTTAAAATAAGATGATTAAACGGGTGCTCCACCGCCTCCGTGCCCGGAACAACAATACCGACCCCATCATTCATGTGCACCCACACAGGGGTCTCTAATTCGGAATCCTCGTTAAGTGTGCCCGTCTCGGGATCATATAAAATATCAACAAAATCATCAGTTAATCTAACGGAAAGGCCGTCATCCTCCTGTTTAATAACTTCTTCTCTAACAGATAAATTACGCTTCTGCCAGTGGCGACTTAGCCTAAGGGACTCTCGGTCAGACGCGTACAGCCCAAACGGGTGGGTGGACCTTATCTTCGTGTAGCCTGTAAAATTGACGGGCTGATTAACGTTAATCGTTGTGGTTCGTTCTGTCCAAAAACAACCGATATTATTGATCCAGTTCATAATCGCAGGCATGTACTGGTCCCAAAAACGCATGCGCTCCCAGTAATCCCTCCGGTTACCGGTCGCATTTATCTCCGGGGTGGCCCCGAAACCCTCAACAATATCTTCGTACTCTACGGTATTAACAAAACCGGTACTGTCGGCATGGTACTGGGGAGTAAAACAACGTTTAAAGGGGAACCACAAGGGCCCATGCTGGTCTATACTAATATCAAAAGCTCGAAAAGACGGGTTGCCTACCGTAGTTTCTGCATGGTCCCCGCAATGGGGGTCATACTCTTGCAGTAACCGCACTAATCTGTTCTGGGTTGCAAACATGGGTGCGTACAGATTAGCTAGAAGAATCATTCCGTCGTTAGTGGGGTAGTGTTGTGCGTGAGCAGCCCACTTATACCTAACTTCAACATCCCTTGCTTGAACCATTGCGGACTGCAAAAGAAAAGCTGTCTGCTTTGTCCCAATCGGGCGCCCTTCCTCGTCCTTGAAAATTACACTATACTTTTGGTCCCCCTCAGATAAATGAATATCTCCAAGCCTATTTACTGTTTCGTTATAGCTTACCGGAACCCCATCATCAAACGTTCCCTCAGTACTGGCATTAAACGTAGCGGCGCACTCGTCGATCATTTCAGCGTTAGACTTAACGTCCTCTTCTCCAAGTCCCCCCGCGAAAAATACAGTTTGAGCAAGCTGTTCGTTGTCAAGCGCTTTTTGGCGGTAACACTCACCAATCACCTCGTCACAAGAGGAAATGCGAGCGCTCCCTGCACGAATAAAGGTGCCTTCAACAGCCATACTGTTGTCGTCAAAAGTAATATCATAAACAAGCTGATCTATAATCTTAGTTGCATCATCCTGGAACTTAAGCTTTGGTACGTCCCCTGCAGCAATCGGTCCTTGCTTATAATCAGTGTACGCATAGCGAACGCGCAAAACATCCTTTGAGTTATCAAAAGGACGGACGGCGGTGTCAGTAGGGAGTTTAAAAATAGCGATGTTGGCCGGGATGGCGGTGCCCTTAGATGAGGTAAGGGACAACTCCATTTCTACCTCCTGGGGTTCACTAATCTCAACATCGCTGTTTCCAGAACGGTCCACTCTGACATAAAGAGGTACCCCCTGGGAATCATTATCCCACGCCTTCCAAGGATACACACGATTAACTGTGTTGTCGTTAAATGTGACGACGATGTGACCACACCCAATGGGTTCCCAAGAAATAGAGTTACCCTCCGAAGACGTTACCACTTGCTCTTCTAGAGCATACATCGTTTTCTTGCCGTTGCTAGCAATAGTATTCCATAAAACATCATATATGTTAGCGTTACCAGTAAGTCTTAAAAAGTCGGCCTCTATACGCATGTCAGTAAAGTGGTTTATCCAAGGGTCAACAGCAGCATGGCCGTACCGGTCAATAAATGCCGTCTGCGCCACATGACCGTGGTAAAAAATATGACGCACGTAAACATTAGCCGTACGCATAGACCCATCGTCAGCGCCTGTATCTAGATAAATACGAATATTGTTTAGCGTATCTATAGAACCAGAGGCCACTAAGGGAACTGCAAAAGTCTTTCCCGGAAGACCTGTTACCGTTGCAGGTACTACATCCTCCGGAAACTCCCGTTGAAGTCGAAGTATGAAGTCTTGGTCCGACTCCCCTCCTTGCGGGCGCTTCGCAAGGTTTACCGCGTACGCAGGTCTGTCAGAATTAATTAACACCGCTATGTACTGGTTGCGCTCTGAAGAAGTAAACGTTTTGCGGACAAAGGGGTCGAACTGTTCAGTATCGGCTGGCCACAAGACCTCCATTCCTGTAGAAAGAAAAAGAAGCTCTCTTACCAAACTTGGAAAATTTGGAACCCCGCCAACTGTCTCTGTGCCCTCGGAAACGGGGCGCGAGGGATCAACGTCAAACGTGGGAGTATCTGTGTTTAAATCACTGATAGTTACCCTTTGAACGAGGGGGTTACCATTTCCGTCTGTCGCGCCGCCGCCTGCCTCATTTGTCGCGTCCCCGTCGCGGGCCCAGGCCCAAATATCTGGTTGTTCAAAGCGCCGCTCCCACTCTGCTCGCGGATCAGATATCTCTTTCCAATTGTCGCTGTAAAACCTAAGCTCCATGATTTGCTTAGCCGTAACCCGGTTACCTAGCTCCATCTTATCATCGACTACTTCAGTGAACTTGGGGCCCGTATAAAAAGGGCACTCCGCTTTGGCGCCGTTACACCCGTAAGCTGTCGGGTTATCCTCTGTAAACAGCGTCTGCCAAGGAGCAGCGGCAGCTAAAGTACACTTAGTTTCTTCGCTTGTTCCGGCATCAAAGGACGCGGGAAACTCAATCGTAGCCTCCGGGTCCGATTCGTCCGTAGAGACTGGAAAATAAACAGGGCTTAACTTACCGCTGGCATCTTTAGAGAAATCACCAGGGGCCCCATCCCAAAAACAGCAAGGGGCTATACGCGCACGAAGGTTATACACCTTTAAATTCAGAGGTGTTTGTGTTTTACCGCCGTCGCCATCAGACTGACCAAGCTTTAACCCGCCTACGTCATATACCGTACAATCTCTGCATGTACCAAACCCATCGCAGTTTCCCTCATGAAAACAACTAATGTCGTCTTCAGGAAACAAACCAGTAGCAATGCACAGGGAACCATTCCAGTAAACACACGTTACCGTTGCTGGGTTCCTGCTAGCGGAGTCGTCATGAGCCATGCTTTAAACCGTTCCTATTCCGCAACATTCCCTAGGGACTCAACCACCATCTTCATTTGTCCCGTCTGTTCATCTACTTGGTAAAAAACTTTATCGTTCCCTTCCCAATAACCGATATACCTATATTGAATATTTGGAGTTTGATCCACCCCGGCCGTAGGAACCACCCACCCGCGTTTTTTTTGAAGATAAATCTCTTTACCGTGTATGGTCCAATGCTTAGTGTGCCATTTAAGAGACAAACTTTTTATTCCGCGCTTAGGAACCTTTCGCCAATCAAGCTGATTGCCATCCAAATCATATTCTGTGATAATACGGCCGTCTTCGTAATGGACTACCCACCCACGCGGCATATTCATAATTTCGTCATTAATGTCCATTTAATACCCCTATATTAATAAATACTACAACTTAGGCTAAATGTAAAGCTGCACAAAGAACAGAAGCCGAGGGAAACAAGTTCCCCCGGCTCCCGTATTGAACCTTATATATTCAAGTGTTTACACGTAATCGAAGTATAACCGATAGTTTATGGAACTATTAGCGCCCGACTCCTGCGCGCCCAGGCGAATACCCGTCCAAACAAAGTCCGCCACAAGACTCCGATTACCTACATCCTCAGCATTATCAGCTGAAGAAACTACAGCTAAGTCGGTAACCGTAGAGTCTAAGTGAATTGGGGCGCCTGTATTACCTGAGGTTTTAGCTGTAGCTAAATCAGCAGCCAAAACACTGGTAGTCCACTCCGGACCGGTATTAGCCAAGGAAACCCCATCTCCTGGGTTTCCGAATCCGGCAGTACCGTACCGGAAGAAGGTATCGCTATCTCCTGCATCGTGGTGAGCAAAAGTGCCGTGACTTTGAAGGGAGAACTTCACAGATGACATATCCACCGCGCCGGATATAATCTCAAACTGGTGTGCCTTAACCGGACTTTCTGTAGTAACTGTAACATTACCATACACCATGTTAGTTACACCAAATGCCTCGGGAGTTGGTCCTTTACACACAACCTTAAACGAATCCCTTGGCGTGAAGACACCAGAATCAGAGAACCCTAAAGTAAGCCCCTTGCGGCCAAGTGCCGTCCCTCCCACACTGGTAACAGTCACCGTAGAAGAGTCATCGCCTAACAAAGACCTATAGTGGTACTCAGCAACCCCGACAGCCCCCGTAGCATTTGAACCGTCTACAGTAGTCGGTTTAGTGCATGCTATAGTAAAAATATCACCACTTCCGAATGGGGCATCTGTCCAACTTAGGGTGAGCCCCCTAGTCCCAATATAATAAGGCTCGTTTGAATATAGGATTTCTTGTGCGGTGGCGACGTCATCTGATTGCGTACTTGTAACTGTAAAGGTGGGAACATTGCCCGTTCCTCCCCCTACCGTTTGTCCGTTAGTGGTAGAAATAGTAACGGTATAAGTCTCGTCAGCGTCCCCATTCCAGTAACCACCAGCCGTAGCTACGCCGGCATTAGCTATACCATAGGTATTGCCCCCGTCCGCTGTCGCCGTACCGATAAACTGATCTGGGCCAATTGTTGCTTGGTACATATCATCAAACGCGCCTCGGTAAACACCGGAAACAGTAGCGGTCCCCGTATAAGCAGCATTAACGGCATCCGTTGACGTACCTAAATGGTCGTTAGTACCGTTTTCAGTTGCAAGCGTATTCATGCCGAGGACAGATAAAACGGAGCTGTCGCCTGCCGTAACCGCAACGGTACTAGAAGTATCTGTTGCTCCAGAACGTACTACAAACTGACCGAAACCGTTAGAGGATTTGTAGTTACTGTACTCAACCTGACAGAAATCAAACCCGTCATTTACCCCAGCACCGGCAGCCTGGAGTTTTCTTTGGATATCCCGCGCAACAAAACGAGGATCCAAATCAGTTCCAGAAGTTAAGGTTATTTGATAGGGTGCCGGGCCAGGTGCCCCATCAATGTTCACTTTCATTTGGTTATTGGCTGATCCCGCAATAGTAAAACTATCGCTAGTGCTAGCAGTACCACGCTGTAATCCTCGGGTACCACTCTGGACACTCGCGAATCCCGTAGAACCAGCAATCGGGTATCTAACCCATCGACTAACTGCTGCCACAATACACCTCCATATTAATCGGGTCTATCTTCAATCGTGTAAGTAAATATATAAGGTCCAAGTAAATGCCCGTCAAAATCTTCAACACTAAACTCCACCGTAACCGTCTGACCGTAGTGGTGTTCCGGGCCGACACCACTCACAGTAGCTGGTAAATCTTCCCATGGGGTAATAGCGGTAATACTGGCACCCATGTCAGAGTTGGGCTGCGTGTAAGAAGTAAAAAAGTATCCGGTAGTAAGGTCCTTGAAAACTGCTTCAAGGTTACGGGCCCTTACAAAAACATCGACCCGGTCCGCATGCGTGTAGGGCTCTTCGTTAAACAGCAGAACTCTACACCCAAAGAAAAGACTGTGAAAAACTTCCTTTACGGCCGGTGCGGCGGTATTGTTATTAACTCCATGGACCGTAACCCTTATAGGCTCTTGGTACTCAAAATCATTTGGCGGGTGGTACGTAAGTTGCACTCCACTTGCCAAGGGAGTCTGCGTTCCGCTAATTACCGTGCCGTTGATTACGAAAAAACATTGGTTACTGTCCACGCCAAAAGTGTCGTCTCGTATATCAACCTTTATATCTACGTCTTCCAAGTTATGGTGCGTCCCAACAGCCGGCTCAAAATTCTCAACTACTAACGTACTGTCGGAAATTAAGCTAAAATCATAAGAAGCGGATAGCACGTTCGGGGAAGCTGTCTCCACCCTATCTTGAGCCGTTACGCTTACAGATGCGGTTGATCCATAAACAAACGCCGTGTCTGGTTGATAAGTAACCGTATATAAAGAAGGGGTTCCAACAATTGTAGCCTCTTCCGTCGTAGAAACGCCGGCGTTTATAATAACACTGCTGTTAACGCTAACTACAACACTTGCTAGGTCAACACCGGTAAGATCATCGGCTATCTGAATGGTTACAGGTGTAAAAACACTGTTATCCAATGTGCCGCTAGCAGGAACAGCTAGGGCTATATACGGAGGATCCGTGTCACCCATGGCTGTAAGTGAAGCACCAAAGTCGTCTTGGTTCAACACCTGGAACGGGATATCCCCAATAAAAGTGTTAGCTCCGGGAAGACCACAGAAAAAAGGATTACCTCCCACCGTAGGAACTAAATCAGAGCCGGAGATAGTAACCGTAACCAGGTCATTAAAGTCCCACAGAAAGGAAGGAACGTAACGAATACGATATCCGCTCGGGTCACCAACAACACTAACATCTCCACCTGTTTGGTCAATGCCGTTATCCAACAGTACGATTGTACCAGAGGTTGTGCTATTAACTTCTACATGAAGCGAGGATAAGTCTACTCCCCCCACCGCGTCTGCAAAATCAAATTCAACTGTCTGATCGCGTGGGCGAACTTCCAGCCCGGAAGCTGTAGGCTCTATGTAAGTAATAAACGGAGGAACGGAATCCCCCACACACATATCCTCGCTGCCAGATATAGTTGTATAGTAATCCGTCTGGACCAAATTCTTTGTCATCTCCCGCTCACCGCTGTCTTGCTTAATGCGTGCGGCCAGGGTTTCTATCATATGATAGATGAGACGGTTAAAAACAGTAAACGAGCTAGCAACGTCGTAAATGAAAAGATCAGAAAAAGTGTAATCAAAGCGGGGGAGAACCCCAGGATTAAATTGAGACATTCTCCAAAAAGAAGAAACAGCCGAAGGAACCGTAGCAGTCACCCAAGAACCGACTACACTCGATAAGACCTTAGCAATAACCCCAGATCCTGTTTTCTCTATCGATAACTTGTATATATCATGTACATACTGAATAGAACTAGAAAACTGGTATAAAGGGTGAGTTTTCTCTGCGCCGGCACCTACACTCGCTGAGATATAATTACCAGAAAAAGAAGGGCCGCCGTAGATAAATTCATCGCCCTGATCTAGTACGGGATCAGTCTGAACGGCGTTGAAGCCAAGGCTAACGTCACGTACGAAATCTCCTCCTTGAGGGAAACGACCTTCATCTACCCATATTGGCATCTTAACATGTTAGGTCAGAAACGGTGGTAGTAATAGTCGCCGTTCCAACCGCGGAGCCCACCGTATAAACCGTAGTGTCCTCTCCGTTCACATCGGAACAACCAATCGCAGGAGAAATAGCGCCATCACCAGCGGAAACGGTAAAGGTCATAGACTTGTTCGACTTAGGCTCTCCGTAAACATTAAGAACCTGAGCGGTAATGGTGGCTGTTTCCGCGGTCCCTGCAGCAAGCACTTGTTTATCCGAAGTTACATTAACAAACCCAGCTTTAGTTTCATTCAAGTCGTAAAGCTTTAAGGCTGTACCGTCTACGTAATAAAGCGTCGCTAAATCTGTAACATTCCAAGCAAACGGCTTATCATTAGCGGTAACGTCCAATCCGGCCTTAAACGCGGTTGCTAGCAAAGTATCAGCTGTAATGGTGCGTACAAAAACTGTAGACAAGTCTGAATCAAACTCTATGTAAGAAAGTCCCCCTTGGGTATAACCATTATAAGCGAAGGTCGTTACTCCCGTAGCAGGTATTTCCCCCGAAGTAGAAGCAGAGGCGGAACTACCGTCCTCAACAGCCAACAGCGGCAGCGCAGTTTTAACGTATCGGTAAAGATCCCCATTTACTTTTATGTATATCTCCCCGCCAGCACCAACGAGCGCACCGTTTGTTGCAATTTCCACACGAGGGGATAAAAAATCGGTGTAAGTAGCAGATGGGTTCCTGATAAGATCTAACTTTTGAATAACCGTTCCAGAGGAGTCAGAAACACTGGGAACCTGTACTAGATTGCCTTGTTTATCTACAGTAACTACACTAAAGACTGGGGTATTGAAAACAACTGTACCCGTAAGAAGAAAGTTATCGGCTGCTACATCAACCGTTTGTGACGCGGGATCACCAAATAACTGAACCTTCATGTCATCAGCTGGGGTATTACCTACAAAAAGAAGGTCAAACACCCCCGGTGTGTCTGCATCATCATACCGTACGTAAGCATTAGTGCCGATACGCTCTATCTGAAGCGCTACACCGGAAACTAGTGCCCCTGTGATAGACGTCTCATCTACAAATACTTGTACTGAAAACCCCTGCCCGTCTGCTGGGGTAGTTAAATTAGAAATTGTAAGCGAAGCGCTGTCCATTGTATAGGGTATTCCAGGGAACACAGGATCGTGAGAAATACCACTAACTGTAGTATCGTACACCCCATTAGCGGCATTATACACGAAATCGTAGTTAAGCACGCCGCCCGCAAACCCAAAATCTACCGCAGTAGGATCTACCCTAAAACCCTGGAGCAGCGCCGCTCCTCCAACGGTATCCGTAAAGGTCATAGTTGCGCCAGAAAAAGTACCTGACACTGTGGAAACACCGGGAATATACGAACCTCTCATAGCAGACACCATGTGCACATTGCCGGTAGAGCCGCTCTTAGCTTCCAACGAAAAATAAGCTTTTTCCCCCAAAGATCCGATAGAAACAAACTCTATCTCTGCATCAAAATCCCCGTCGACTACGTAATTACTAGTAAGTTGCCCAGCGCCCCCAGAAGATTTAAAGTCCAATGTCCCTGAGGCCGTATTATGCTGAAAATAAACATTTGTTGTACTCTCTGTCCACTTGTCTGCATCAAAACCCAGTCCAGTATCCGCATCAAAGTTATCGTTGGGGTCAACGGTAGCCCCTACTACACTATCATTAAACCTAATCATATAGTAGGCGTCATCAGCCTTATCGTAAGCCGCAGTATAATAGTCAGTGCCTTCAACTAAAACCCCCACCGCCTCGGAGCCAGCGGAGTTCCAGTGCTTTAACTGGGGCAACACCGTCGGTATAACCTGGACCTCAGTAACGTTATTTGCAAAAGCATTAAGATTGACCAAAGGGCTATCAAAAACTAACGTGTAGGGGTTATAAGTTAAAAAGAAAACGTTACCCGCGGATAAAGCCTCATGGAAAAGATAACTAAACGGACTAAAAGTTACTGATACCTCCTCAAACATCCCTACATTAAAGGAAACTCCGGTTAAGGTGTTTGATGCGTCTACCTTACCTGTCCAGGTAACTATGTCCCTAGGCGTCGTGAGGTCGAAAGTAGTACCAGCCGGTTTCGTCAAGCGTGCTGACCCAGCAATAGGAAAATTCAGAATATCATCACCAAATAATGTTATTTCAAAATTACCATTTCCAGAATAAGGGCTGTCGATACCGTTAATAAGCTGCGATCTGGCCGTATTAAAATCGTCTGATACACCGGTAAAAGTGGACGCCGTCTTTCCTGTATAACTTAAAAATTTAGTTGCAGCGCCGGCACCTGAAAAAAGGTTACCTGTTGAAGGAAAAAAAGAAGTGGAGTTTGCAGTCACAGTAAGAACTATATTAGGGCTGGAACCGGATTGGCTAATAAAGTTAGTTTCGGCGTCGCTCCTTATTCTCCAATATCTAGCTGTTATCTCCCCGCCGTCAAAAGTTCCTGTAAACTTAAACTGCCCGGTAGGTGGGGAATCGCCTGGAAAGTTCTCAATAGTATCATCAAAAACAGATACCCACGTTACATCCCCCACGGAAAACCAGGTTACATCTTCAAAGCTATACTCTACAAACACCTCTGCAGACGCAACAAACGTTGTTGTCCAAAAGATGACAGAACTCGTAGTTACTTGAATGTCGAAACCAATTTTAACTTGATTCACATCAGAAGTAGGCACTCCAGAAGTAGACAGAGCCTGAAAAGAACCGTCTATGTAAACTAGCCCTCCAGAGGAATTACGGTAGTTTGTAAACTCTACAATTTGGTCTACCGTTTGGCGCGAACGAGCGGTAGCCTGAGTTGCAGTTGGCTGCTGTAACTTAGCCAGTACCAGCTGGTTCTCATTAAAGATAAGCTGGTCCCTTGTCTCTGCAGAAAAATTAGTCAGAGTTATGGAAGGATCAAATGTTTGTACTTTCCCTGGCTGAGATTCTACCATTTAGTGTCCTTTAATCATCTCGATGCACAATCGGAAGAAGGATAATCGCCCCACCGCGTTCTATTTCTTCAACAGTAAAGACTATCGAGTCTTTATCTAGTCCATGCCCACCGTCAACAATATCGGCTGATATGTGGGTCCCCGTCGGAACTTCTACCGTACAAGCTGCGGGAGAAAGGTTAATGAGTCGCGGCGCTGTACTTTCAATTGTCGTAAAGCTATACGTGAAGAAAGTTTCATTCTCGTTAGCTGAAGTATCTCGAATGAAAATAGCTACAGGGATCAAATCTCCATATAACCAGGGCTCCTCTGGAATAAACTGAACAGTGTAACCCTGCTCATTTTCAAACCGCGTCGTTACTATAGTACCATTTATGCCACTCTCAATTAAAACATTATTGACATACAGCCGAAGACTGGAAATATCGACGTCACTTTCAAAATCTTCAACATCGAACTGGAACGGTCCCGCTACAGGAACCACCGTGGCCTCATCGGCGGGTACTAGATTTGAGATGCGAGGTCCGGCCAAATCCGGTACTGTGTAAAACGGATACCTGATAATGAATCTATTGGCTGGCACATCCTGGTCAAAGAACTCCCACCTAACGTTAACCGTGGCGTCATGCCCAAATAAGAAACTATTATTCCATGTTACATTAAAGCCGCCCAAGCCGGCAAAGAATTCTTCTACCTGGAGGTCCGGTTGGAGGGCGTCGTCCAAGTAAAGATTAATAGTTCCCGAAGCTATCGGGTTTGTAAAATTAGATAGTCTGATAAAAACATCGGTATCTACCGGGTTCTTAACCGAAAAGGGCTCGGGCACCGCCAACAACAAAAACGGAAACTGACTAACGGTAGTATCAGCTTCTGTCGTCCCTAGCGTTCTCATGTGACCAAAATCATTGGAGGCCGTAATTACCGTATCCAGGATATGACCACTGTCTTCAACAGTAAACTGTCTCACTCTCCCCTCAGCAGAAATAGCGGCTACTTCTTCATAAATCAAGACGCCGCTTACACCGTCCATATTACCCCACTGAATTCCGGGGGAACCGGGAGTAAGCGTACCTAAACCAGGTTGAGGAAAAAGCTCTCTATTATCTCGGCCCCAACTAAAACGATGGCGGTACAGCAAATTAAGCTGGAAGGTAGGAGAATCGCTCCAATTTTCATCGTCTAAGGTTACCCACCCAGTAGGGGAATCACGCACAACCGGATTCGTAACTGCCGGTAAATGCCCTTGGGTAAAATCACTAGTAAGCCCAGCGGTCAAATCCCTCACGCTTCCATCGTTAGTCGGGGAGGGAGCAAAATCTCGGACCCTGCCCTCGCCTGCATCAAAGTCGAACTGTAAAATCTTAATGACTGCAGTAACTGTCATAGCCCATACTAAATCAAGCCATTAACAACAGAAGCGGTAATCTTAACGTCCTGTTCAGTTGACCCCGCGATATAAGTATTAACAGCTACTCCAAATTCATTTGTAAATGAATTGTCGGTCGCAAGTCTATTATCACCACTATCGTCGGACCAGTCAACACGTTTTCCAGACGGAACTAAATCATTAAACTGGTCCCGAAGAACAGCTGAAATAGCTGAAGGAGAGCTACCGTCCGCAGGAACAATGCTCGGGTCGGCTGTTACCGCAATTGAGTTAACGACGCGTCGCAGTAATTGTTTTTCATAGTTATACTCACTCCACGCTTCGTCCACAAGAACCAAACTTTGATTTTTATAAGTAGTTCCAAGCTGCAGTCTATAAATAACAATATCGGGTTCTATCCCGCCAACCCACATGTCAGATACGGGCCAGTGGTTAATCGTATCCGTCTTAATGTTGTTCATCACCATACTACGGTCAATGACGTCTGTCGAAAAATTGAAGAACAACAAGGTCGAGGCACGTGCCAACAAAATATATGTCTGCAGTCCGCCAGCAGAGGAATCAGTGACAACGGTCTTATTATAAGTGGGCTGCCCTCCATAGGTGGGGGTCACTCCCGGGCCAGTAGCCATCTTTATGTAGGAGGCCATCCCGTTAACATTTTGGTACTCCGTCCCCGAAAACTGAATCAGGTTGGAACCGCTAGAGGCACGAACTTTGTATAAAGCGGGGGTTCCGGGCGTTCCGGGAGAGTTATCGTTTGCCATCCAAATAGTTTTAGTAACAAACACCTCATCGGGTGTGTCCGGAAAACCTACCGCCGGAGTAACATCGGGACCACGAAAACCCAAACCATCCCCGTGGGGGTCGGCTGTCATCAAGGAATCAAGATGAACCTGCGTATTCGACCCAGAAATGGTATTTACAACAGTCTTTTGCTCTACAAACGCAGTACCTACCCTCTGCGCAGAGCCAGTATATCTACGCACAAAGGTGAGCAAATCCCCTGGCTCTAGCATCGTGTTGTCAGACACGTGTATATCGTCGAACCCCAGCGTACCTGGGGAGTTGATACCTACAGTAAGCCTGTAATTCTCCAAAGAAAAAGAATCAACATCATAGGTGTGGGTAGCGCCATCAATGAATTCAAACTTTTGCTGCTGCTTACAGATGAAGGACTGGATTCCCCATTTACGTACAGTCACTCCGTCATTGCCGGTACGCGTCTCTAGAGACCAAAAATAAACTCCGTCCCATTCAAGTTCCGTAATGTTGCCGGGGATTGCGGTATCCAAGGGAAAACTAAACGCAACTGTACCATCGTCTACTTTCTGCTGGAGTACTTGAGAACCATCCAACATGGAGTAAAAATAGGTGCCGTCGCTCGTAAAGTTTCCTTCTTGGAATAAGATGTTTTCCCTAACCACTTAGCTCCCCTTACGTTACTTCTGCTGTTATCGTTACTTCTCCAAAACTGGAATCAGCAGTATATTCTACTTGAATCTGACCGTTGATATCAGTGGTCTCCTGTATAGAACTAAGTGGACCGCCGTCCGACGTTAAATCTACTATCCTGTTAAAAACAGGAGTTCTAAACTGATCAAGAACGGTTACTGTAATTGTTGATTTTGTCTCGTCCGCTGGAATCCCCGTAGCAACTTTATGGACCATAGGCGGATCGGCCTTAACTGCGATGAAATATATTTCCGGTACGGTACCGCTTGTATTGTAGTTAAAAAGTGGGGCCCACTCTTCGGTGTCGAAGCCTCCGCCGCTTGGAAACACACGCTGTTGCTCTAAACGGTATATTGTGTTGCTAAACCCAGTTAAATCGTGGGAAATATGATACTCTGTACGAGCCTCGTTAAGAATATCAATTGCCTGAGACTTAAATATACTTTGACTTTCAGGGTTTAACCAAATAACTTCTCCACCACGAACGAACAAAAGCTTATTGCTAAAAAAAGTTGCTGCAGTCACCCCATTAAACATATTACTCACGTTTAACGCCAAAGGAAACCCATCATGCGCCCTATACTTGTATAAAGCACCATCCAAACCTGCAGGAGCGGTATCGCTGAACACAAAAAAACTGCGAGTAAAAAACACCGGGTCTGCTGGACTAAACGTTTTATCCAACGCTGGGGAAACCTGAAGCGTTGTAGCTGTAGGCTTACCTATGACAGTTGTTGAGGAAAACAAACCCTCAAAACCAACAGCTGTACTAGGCCCAACAACAATCCTATCGCCTATCTCTACGGTCCCGCCGTCCACAACATCAAACTCCGTTGTCCCCGCAACTTCCTGATTATCAAGACTATCGGAATAACTCTCTACACCTAAAGCATTTACGTCGTAAGTGTTAATAACTTCGTTGGCAAAAGAAAACTCATTAAGTTTGGTAAGAACATTACTGCTACTAATCTCCCACCGACGCACTCTAAAACCAACCCCTTGGTCTTCCAAAGACCAAAAATAAACCCCATCATACTGAAGAGACTGCACCTCTAAGATAGAAGCGTCTATAAGGTAGTTAAATATTACCGATCCTGAAGAATTCTTTTCGATGAGCGTCTGACTCTCATGGTTTAGAGTAAAAAAAGTAGCCCCTACCCGGTCAACGGTGAAGTTTCCGTGCTCTATTTGGATATTCGATACCACAACTACAACTACCTAGCTATCAAAAATAGGTTTTGGGCTAAAGGTAAACGTATAATCATACTTATTTCCAGCCACAGAAGGAGAGACATCAAATCCATCAATAGTCAAACTTACTGTACTAGCGTCTACTCCGTTTCCCGGAATGATGTCCTGCACACGCAGCACAACCGGGCTCGTAATAGGCACCCCTGTTTGGCTTACCCGGGGAAACTGCTCAACTACAACAGGAGCGGCAGAATCCACCTCGGGGGAGAATTGACCTTGCTGAGACCAATCGATAAGACCGCAGAGTTCCGCTAGTCTCGCATCTACAAACTCTTTAACAGTAGTCTCTGTCCCTATTACATCCGCCACAAGCGGACCCACAGATTCCCCGGAAGAATCCAAACCAGAAGTATAAATAAACAGCTTCCAAAACCGCTCTCCGAGGGCAAAAGACGGTCTAAAGTTAGGATTATCCTCCGGAACAAACCCCGCAGCCTTATGTAAATTGATTACAAAGTACTGGGGGTTTGTAGGGAACTTGTGGTGTGTAACATAAACAGTCGCCATTACTTATGAGAAGTCTATCTGGTTAGTAAGAGATGCGATAGAGAACTTAATATAGTCATCAACTGTAGTAAGCGCAGATACAGGTACTCCCTCCGGGTCTTGCTGTGTGAGTATCTGAACAACAGACCCACTAGCGTACGGGTTTGCCAGGCCGGAAGAGAGGGTAACCGCTGTACCACTACCGCTCTCTACACCACGAAACTCTACGTTGGTCCCATCAGAAACGACAACACAATCCCCGCCTACAACAAATCCAGAATTTGCAATAGTGAGGCTCGTTCCAGAAGTGTAACTCGCTGAAAGACTCGTCTGAGTCGGAGGAGCGGCCGCAAGGTTCTCACTCGTAACTAGAATATCAAAACCCAATTCGGCCGCAAGTCCTGTCGTAGAGGAGCCATCAGCAACATCAACGGAGCTCCGCGAGACACCCGTGAAGGAACTAGAAGCAGAGCCTGAAATAATCTTAAAAACGCCGTCAATAAACGTAACAGTAGCGTTCAGATAAGCCAGATTTCCTACTTTAGCACCGCCGGTACGCGCCGTATCGCTCAACTTTGTCTGCATATCGTTGGCAACCGCATTGCCTCCAATCTGCTGAGCGCTGGTAGCCAACTCGATTTCAACCGCACTTGCAACATCTTCGTCAATCGCCACCTTGAGGTGCCTCTGACTAGCAGTTACGTCGAACGGCCCGGAGTTAAGATTATTACTCTTAGCCCAACCAAAACTTGTATCACTAATATATAGTCGCTGAATAGCAGCCCCGCCGGACGCCGTAGCGGACGTAATGGCGCTGAGTACCCATGTGTCTTCACCAGCATTCCCAAGGGGCACAAGTTCGGTAAGATCAACTGTGACGGTCTTAGGATTGTTGGGAAAGTTAACAAGATCAAATACAGTTACATTAACGGCCATGTTCTTTCCTCTCCCTTAAATTTCAATGTATCTTACCCCGTTGTCTATCAAAAACTGACAAGCATCATCGTGACAAATCATCTTTGCTACCCCGCTAGATGTATACATATTCATCGTACCGTTCGTAAAAGGATGATCCGAAGTTACCACTGAAGTAAAGTTTGTTTGATCGATATCTGGGTTTGTTGTAGGGCCCGCAAACCCGTTGTTGTAATACTTATTAAAGTAGTTAGTAGAATAAGGGCAAAACTTCCAGCAATACCCTCTTTCCCGAGTATGCCCATGAATTTTTACCATACTTACCCCTTATACTTATAAGGCTTTTTGTCGCTCCTAACTACGAGAGACTCATAAAGTAAATTAAAAGCATGTACAGCCTCTTCGTGCTTTTCCGTATTTATTACAATGCTATCCCCCGCCGCAAACTTGTGTAGGCTTTTAAGGGCATCATTAGTTAACCGTGCGCCCCCTAGTTGTATAATGCCATCGTTCGAATAACTTACGCTGTCCCAAGACATCCTAACAATGTAATAAGAATCGAATAGCGTGAACAACTGCGGAGTAAGGTCTAGATCTATGTAGTCCGGCGCTTCCAGCTTTAAAGCATTGCTTATAACGGGCCCTGAGAAACGCGCCCCCTTAAGTACCGCCGTACTGTCAGAATTATACTCAATACTCTCCCAGTGTAACTCTAAACGGTAGCGCTCTCTACAAAGATAAACCATAATTAAATATACACCGGGGTCATGGGTATTTGAATAGAGGCCTGACCCACCAAGCCGTCCACCGTAGTATTCTTACCGATAGAGCCCCCAATAGAAGTAGCGATAATGTGCCTCTGGACAGTGAAATCCCCTATTCCAGGGGTCCCCCCCTGAACGCTCCCGCTTTCACCTTCAATGGGAGCACCTAACGCATCATTAGAGGCAGCCTCATCTACGACGACGCCCATCTGCAGTGCAGTCATATTACCGTCCCCGGTAGCTATAGTGCCTTCAGCAATTCCTCGAAGCATTACAATCGTCCCAGCAAACCCTGGAATTTCCGGTTTACTCGTAAAGCTCCAAGACTCTTGCCCAAAACCAAGATTATCTTTAGTGTAAGTATAGCCTGTAACAAAATAATCAGCTATAAAGGGGAGAAGAGAGCCCACACAAGAAGCCGGGTTTACTGTGATTGAAGTGGCTCCGGCATCCGTACACGTAGTAGAAGGGGTTACTACCAAAGGAGAAGAACCCCCGGTACCGTCTGTACGCGAACCATAAATATTCACAGAAATAGTTCGTGTCTTCGTTACGTTGGAGTCATAGGGATCAAAAGAACCTAATTCATATAGGCGGTCTACCTGGGGGTTGAAACCAAATTGCACCGATACTATACCCCCATTAGGGAATTGAGTCGATACTACTGTAGTTCCCCCGCCGATGATCACCGCCATAGTCTATTCCTGTTCCTGCGCGGCACCCTCAACTACCGGGTCCGGCTGCTCTGGATTTTCCAAACTTTTAAGGTAACGCAACTGCCCCGGAGTAAGGTAAGCAAACTTCTTAAGGCTCTCCCCTCCTGTCGCATGGCGGTTACCGCCGCCCTTACAGCCTCCACAAGCCATAACGCCTCCTATGCTCTGCACCCGGTAGCTGAAACCGTGTACCGATGTTCGTAAACTAAAGTTCCTGCAATCTTTCGAATCTCTAATCCGGTTATAAAACCTGTAAACCGAACCCCACCAAAAGTAAGATCAGTGTACACACTTGTATCTATTGGCTCCTTAGCCGCGGCAACCACCGTAAAAGAAAGTGTTGCTTGCCCCAATATATCATAGTTTATTGATAAAGTAGTACAATCAATAAACTCTATAAAGCCTAAATCGACTCCGGTGAGGTCAGATGGGCAAGTAAGCGCCATTACGCTATGCCTATCTCCGATTCATCGATGAATTCCGAAACCCTCTCCTCGGTGGCGGAGTAAACCAAATCGCCATCAGTGGTGCGCAGCGCACGCCCTTGGTAGGATGCGCTAGCGTACGTAGTCGCGATGTATGCAGGGTCCTCAATACCGAGGTCTGTTTCTGGGGCCTTCTGCCCCTGGAAATCAGTAGACGCCAAAAGTAACGTCTTAGCATCATCAATAACGGTAATTGACTTTTCCGCCCCAAAGGTTTGAGTGTAAAAATCAGGGGTAGGTGATGTAGGTGTACACCCGACATAAGTATGGCGAGGCTGAATCTGCCCCCCTCTAAGGCGATATGTGGTAACCTCAATTGCCATGCTACGCTCCTTTTCCTATACCGCAACCCCCGAAAATACAAAGCTATATTGCACGCGTGCAACATCCGGAGGATTGACTGTGAGGCTAAAACTCTGTAAATACGCCTCTATTGTTCCCACAAAACCAAGCCCTATAGTATATCTCTGGGGCTTTCCCGTCTCTACTGCAATTGGATTGCCGTTATAAACAAGATTAAACCCGTCTTCTCTTGTAGCAAAGAAGAAGGGGGAAACAGGGCCGCTGGCAGCGCTTGCGCTAAAGCTATTCCCGCCTACTCCCGGGTTACAGCTAAGGTCAATTTTAGTCAAATCGACACCAGACGCCACTCTATTAGTAATAGAGGCCTTGGCTCCGCCCTTGGGAATAAAAAAGACATCCCCAGTGTCACAATCCTCTCTGGTTTCCCAGGGGATATTAGCCTGAGCCTGCAAAGGACAAGACGCGTTCAAATAACGGTTCTCTCCCGGTAAAAAGGCATACGCACCTATGCTAAGAGTACTTGTAGTCTGTCCCAGAAGAACTGTTCCGTCTTCCGCAACTTCGACTGTCGTAGAACCATCGATAGAAGCCGAGAACACACCCCGCATAGAGGTAGCCAAAAGCCCTACGATGTTGCAAGAGCAAGTCACTCGTATTCTACCTTTCTAGTGGGTGCTTACTCCCCCTGCGTATTAATAATAAGACAAGTATCTGTAAATGTAAACCTTCATTAGGTTTACAACCAACGGTTTTTATTGGATTTTTTTAATCTACCGAGTAGACTGCAAAGGCTGGTCCACCCTCATCCTGACTCTCGTGAGTGTGTATACTTAAACCACCGCTAGACTCCCCTGTAGTCCCACTGCTAGCTCGGCCGGCGAGGCGCACAGGCAACCCCCCGGAACCTTGATTCTCTCCGCTCTCTTGGTGAACTATAAGAGGGGAGTTTTCGCCGCCCTTAGCCGGATCGGGGCTCTGTAAGGACATTTGATGATTACCTGACTTTACTTTTTTATCCAAAGTATAGTAAGAGGTGGGGCGGTTGGCGGAACCCCCTGTTATAAGACAAAATACTCCCTGCCCCTCTGACGGCAAACGACGACTAAACTTTTTGTTTTCTAGAGCGGAAAGAACCCCTCTACCGCCAAACGTAACCGTAAAGTAACTCGGCTTTCCAAAAGCCGGCTGGGCGCTTGTACTATCAAGCACACCCGTTAATACCGTACGTATATTGTTTTTAGTTCCCGCCTTAATTACCAAGTTGGCTCCAAGTGGAAAAGCGGTCCCACCTATCATCTCAAAGGTTACAGAAAAAGTCTTAGATATCTGCTCTCGGGATTCATTTACATTAAAACTAAGAACAAAGGGAGTCCTAGCAAGGCGTACATCCCCTAACCAAACCTCAGCCCGAATCTCTTCCCTAGTTATAGGTACACAAGCTACCATTAAATCGCCTCCTGGGGAATATTATAAACAGTTACTTCAACAGTTTCTCCCACGCGCCAAATCATATCTTTCGAGTTAATCGCGTTATACTCGCCCAACCCCTGCACTTGAACTCTATAATTAACTCCGTCCCCCGCCGTCCAAATTACAATGGCCTTGCGCTGTACATCAGCAGTCTCCGGCAGCCAAGCCCCGTCATTCCAACTTCCTACATTGACAAACACAGGGCCTAGAGTCACCTCAATCGTGTAAGCGCTAGAGTCCTGAAAAGAGTAGTTAATGGTCATAATACGTAAATCAGTAGCATATCCGTTTACAGCAGCACCCAACTCAGGCATGTCATCAGGCCCGCAGGTTAAAGTAAACGTTTGAGATTCTAGGTGACTCTGATAATTATAGATAGTCTGAGCTGCCAGCAAGCAGGCGTCACCATCCGCACAGAATGGAAGAGATACATCTGTGGTATTACCAGTCATCCGATTCTGCATTACAGCTAACGGAGTTTCCTCAAAGGTCTGACAAGTTGTAGGATCTTGGTCCCTTAGGCCTACCGTTTGATCAACTATTACAGCATCAAGACCAGTTGTATAAGCTACGGGAGGCGGCTCATTCTTTAAGATAAGAGGAGCATACTGAATACGTAGACTAGAGGCAAAACTAAGGGCATCCCCATTAGCAGCTGTTATCGTAACCGACGGCCTCTCTAAAGTAACACCTAGCCAAAAGTTAGTAAGGTAGTGCCCCAAATCGTTCTGTCCCCCCAGCACCCCGAGTCCGGTGGCGCTCGCTAACATATCATTAGCGGTATCGAGCACCTTAACCCTACCGTCACCAACTTTTATAGTCGCGTCCCCGCTCGTAAGTAAATCAAGAATGATATCCCAAAAAGTCGGGTCCTGCTTGGGCTGATAATACATCTTTATCTCGTACTCACCTGGGCCCTCTACCGTGTAAATCCATTGAGATCCCTCACCAAGCTCATTAAACTCGTGCACGGGGTCAACAAAAACAAAGGCGCTGCTATCGTCGCCGCCGATAGGGCCGAAACTTATAACGTTTTGAACTTTATAGCCCGTGTACAACAAGGACGTAGGCTTAAGGACAAGAGGCCACAAATCGCCATACCTGTCCGTAGTAGTTGGGCTTCTATAAATAAATTTACCCTCATAAAAAACAACTTCACCACCAGTCTGATTCCCCCCGCCGTCCTCGCACCCACCCGCAGTAACACTAGTAACTTTAGAAAATGTTGGGAAATCAGTCCTAACAAACCAAGTAGTTTCCTTGTTAAAAGAATACTTCACTGAAGCAGCTGAGCCGCTATCCTCCGGCATACCATCGATGTCTACAGCATACGAAATTATATCTTCGAACGCCTGCACGTCGTAAAAAGGATTCTTCTCCTGAGGGCCTAATTGATCTGAAAGTGTCGGATCGCGGTAACTTTTTGTTGCCGTAGTCTTCAGTTGAGAGGACACACAAGTACCAACCATGTCAGCAAAATACACCGTGAATACGGGCTCGTTCCCCAACACATTAACAGGGTTTATCGTTCCTGTCCCAGCGGGGACAACATCTCTCCAAGGACCTGCATACCGCTGAGGTGGCTTTTTGTAACCGCGCACAACCACCATATCAACAATGTTGTCTTTACTTGCGGACGGAATACACAAACGAACATCAAGGTTTACCGTTTTCCCCGGGGACCCGTTATTGAAAACATTAACAAAATGCACTCCCCCCTCGGCATTTTCTATAAGCTCCCACCACTGACCGTCCAATAATGCCTCTGCTATAGATAAACTAATAGCCTTTACTGCATCCATATTCCTAATGTCGATGCCGGGAAGAAATCCTCCAGGAGGCAACCCCTGAGAAGAATCTATGGGAATATTAAACTTATTGAGTACCTGTTGGTACACAGGAACGGACCCTAGACCCTCTGTCTCCGGAATATCCTTGGTGCGCCAACCCGTACTATAACTAGAAGCAACGTAATCGCCACTATGAAAAAAGTTCAACGTCGTTGGGGGAGGACAATCTATTACTTGAAAATCTATCATAAATCTTAAAGCCTCGCGCTTCCTAAGGTCACCGCCCTATTTGCAGTAGACATTGCAGTAGCAACCTGTCCCTCAAGGCGCAACAGATTCTCATTAATGCCGGTTAACTCTCTATCTATTCTAGCGTTTACATTAATTTCCGTGTTGTCCTCGTTAAACCTCTCATTAAGTCTACCCTCTACAGAGCTCAAAATTTCAGCATTTTGCGCCAGTAGCTGCGTCTCTAACTCAACCACACTCTGGGTTAGTGCAGCCACCTCCCCTTCTAAAACAGGCGCCTGTCCCTCGCCTTCGGCACTGTCTAACAAAGTGTTAACGTCTTCTCTATTAGACTGCACAGTGCCCTCCACCGCCTCTAAACGATTTCTAACGTCGGCGCCGAGGGCACCGCCGAGATCCAAATTATTAAGTGCGCTGACATCCAGCGGTATGCCGGCGGCAGGAATATCAACAGCAACAGTAACGGAGTCAGCGTTTACATTAACCTCAGGCAACTGAATGTTAGTAACAGCCTGTTCGATCGCGGCACTTATAGTAACAGCCGCCGCCTCTGCGTCGAGGCTAATAGTCTCTGTCTGGATAGCCTCAATTATTGCATTAGAAATAGCATTTGAAATAGCGTCAGTATCTACCGTAACCTCGACGCTCCCTGAGGATCCCCCGTCACCTCCTACTAGACCTCCCCCCTGGAACTTAGGAAGTCCGCTTAGAGGTGTACCAGAATTAAGAAGATTAAGCGCATTTGTACCTAATTTGCTAGCAGACTTAGCATTGATTACAAACTCACCGTTGCTTGCTAGAATTGGTATACGGTCTCCTAGCGAACCACCAGGACCTCTAATAGCGCCCCCAAGAGCAAAGCCGAACTCCTGAGACTCCCGATTTGTTCTAATCTCTGCAAAGAGACGTTCCTTCTCCTCTTCCTCTTTCTTTGTGTCTATCGGGAAAAATATACCCTTATCGGGGTCAAAGCCAAAATTACCGGAACGTGCTACCTTAGTAAACAGGCCGGTAGCCGGATCAAAATCGAAGCCCCCCGCTGAGCCCTCTGAAGTACTTCCTACGTTCTTTTGCTGCCGTTTAAGCTGCGATAGTTGTGCCTCCAAAGAAGCTATACTATCCGTTATAGAAATAGGAGATTTTTCTTCTTTGTCCCCGAGGGAGAACACGCCTGCACCGGAGAAAGGCTTTACGCGGCCGCCGTTGGCAAACTTTGGTATTCTGCCTGTCTGATTCATAGCTTCTACTGCAGGCAGACCCAGCTTACTTACTGAAGCAGCATTCAATACAAACTCTCCGTTGCTTGCTAGAATTGGAACTTGGTCGCTCTTAGGGCCTCCTGGTCCTGTGACCTTTCCCCCGAAAGCAAACTTTCTTCTAACGGTTGTACGAAATTGGCGCTCTAACCTAGCAGCTATCTCAGCCTGGGTCTCAACTACTCCCGCAGGAAGGTCAAAGATGTCAGCACCCACAGGAGGAAGGTCTGACCTCGGAATAGAAGGAATATCTAGCTGCTTAGTGATACGTTTAGAGGATGGTAAAATACTACCAGCAACCCCTTTAGCTACCGGCGTTATGGGAGCCTGAATAAAACGACTCCTTGCCGCAATAGTTGCTTCATTTCCTAAATCTAAACGCCTAACTTCTCTAGCTATTTCATCTAAAATGAACCGCTTTCCCCCAACATCCCGGGTGGTAAAATTCTCAGCTATTCTTTTTATGTTAAAGCCATCGGCCGCCAATTTTCCTAACGCATCTGGCCCTAACCTGCTGCTTACCTCCCCCGCCAAAGAAGCTCCGCTGCGTATCTCGCGGGCACGACGAGTTGCCTCTCCCAAACCACGACCAGGTCTCCGGGGACGGCCTGGAATGTCAACTCCTTCAAAAACCTCTGGGAAATCAAATAGCGCTTGGGTGGCCCTAGAAGGCCGACCTAACCTCTCCGCAGTTCCCGACAACACCCTAGCGGGCTCCACTGAAGCCACCCCTGTTGCAGCAAAGGCTTGCCGGCGCGCCACTTCGTTACGCCTTAATATCTCCGCACGCTCAACGGCCCTTCCGCGATCTCGGAAAGCGGCTCGTTGCTTTGGAGACAGCCCCCGTAACCTAGCGGCTCTCTCTGCAGCTAAATTAGCCGCCGGGCTTAAAGCTGCGGCGGTTCCGTCGCCAACTACACCAGAGGGGCCTTTCTTTCGAGAAAACAGTGACCCTATCGCCTTGAAAGGGGACGTTACTCCTCGGATTAAAGCTGCCCCGGCTCTTGTGCTCGTAACTATTTCAGGGAAAGCACCAATAGCTGCTCCGGCGAGGCCGCCGGGAAGGCCGCCCGCACTTCCCAGTAAACCCCCCACAAGACCTCGGCGAAACCTCTTCCTTTTTGTTAATCCCGAAGAAAGGAAAGGTTGGGGCTGAGCACCGCTAATTCCAGGTCGGCTTAAAGCCGCAGCTTCTTCGACAGCAGAAACTGCAGCAAGGGATCCAATGTCAACACCGGGGTCCGCCAACCTTAAGGTACCCTCAACATCCCCACCCACACCTGTACGGCCGCCAGCCTCGCCACCACCGGGACCGGCCGTCTCTGGCGCTGCGGCCGCGGCTTGCCTACGCTGCTGCGCTGCAATCGCCTTTGCCGCGGAAGCTTCTTGTTTAGCTCTCCGAATACGGTCTCTCTCGTTAACCGCAGCCTCCCTTTTATTAGCCTTATCCGCTCTTTTATCAGCCTTAGCTTTCCTCTTCTTAGCCTTGGCGGCGATCTTTCGCTGTTTGGCTCCAAAAATCTCGCGGCGGCGCTCTAGGACACGCACTTGATCAAACATTGCCTTGCGTGCGCCAGCTGAAGTTTCCGGAGAACTAATCTTTCCCCTCCTGGAATTTATAGCAGAGTCAAGATCTACATCAAAGATATCCCTTGTCGCCCGCCGTGCCCTGACCTTAGCAGGAATATTACGAGCTCTCCTAAATGTTCTAAGTCCTCCCACAGCTGTACCAGCAATGGCCGCCACTGCCAAAGTTGCTTCCTGGTTTCGTTGCTGCCGCGTAATAGCTAGTTGGTTTTTTAACTTTTCTCTTTCAATTGGATCTTTCTCTACACCTAATATTATCTCAAGATCCTTTATGTTCTCATTAGAAGAAACAATACTACTTGGTATTTGCGCCACGGCATCACCGGCCTCCGCGCCGGTAACAGCAAAGAATAAGTTCTCGCGCGCTTCTTGCGGATCTAATTTTGTATCGACTAAGTCAACAAAACCTGCGCCTATACCTCCAACAGTCTGTGTGAGTACACTACCGCCTACACCCACAGCTTTAATTGGAAACGCGACGGCGTCACCCAAAAACTCATTACCTGTAGACTCAGCAACGGACTCCGCTGTTGCCTGAGCCGCAAGGCCGGCGCCGGCGCTGAAACGCTGCCCAAACCTTCCTACAGCAGCAGTCGCCGATACCTGACTTCCGGCGCGCGCAGCATTTTCGCGCAACAGTTCCTCTAAGTTTTTTGGTACCTGCCCAACAAAACTACTCTGTGCGGCGTTAACGGAAGCGGCAAACCCGAATATCTCTGGGCTATACTGCCCCGTAAGGGAATCAAAACCTACATTTACAAGAGACGACTCAGGGTCCCGCAACAAAAACCTACCAAGGAATTCGGGGTCCCCAAAATCTGGTGGAAACGACACTTGGTGAGGAACAGTGCGCGTTCCTTCCAAAGTAATAAGCCTAGAAGACAACTTTCTTCTAAGGCCATTTAAATCGACTGCCAATTTTTGAAAACGATCTCCACTAGCGTCCCTCTGAAAATCAGGATCTTGTGCCAACTTAAGTTGGCTTAAAGCATCGTTAACGTCAGAGGGGAACCCTTGAAAAAATTCAGCGGAGTTAACATCAAGCCGAGTCTGCAACTCGCCCAAAGCGGCTTCAAAGTTTCGAAGCTGGCCTTCCTTAGCCAGCTGCTTATTCTCGGCATCAGAAAGTTCAATAAACTCTGCTTCTACCTTTTTACGTCGAGTTGCCCTCGTATTTTGAACTGCGGTGTCGAACACTTCCCTTTCTTCAACTTCCCTGAACAGAGCATCTGCGTTTTGCGCATCTAAACCCCCAAGACGTTCAAGACTAACGCCACCGCGGTCGGGGCTATTAGAAAAGGAGAGCCTTCCGCTCTTTGTTTTTCTTACAAAGACAGAGCTTCTCGACCTTACCTCAGCAGCGCGGCCTTCCCTATCGGACTCTTCCGTATCAAAGAACCCGGAACCTCTGACTCTACGGGCTGATTCAGCTTGATTGAACCTGCTGAACCTGCCGGGCTCTCCCGCCTGCTTCGCTATAGCGACGCGGCGCTCCTGCTCCTCAGCAACAAAGGCAGCGAGCGCAGGTGTATCCAACTGTGATCCCTCAGGAACCACTACCCTACCGCTCTCGTCCTGGCGCACACCGAAGCGGTCTAACTCCTCCAACCTCGTCCTACGGTCTTGTACTATCTTACTCCGGCGTGCCTCCAGCTGCTGAAGATCTCGATCTATTCGCAGCTTTTCTTCCTGTTCACCGGCCGTTAACTGATTCCCACCGACAACCTTCCCGGCCAGCGCTCTCTGACGGCGCTTTAGTTTAGCAATTTCCTCGGCTATACTACCGCCTTCCTGTAGTTTGATAGTAGGTGTTCCTGTAATACTACCGTCAGCACCTATAGAGCCCGTAGACTTGTTAAGTTGGTTCAGTCTGTCAGCACCTATACTTCTAACGGCACGAGCATTTACTACAAACTCCCCAGCGCTCGCTCTAATCGGAACTTGATCGCTTGTGGGGCCGCCGGGGCCAACAATCAAACCACCCTGAGCAAACCCGGGACCTTGAAGGGGCCCCCCTACACCCTTAACTATACTTTCAATTGCGCCGCCCAAACGGGCCAAACTATCTACAATACCAACGAAAGCTCGTCCAAGCCCAGTAGATACCACCTTAAGCGCGTCAAACTCTGACGTAGGTACGGGCAACTCTGCAAATTTAGCAGCGCCTTCACCGAGGTCTGAAAGTATAGATGTAGCTAAAGCAGCTATATCGGCATCAGCCGACTCGGTAAATGCCTGAACTATAGAGCCCACTTTAACTGCATCTCCGTCGCGAGAAAAAACATCCTGGTTGAGGACAACCTGACGGTTTTCACGGCTAAGTCCCGCAAGCGTAGTATTAAAAGCACGAAAATCTTTAGCTGTACCTCTATCGACAGAGCCCGTAGTTAGATCGTTTAGCAGCCGGTCCAGGGTTCCAGCAGACCTTTCAAAGGTGGTAAGCGTAGCGACTCTGTCCTGAGCAGGTGCCCCATCAAAGGGGGTCCTTAGCGCTTCAACAATCTCATCCAGCTTCCTCACCAAGGGGTTGACGATAAGATCGGCCTCTTCTTGTGCTTGCTGTGTACTAGCCTGTTGCGATAGTTGTTGTACTTGACTTATTATTCCTTCTAACCCTTGAACGCCGCGGAATTGTAAAACTTGCGAAGCCGGAACATTTACCTGCTGTCCTGTACGGGGGTCCCTTATCCGGCGGGGGCCAAAAGAAGAAGGAAGAATGTCCCCGGCACGCTCCAGCTCCGAAGTCAAGGTATCCAGCAGCGATTGAGCAACTTCAGAACCAGGACCACCCACATCAGCTACGAAATCCAATAGCCTTTTTCTAACTTGCTCGGCGGCGTTAACCTGCAACTGTAACTTTTGGGTTTCTCTTTCTTGTACAAGCGAAATTATACTCTCATCGCGCTCAAATTCCGCCTCACGGCGGCCCCTAGTAGCCTCCTGAGGTGTTACTTCCCCGCGGCGCTGTCTAAAGGATATACTTTCAATCGCACGCTCAAACCTAGTAAGGTCTCCGGCCTGACCCTGACTAAACTGTTCAAAGGTAGGACGTTGAATTGCAAAGGGGCCCTTGCCCGCAGCTGTATCCAGGGAGGTCCTATCAAACAGGAGCCTCCTCTGCTTGCGGAAAGAGTCAAATAGTTTTTCTACATCTGCCGTTAACTGGTTTACTTCTGATAGGCCGCGGAAAGTCTCTCCAAACCTTTTGAGGTTATCCCGAGCCCCCGAAATCTGACCCTGTACAAGAGCCGCCACACTGCCCAACTGCTGCAACCTTTGGTCTGTTTGGGTGATGCCCTCAATGTTTCCCTTCGCCTGGAAGGCCTCTCTAGCTTTTAGGAGATCAACCTCAGCTTCTTTAACTTTACGTAAAGTACCAGTTAGCGTCACAAAAACAGTGTTAGCCTCCGTAAGGGACCGAGCCAAGTCGGGGCTCCCCAGGGCCGCCAACTCTCTCCCCGATAATTCCTCTCTGCGCTTACCCAAATCTATAGAAGGGACATCTATTCCCTGCAGGGCCCCAAAAACAGGGGAGGTAAACTGCTGCAACTGCCTATCTATATTTATTTTATCAAAAGCCGCGGTGGCAGAATCTGTGATATCCTTAGATAAATTACTTACTTTTACCCCCAGTATATCGAAGGCTTTTACGGAATCTATAATTGACTTATTTTGTCTTCTACTAAGCTTAATCGTTTCTTCTATTGCTTTGGCGCGCTCTGCCGTTGCCTTTATAGTCTCTTCAGGGTCAACACCATCTGGAAGGGGGGTCGGGCGCTTTGTAGGAGTATCCGGCGACGCAACCGCACTACGTAAAGCGGTTTCAATAATATTAACAATAGCCGGATCCCCAGCCCGAAACCCGGCCTCAAGAGTAGACACATCAACGGTGGGTTCAACTTGCCCGACGAACCCTTGAAGCCGCTCCCGTGTAGGCTCCAACTGAGATCTTAGAAACTTAAAAGTCTGTTCAGCAAAAGCATCAAGGGTCTCCGGAGAAATGTCAACCTGGCCGCCCCTAGCAGCAGTAAAATCACGAGCTATTTCTAGCAGAACACGAGTCTGCTCATTAGGCGGCTGTGAGGGGCCGGCAAGATTACTTAATGCTCTAGCTTGACTACGAAGCGCCTCATTAAAGCTGGCCCCTCCCCCTGACCCAGGGTCGGCTAAACGCAACAAAGCGCTGTTAAGCTCGGACGTAGCCGCTGTTGCACGGCGTTCCCTTACAACTTCCCCAAGGCGGGCGCCCGCAGAATCTCCAAAAGTTTGAAAAAGAACATCCAAATCCTGCTTAGTAAATTCACGAAGATCCGCCGTAGACACGCCCGCAACTCTACCCTGCAGTCGAGCTCTATCCCCAGCTGATCCCGAATCGGGTAGTAGTTCCGCAGCTTGCCTTAGAGCGCTCCCAAAAACTTTAGGATCTTCAAAATCATCCTTGTCTAGCAGCCGCTGAAGAAGTACGTTAGTTTCTGACTGTGCGTCTAACGACTTTTGGGCTATGGCTAAAGTTAGGGCCCTCGCTGCATCTACCTTATCTCCAGAAACCAAGGCAGAGGCGGCCTCTTGAATCTCAGAGATTCTAGTTCTATCAGTGATGCCCCCCGCAGCGCTTGCTGCTTGAAAGTCTCTAAATATAATCTCATTATTTTTGGTAGCTACCCGAAGACCGGTAATAAAATCTACAGTGGCCTTATCGCCCCTCGCCAAAGTATTAGACAGACGAATGAACCCAGGGTTAAGCTCAGCAAAAAGCTCCTCCCCCGAAAGTTCAAACGAAAGCTTAGCTGTCTGGGCCTCGCGAGAAATAGCAGTCGCGCCGCCGCCCAAGAGGCCGGATAACTCTTGCTGCACTTCTTCTTTTATTCCGCTGTCCCTTATGGAATTAGCGGCCTTCTCAAATGCTCGCGCGACCTCTTCTATTTCTGATTTTATACGTATAACAACTTTAAGTTTATCCAGCTCATCAGCAAGCTTGCCGAACTCCGCAACTACCGAAGGGTCTATAGCCCCCTCCACGTTTTCTCCCGCCTTTACTGCGCTCGAACCGAAACTTTCAAGAAAAGTTTTTAGCTTTTTTTCTGCCTTAAATACAGAACCAAACAGCTCTTCATCGCTGAAGGCCACTCTTTGCTGCGCAGTAAGATCAAAGTTAAACTTCGCACCTAGATCAAAGTCTTTCTGCAGAAGATTACCGCGGGCAGCACCAGTCACTACACGCTGCACTTCAATAAACGCACTGTTGACCTCTTCGGCGAGTCTCTTGGGGTCTATCGTAAACACATCAAGATTTTGGCGAGCGGCCACCCTAAGGGCCTCACCGAAATCCCTGGTTTCCTCTACAAGCCCTTCCCCAAAACCCCTTATCTGCCGGCGGCCGGAGGCAGTTACTTCAACAATGGCCTGTTCTGTAACTCCCACTATATTGGGGAAAAGAACCAACTCACCCCCTTCAAACTTTTGGATTTCCTTCGCGATATCCCCTTGGAGATTAACTACCTTTGCAACCACACCGCTTTCTCTAAAACGAGCAATAGTCTCGTCCACCGAGACTCCAATTGCATTCCTTGCGCCGGCGGAGCGAATAGCACTAGTAGTTTGGAGGAAAGTTTGATTGACTATATCCTCAATTCTAACATCTTTACCGGTTATAGCAGACCTGCTCTCCGCTTCTCTTTGGAAGAAAGCACGCGAAGGCGATCCCTTAACAAGCAGTGACTTCAAGGCTATACCGGCCGTATCGGAAGGCAATTTATCCAGCTGATCCTGCAGAGCCTTGATTACTTGAGTTATCTCCAAACCAGCTATTTTAAGATCATCGGACCTTGCCTTCAGCTGCGTATTCAGCTTAGCGTTGAGAACACCTAAGTCCACCCCCAGCTCCTGGGCGAGTTTGACTTGCGGGTTCCTTATGGTCTCTAAAAAGGCTTTGCGCGCCTTATTAAACCGGTCTCCCTCCGTTTTTCCCAAATTCTCAGAATCGCCACCAAAGAAGTCAAACACAAAAGCAACCCCTTTAAAGGTCCTCACCAAATCTCCGATAAGCTTTTTGGCTCCAGAAGCCTCCTGAAGGTCTTCCGACAAGGCTTTAAAAGCCTTAACCCTGGAGAGCGCCAGCAAGTCCGCCTCTGCACTAGAAGCAGAAGCCGCGAACTCTTCTAACGCAGACGCGCTTCTTAAAATGACGTTACCAAACTCGTCTACAGAAGCTATAAGTTGCGGGTTAGCTAAGCCTACACTAGCCGCAGCTGTGCGCTCGCTCTCCCTCAAGCGTTGCTTCTCTAGCAGAGGGGAACGGAATTGTTTTCTAGCTATTTGATCTCTCACGAGCGGGGACAGTTGTCCGGACTCCCCTAACTCTACCCCTGCCGTTCTTGCTAAGCTATCCCGTGCGGTAGCAAGCGTCTTTGTGGCGTTTACTTGATCTTTAATTAGCTTTAGCGCTTCCTGGCGCTTAGCTATCTCGGGCTCAAGAGATTTTACTGTGTCAGCTCCTGTGCGCGTAACTGCATCTCTGAGAGCTGATATTACCTTTATCACGCCGAATATAACCGCGCCGGCTGCAGCTAGCCTAAGCAGCCCAGTAGCCGCCGTCGCTACGGTGGAGTTCATAGATGCAGCTGCGGCATCTATACGCCCGAATACTCGGCTAAGGCCGATTAAACCTAGCAGCTTATTTGGAATTAGAACAAGAAATCCAATAAAGCGTCCTATACCGGAATTCAACCCAGCTAAACTTAGGCCAACCCCACTAAGAGCCGCGCCAGTTGCTTCCAGCTCTCTTGTCCGGAAACCACGAACGGTAGCCCCAAACTTAGTAAACGAGGCAGCATTCTTAACAACCGCTCCTCGCTGGTCTAACAGTACCCTATTGCTCTTTCGAAGTGTTTCCGCAAAAGAGTTCGAATCTGAGGATGCCTTCCTAAAAAGGGTAGATAGTCCCGCAAAATCTCCGGCGCCGCGGGCGACCAAAAGCTCCGGCTGGAACGTCCGCACGTCTTCAAAGCGCGCACCTAAGGCCTGTTTAACATCGGCCTCACCTAAACCCTTGGTTAACGACTGTGATATTGAAACTCCAAGGTTTTTGAATGCTCCCCCCAAACCGATAGTGCCTATCAGGCGCTCGCCAAAGCGAGAGAAAGCTGCCCCACCAAGACCTAAACCAGCGATGGTCGCAACGATGGCCGGGTTTAATCCAGAAATAGCATTGACCATGGTAGAAACGGCATCAGTAACCGACTTAATAGGACCAAGGACCGTGTCTCCCACGGTAATCGCTAACTCAACAAGGGAGTTCTTCAGCTGCTGGATCTTAAACGCCGCGGTTGTTACTACCTTTTCTTGCTCCCTTAGAGCAGAACCGGCAGAATTTATACTATTAGTTGTAGCCTCTTGGAAACGAGAAAAGTTATTAAGAAGTGCAAGGAGAGTGTTGAACCGGCGCGTACCCGCAATGGATATCGCAACTTGCTTCTTCTGAGAATCTGAAAGAGTTTCAAACTTTTTAGACAGTTCCTCGATGATAGGAATAAAGCCCCGAAGCTCACCGCTGGTGTCCCTCGCTGAAATACCTACAGCCGCAAGACCAGACTGGGCCTCATCCGTTGTAATACGCGAGAAAATAAACCTCAGAGCTGTTCCAATCTCGTTACCGCTTTGACGGGTCTGCTCAGAAATAGCGGCAATGATGCCATTAAACTCATCAACACTGACACCAGAATTCTTTGCGGCCAGGCCTGCCTTCTTAAAGGCCTCCGCTAAAACAGTTTCTGTAACAGCAGCATTATTGGCAACTTCATTAAACTTATCAACTATAGCTTCAGCATCAGAAATAGCTAATCCAAACTGCTCAGTGGCAGCAGTAAGAGCACTGGCAGCGGTTGGTTGGTCTAGAGTAGTAACATTAGCGGCTAAGGCAGAGGCTGAAGCCAAAACTGTAGACTCTTCGAGAGTCTTTCCCTGCTGACCAAACAGCGTTAGAGTCTCAAGAACATCTTTTAGCGGTTGACCAAACTCTTGAGCAATTCCAATGGCTGCCTCTTTCGCGCGCTCTCTAAACTTATCAAAGTTTAAAGAAGATTCATCCATCACCTTCGCCAACCCGATGATAGCGCTCTCGGTGTCGACCAAAGTACGCACTGCAGTTTTAAAGGCGTTTACTGCCCCAAAAACTATTCCAGCAGCAGCACCCCAGGTAGCGACACGCTGTAAAGCTGTTTTAACGCTAGTACGGTCAAACATATTGTCTGACGCATCCTGCGCCTTGATTTTAACCTGGCTAAACTTATCCCCTAAACGAGTAAGGACCGCAGTTATCTTCTTAACGTTACCTCTAGCATCTGTAGTATCAAAGGTTACTTGTTCTTTAGCGCCTAACCTGCGACCCGGGGCAAACAGCGCCCCTCTGGCTCGCGTAAGTGCTTCCCCCGCAAATATACTGGACACCTCAGCATCGACAGCGCCGGGCGGAGCTCTAAGAGAGCCCCCGGCACGCTGTTGTGTGTTTCGTAAAATATCAATGACTTTATTAAGCCTTAAGGTTTCCATCCGGGTATCAGCTATTTTTCTCGTTCCGGAACCAAGAACCTCATTTAAACCTAACAGGTTGTTCTCAAAATTCTTTAAACCTTTACCATCCGCAGCTAAAGCTTTAAATACATCACGAGAACTTTGCAGAATAGAGGTGGACCCGCTCTTAACAGCACGACGAAGTGCATTTATGGCATTTTCCTGGATTTTATTTGTTTCAATGGCGGCAGGAGCAACATTAAGTTCGTCTAATACCCGGGCACGCAACTCCGGCCCCTTCGTAACCACCTCCTGACCCTTAACCTGGCCTACTGTTGCCTGAAGAATACCAGACTTCTGGATAAAAGTAACAAACGCGGCGGTAACGTTCGACAAAGCTGTCTCTAACTCGCCAATTTTAAGAGAGTCGACGCCGTCTTCCAGGCCCTTACCTAAGGCTTCAGCGGCACGATTAACCCGATCCGCCTGCGCCACCGTAGACTGAGCCGCTGCCCTAGAAGCGAGCTCTCCAGAAATCTCCCCTGGTTTCTTTGCTAGTACAGGTCCGCCGGCGCGCGCCTCGAACGTCCTAATATTCTCTGCAGCGCCGGAACGTAGGCGCTTGATAACCTCCGCCTCTGGGTCCCCCTTTCTAATAGATTCGGCTGCCCTAGCAACCCTGTCAGCTAGCGACTGCTCAAGAACCTTTCTTGCGCCTTCTAACTCCGGGCTAGTCCCTCTTTTAAGCTGCGTTAACTCCTTAGGTGCCGTCTGCAAAGAAGCCGCGCGCCTTCTAAGTTCTGGGTCAGCGGCAAAAGGCTGAACAACTTCCTTACCAACTCCACCAAGAGGAAGCTCTCGTCGTTCCCCAAAACGCCGCGTACCTATAGACTCAAAGCCCCTCTGCCTCAGGGCTGCACGCGCAAACTCATCTGTCGCTTTTGCGCTGGCCTCTGTCGCCTTTTTAGCCTTATTCTGCGCCTTCTCCGACCGCTCATGAGCGTCGGCGACTTCTCTAGCCGCAGCGGCTTCGTCCTTCTTGGCCTTCGTTCCCTCCGAAGAGGCCGCAGTCTCTTCCCGCGTAGCTTCTGCGCTAGCGCGCGCCGCTCGTGCGTTGTTAACGCCCTCTTTAGCCTGGTCTCGCATAGCCGACTCTACATCAGCAGTAGCCGCTCTAAGCGCGTCTGCGTCTGCTGACCTACCTCCGGCAGCTGGGGAGGGAGCTGCCCCAGAAACACCAACGCCCCCGCCAGTAACGCCTGAGGCTACCGATGCGAGGGCTTCTTTTAATTGTGCTAAGCCTGCAGCTACTGAACGTACCTGCGCGGATAATGTTCTAAACTCTTCGCTAAGTCCACTAGGCTTAGCTTCCTTCCCTTTAGTAGGCTTCTCTGGTTTATCTCCACTAGAAACAGTTTTCCCTACATCCGAACCCTTCGGGAAGATAAATTTAAACTCCACCTGAACTCTAATTAAGTCGGCCATTCGACTTTAGTGCTCCTTTTCCTTTACCTTAGGGAATAAACCTCCTCGACTAACTAATCCCTTCTGTACCTTTTCCTACTTACTTTTATTCTTACTTTTATTCGTCGGAGCCGCATCAAATGAGGCGCCTTTGGGGGTAGTTCCCCTCTCCGCTATTGTGTCCGAATACTCTACGTCTGCGTGCATTGGGTTAGACTTCATTACCAGGGTCTCTCCGTGATCCCAGGCACTATTTTGGCCATACTTATTATTACTTTTAGCTTTAGACGCTACCGCGTCTCTATTCCGCTCAGCGTGCCAATCACTCATATAAGCATCGAGCGCTTGGTCGTCTTCTATTATATTATCGGACGGGCGGTCGTCAGACATCATCTCATAGATGGACTGGTAATAGTGGCTCCAGTAAAGCAATGTCAACTGGTCAACGGTGTACTTTGAGATAGGGCGCCCAAAGAGGGACTCCCCCGTCTTCAACGCTGTAACGTAACGAATGCGCCATAAATTACTTCGAGAAATAAAACGTATTTTACTCTGACTTAATCCGTGAGAAAAAACTATGTACTCTAAGAACACCCGCTTACGGAACAAAAAGTCGCGCTCATTCGCAAACGCTGTTTCATTTTCCCAGTAAGGCTTCTTAGTGCGGGGATCAAAGGTACCCCGCCGCGTCAGATACAAAAACCTCTCTTCGATAGCCTTACGTTCACTTGTAAGCTCCATGCTCAGTTCTTTTCGGGTTAGGATTTCTTCAATCTCTTTTTGCATTCCTGAGATTATATCCTTTAACCGGTCCCTGCGCGCCGGGACCCGCGTTGTCTTCGCCAAAACGGAGCGCTGCCCTTCTATACGACTTCTGAGCTTCTCTATCTTCTTTTCGTCTACTTCTGTAAATATACCCCGCTCTTTAACGACACCTTCCATTTCCTCTAACGAGGGCAAACCTTCGTCCTGAGCCTCTTTTAACGCGCGGCGGTGGATAAGATCTGCTATATAGGTATCCTCGGGATCAGGGTAACGAAACAGCAGGGGAACCTCGTCCCCTGTATTACATTCAACAAACACTAACTGTTGGGCCACACAAATTTGCCTAATATAGCCGTCCAACTCCTCGTAGGGCAGCTCGATTACCATTTTATCTTACTCTGCTTTGGTCTTCTTCTTAGAAGAACGACGCTTACGTGCGGGCTTCTTTGGTTTTGCGGGGGCCTCAAGCTGTGGCGCTTCCGCTGCTGCCACGAGGGCTTCCGCCTCTGCAGTTGCTTCCGCTGCCTTTTCTGCAGCCAGCTCGCGAAGAACGGTACGCTCTGGGGTTTTGTCTAAGAAGTCGGCATCCAGCCCCTGGAGCCAAAGCATAACTTCAAACCGAGCTTTTAAAGCCAAGCCCTGATTTTTTTCAGCAACAAAATCCTCATAACCTTTCCATACAAGATCGCCAGCTTCATCTTGAACAACAACACTTGTAATATATTCTGTTTTGGCATCGTCGGCCATCTGCTCGCAGCTATTACTAAGAGGACCAGTTAAACGTTGGTTCCAGCGATAAAGGTCGTCACGCAAAGTTTCTACTTCGTGGGCCAACGTTGCCTTTGCTTCATCTACTTGCTCATTTTGCATAGAAGCAATCTTAATCGCGATATCTACCTGAAGTTCCTGAAGCCTCTTCTCGTACTCTGGGCCGTAAAGGCCACGCTTTGTTAAAATATCCATCATTTCTGAAGTAGTAGCCACACCCTCCACCAAAGCTTTATTATAAACTTTGGAGTAGTGCCACTCTGCTTTACGAATCTGCTCCGACGTGGGCAAACCTAAATAATAAGTTGTGACCTCTTCGTCAGACGAAAACTCAAAAGACCTACGCTCTTCAACAGCGCTATCCTGCACCTTATCCTCTTTACTCATAACTTTACCTTTCCCTAAACCTTACTTCTTTTGGTTAATTATAATAATCTCTTCTGCAGGTGGAACATAAGTTACCTTATACCTGAGGTCAAGTTCTTTGTCAACTTCCCTAATAGCGTCGTTAGAGACCTTTAAAATTTTAGATCTTAACTTACCATAACGCTCCTCGCCGTCAACTGCTACTTCGGCGTAATCTAAAACAGACCTAAAAAGCCTTGTGATTTCGCTTCTAACAAAGCCCTTCAACTTCTCACGAGACCTGGCTTCCCCTTGTGTAACTGCCATCTAAAATCCTTTCCTTACCGTACCACAAAGCATAAAAAAAAACAAAGCGCGAGGGGGGCCTAAACCCCCCTCGCACCTTAATAGCTATTTACAACAACTTACCATTAAACCGTAGACATTCCCGGGGCGAACAACAGATCGCTAAACGGAACAAAGCCCTTAATATAGAACAACTTATTAGTCGAGCGGAACGCGTAAGTCTGAGTAGCGTTAGAGCCCTGACTCAAAGTATAACCCTCGCTTGTAGCCTTAAGCCCAGGTACAATAATGGTCTTAAGGGGGTACTCGCGCTCAGGCGAAGCCAGAACAATCGATGCATAAGTCGAAACAGCACCGGCAATCCAGTAGGACTTTCCTACCATCTCCTCAGTCAACATCTTGCGCGAAGACCCGGTACCGCCGGCAATAACATCAGTCTGGTTGAACACCTGAACAATAAGAATGAGGTTATCTTTCGAAAGCAGCTGATCAATAGTCAAGTCAATCAGCGTAGCGCCGTCGAACTCCGTCTCCTTGCCGGCAAACTTAGCGAACGTCTCTAAGTCACCCGCGGTAGTCTCAACCGTAGTCGCAATCTCAATTGGGAAGGTAACCGGGCGGTCATAAGGCTTAAGGTGACCAAGCTCGGAAAGAGCTTCGCGATCAAGGGTTGCAGCGATGGAAACCGTCTGAAGACGAAGAGCAATGTCATAGTCATCAGAGCTAGTAGCTACGTCCGGGTCAACAAGATAAATCTCGATTTGACCCTGGCGCAGACCACCAACGTCAGAGTGATCCAACTCGGTATTGGCATCTGTGGCAACGGTGAAATAGTTCGACTTCTGGCGATCGGAATCACCATCGGTGTCGTTTGCATAGGCATCGGCAGCGTAACGAACTAAAAGAACATCGCTGGCCGCGGACGTATATGAAGTCGGCAGAACTAGAACGTTTGTCGCCTCAGTGTACAACGCTTGAATCGACGTGGGGCCAGAGGCAACAACCTCAAAATATGAGGTAAGCCCGGTAGCATCCACATCAATACGGATAGAGCGAGCACCAGTATCGGGGTTGATATACAAGAACGCCAAGTTGTTATCAGCTAACGTCTGGACGTTGTTAGTTGCATCCAACAGACCGATGTCTACCTGGGTCTCTCCCCCGGCAAAGTCCCACTCTTCTTGAGAGACGAACTTACCGGCGTTAAGGAACCAAGTTTTGTTGTCTGTCTCTGCCGTGTAATTCTCCGTGGCCTCGCCTCCTACAGTGTAGTTAGACGTAATTCCAGTCACGAAACAACGAGACATAAACAAAGTCTGGTCGATTGTATCAGTGGTAGTACCTAGCGCAGACTCAGCTTGCACTGGAGCCCACAGATCAAACTCAGCACCGCCCACGCCATAATAGGACAGCCCAGCACCATGGTAATAATTAATATCCGTGGTACCGGAAACAGTCTTAAGCGTAGCGTTACCGGTAGTCGCTGTGAGATCAAAGTTACTACTATCTACACTCGCAAGTGCAGCAGCAGTGCGCACAGTACCCCAGTCATTGGTGTCAAGCGTAACGGCAATGGTGGGAACATCATCGACAACGTCGATTACATCCTGCTGACCTAACTCGAAAAGATCTGTAGAGTTAAATGTCGTGGTAGACCCAAGAGTCTGCACACGATACAGGAAGTCACCATTAACTACAACGCTCTGACTAGCGTAGATAATCCTATTCCTACTTACCATGTCAGGGCCTCCTTAAGGTTTCTTTATACTAATTAGGTTTCATAAAACGCGCGTTTTTCGAGGTCTCGTAATACTCTTCACCGCAGAGAGGCGTCCTAGATGAAGTAAAACTTAGTCGTCCTTATAAACTTCTAGGGTAAAAGTAACTCGGCTTCTATGCCTATTAACTTCCGACCAATCCATTCTTGGCCCGCGTAAGTTAGCGCTAACTTCTGTAAAAGCGCCAGAGCTAAGGCCGCTTACCGTAGTTGGCTGGAATCCGGTATAAGTACCATTAAAGTCAAGGTAACTACCCTCATACCAATTACGAATACTCAGGGTCCTATTATAAAGAGCCTGATAAATAACATCTGTGATTTCTTTTTTCTCTGTCTCCGATGTAGCAAAAACGTAAACGGAACCTTCGACTATATCTTTTGTTCCGCCGCCAAGCTGATAACCAGCCTTATTGGTCTTATCTACATCGACAGCAATGACAGGAAGCGGAGGGGGATCCCCAGCGGGCCAACCTTCAATTAAGGACACGTAGTACCAAGAATAACTTACTGACGTGGGCACTGTATCGGGGCTTAGTATACGCCCCCCGGGGTAATCTATTGTGTACGTCGCGGCCCCATTGACCGTCACTTGACTAGTCTGTTCTGCAGAAGTATCTATAACTGTACGTCCGTTTACTTCCGCTTCATCAAATAAGGCCCACCCTCTCCCAGGGCTAGTGGGTAAGGGGAGCATCGAGGATTGTGTAACATAGCCCCCCAGAGAAGAATCAAACACTAGGGGCTCATTAACTACCTGCTCGGTGAAATTAACCGGTATAACCTCATATTTAAGGTAGTTTATAACGGAGGCATCGTAAATCCTTAGGTATGGAATCGGTCGCATACAGCGCCTCCTAAAACATTATATTCTGTGCACTTAGTCATCTTAATTATAATACAATCATGCACGGTTGTCAACTAACCCACACTTAAACCAGTCACGGTTTGTGCTGCTTTTTGTATGGCTTCCTCTATGTACGGCGTAAGATTAATCAGCTTAGCTGCCTCATCAAAACCTTCGTAGGGGGGCTGATTAGATATAGCATGTCTAACGTCCCCAAAAGGAATCTTGGTAACCTCTTCCCAGCGCTCTTCTTTGTAGCTTTTTTGTGAGATCAAAAAACCTTCCCCCAAACGACCCAACGGTTTGCTGGAGGCCCTCCCACGAGCTTCATAATGCTCGGGAGTAAGAAAAGCCCACTCTCCCGTGATTCCCTCAATATAAAAGTTAAGTACATCCACAGAAGTCGGAGCACCCTTCCCCGAGGGGGACCCATAGCCCAGCAACTCTTCACTAAGTAAACTTATTTCTAAATTATCGTCAGAAAACGAAATGTTCCTGTTTAATTCTTCAACTACCTGTTCCTCAAATAAAGAACGAAGATTTTTTAAAGAGGTCGGGTCTTTTCCTCTAATACGTCCTCCCATCTCGCTCTCTTCGGTAGCTGCCAGAGCATCGTAAGCCGCCATAAACAAATCTTTTATTGCAGGTACGGCCTTTTCTCTATAGATAGCTATAAAACTCTTCTTAAACTCATCCACAAGTTTTTGACTAACTTCCTGCATAGCAGGGTTAGCTTGCTGTAGTATCTCAGGAACACTAATCATATTAACGTTTTACATCCTTACCGACTTCAACTTCTTGTAGAAAAGCCACTACTAGCTCTTCTTGCGTACCCAAACCACGGATGGTGGGTGGCCTAATCATCTCGCAGCGTACACCATCAACTAGGAAGGACACTGCTGTATTTACAAGATCGAAATCAGCACGAAGCACCTTTATCCTCACAACGGCCACACCCTCGCGCCCCACGGGTATTATCTCTAAATCGCTAGCAGGTGTAGGGTTCCACTTAACCAGTGCCTTAACACTCCGGTTGACCGCTTCCTCTAGGTGACCTTCCCCGAAGCACACGGGGCAACGACTCCGAGAAAAAGACACCGGGTTAATAGTGTTTCCGAAAATAACTACGGGTACAGTAAAAGAACTGTCAAAGTGCCCAGACGACTTTTTGTTAATATAATCATAAATGCAGTTAGGACAATCTTCCTTAGAGGGGGGAAGAGAAACAATTATAGGCTTATGCAAGTCTTCCACAACCTGTTTAATCAGGTCTTTATATTGTTTTCTAATCGCTGGAGTTACTATTTTGGCCATTTTAACCCTAGTCTATTAAAACGCCAGAAAGGTCACTACTGTTTATACCATCTTGTTCAGAAACAATAGACGCTATTATAGCTGCTTTTCGCGCTCTAAGGGAATCAAGGTCGTCTTGGCGGCCAGTTATTCCCCCTTTAGGATTAATCTTAATTTCCTGGAAAATATCAACCTCTGAACCAGAAATTGCACCCAATAAACGATGCTCTAAACTTAGAATCTCTATCGCCGCGCACAAGGCAGCAAGCTCAAACGTGACTTCGTCCGCTTCGAGGGGGGAGGGCGGTGTAAGGGCGTTGTACACCCTAAGAACATATGCGTCCGAGTAACGGGAATGGTCAAACCATACATCAAGGGTACCGCTGGTCGTATTTACCTGCACGCCGCTAAAAGTTACAAACTGGTAGTCATTAACCCGCGGCTCAGATAGCGTAGTGTACTCCACCCCATCAAGCGTGACGCTCAGTGGCCAGCCAGCCGGGTTACTGAGTGTATGTGTAAAACCGTCCTCAGAGATACTATCGTACCCCGTGGTAGAAGAAACATAATCCCTAGTAAGTAACTTCGGGTCACCTATTAAGTTCCTGATAGCGTCTATAACGAAAAAATCGTCAGAGGTAAAAAAATGCTCCGGGGGGTAAGAAACCGGGGAGAATCTTGTATCAACAAAGGTGCCGACGAAAGCAGTGCTTTGGCTTGTTTCCGCCACAACACCATCAGCGTCAAAAAATGTTGTAGTATACCAATGCTTCGTCGTTGCCGTTGAGTCATCAAAAGTGTAGACGCTGACCCCCGCAACGAGGGGTATTATGCTAGAAGGTGTGGTTATTTCACTAAACCCTGTTAACTGTTCAGCGGAACGATATACCTTTATATGAGTATACCCCAAAGCCAAAGTAGCCGCTATATTTGTAACTGTTATTGTTAGACGTATAGCCACGGTATACCCCTATTTATTGTATATGTTCGGGTCTTGTTTATTAGAAATACTTATTGTTTTATTGTAAATATCAGACTCTTCCTTATTATATACCTTAAGACTTATAGCAGACTGAGGGGAAACAATGAAAGTCGGGATAAAATCAACAAGCTCGCCACTAATACATATAATACCCCCAGTGGTAAGGGATATAACAAACCTTCCCCCCGCGGTACAAGACCTTCCTCTAGTAGCGAGTGCAAGACTCACTTATACCTTCTTTACCTTATACAGATCTACCTTAGTAGCGTCCTCAACATCCAACGTCGAAGTCACCTCAAAAGTAGCCAGCTCTCCTTCTGAAGAACCGCCATCTGTGGCAGCAGTAACCTGTGCACCATTACTAAAGATACGCATTCTTCCCGCCGTCATTACCTTTGAAATCGGATGAAAAGTGGTACTATCCAACACGTAATTATTCTGAACGAGGCCAGCTATCAACATCTGCGCCTCAGCAAAAGAACCACTCACTGCCTGGTGGTCCGCTAACAGCTCTCTCCACACAGCATCTACAATCTCTGCAACCGCATCTGCAGCCAGTGCACTAGCGGTGATTACATTTGCTTGCATAGCCCCGACATCAGAATCCATGCGGCCGCTGACAAGTGCCCCTGGAAGTCTTGACTGAATGTCATCGGTATCGGTCTGCACGAGCGCAAGCGCAGTGTCGGTTGCGTAGTGCCCGTTGTTGTGCAGCTCGGTGTCAGTTCCCGAATCGCTGATCGCGCCGCTCGTGTTGTTCGCTGGGAAATTGTCAATCACATGCGCATCGGTGACGCCATCCGCGATGATGATGCCCCAACCCGAAGAGTCGCAGACGAGGTTCCCTCGCACAATCGTATGGTCGCTGTTGGCGTTCGATATTTGAATACCGTCTCCAACCGTGTCGTAAATGCGGTTGTCCTCGACATGGTTGTGAAGTCCGCCCGAGCCGGTCGAGGTGATATGAATCCCGTTGGCCGCACCACCGCTGCCGATATCGCGCAAAATGTTATCGTGGACTTGGCAGTACGACCCGTTGATGACGCGGATGCCATCGCCGCGGCTCAAGTCGAGCTGTAGTTTGCGGACACGCACGAAGTCGGCGCCGCTCACGTCCACGCATCGGCCCGATCCGGTCGCGGCGGTTTCCACGCGGAACCCCGACAGCTCGACGCCGTCTCCCGTGACGTCGAAAACGTTTCCCGAGTTCGAGCGCTTGACTGAGAAATCGCCTCCGGGACCACGGATGAACAGGTAGCGCTTGGAGATGGTGATCGCGGCGGCCGTGCTCGCTACCGTAACCCCGCTGCCGAGATCAGCTAGCAGGATGATGACGTCGTGCGTGCCGTCTCCGGCCGCGTCGTGCGCCGCCTGGATGGTCGCGAACGGCGCGAACCGCCCGCCGCCGTTGGAGTCGTTGCCGTCGTTAGGGGAGACGTACCATGTATCCCCCTGCGCAGTATGCTCACCGCGCTGCGATTCGATGATATCAATAATGTTGCGCTCCAGCGGCGGATTGATGACCAACTCGCCGATGGGCGCGAGTAGCAGGTCCGAGCCAGTCTCCGTATAAATGTGCAACAACGTGTCCGTCGCCGGCATGTTGAGCATTGTGCTGAGGTCGAGGTTGAAGTAGTACGCGCCCGAGCCAATCTCTGCGAGCGCCTGCGTCTCGTTCGCGCCGCCGGTTGTCTGCCAGCCCAACGTCGAAAAGTTGAACGACTTGAGATCGCTTATGCGGCGAATGGCCACGACGAAGTCCACCTGGCCCAACAGCGGAGCGCCCGACGAGTCAATCGCGTGAAGGATGAGGGGGACGGTTTCAGATGATAGGTGTCGGCTCATGAGATTAGCTCCGCGCGCAGGGTGGTCATCTCGTCATCAGTCAATCCCGCGACGGCTGGGTTGAACGTGCAGACCGTGAAGATCCACTCGTCCGTTTCACCGTCGAATTCAGGGCCCATCAGCGCCGCAACGCGCGCTCTTACTATCGTCTTCACTGGAGCCGGGTTCGCCAGCGCAGCCTTGAGTTGCGTGATGAACCCCATGACTGCGCCGTATGGCACCCACTTGCTCCGCGAGTTTGGCGCGTTACTACTGTAGACGCCGAGGCGTATGTGGTTGTCTGGAGGCATTAGATAGGCACGTTCGCGTCAAACGCTCCACCGTTGTTGGTGAGCAGGTTCGTGTGTGGGCCATGCGACGTGAGGCTATCGCCATCCCACGACCAAGCGCACAGGAAGTTCGAAGTTGCGTCAGGGATTACTGCGTCCTTCAGGCTGTTGATCGTCGCCTCCGACAGTGCTGCGTCGAAGAACGCCACCTCGTCGAAGAACCCATCGACGAAAGAAAGTGCGCTCAGCGCCGTAAACGAATTAATATGAACGTCTGCGGCGCCGGTTCGTTGATTAACTCCTGTGCCGTTTGCAGCTATTGTTGACACGCCCTGATCCACGCCATCTAAAACAAACCGGAAGCGTTGATCGGCAGACCCACTCTGTGACGCGTCGTTACAGACAGCGACATGCCGCCAAACGCCTGTTGATAGCGTCCATGTCACGCGCTCAATGCGGATGTTATTTGACGCCGTTTGCACGACTGCCTCGACTACCTGAGTCCCTGACAGGCGCCTAAAATTGGGTAGTAGCCAATTGCGGTCGTTCCCAGGATTTAGCCACTTCGAAGTCATCTCTTCTTGGTCGCCTTCGGCGGGCAGCGTGTTGAAGTAGGCCCACCCCATGATGGTGAAGTCGCTGCCGAGATCGAGGCCGGTTTGCGCCGCATCAGTGATAACGCAGTGGTCGCTAGTCGACGCATCGAACAGGATGCTACGCTTGGAAACTGGAGCTGCCAGCGGCCCTTTGATGGCGCGGATGATCACGGTAGAAGCTCCGCGCGGAGAGTGGCCGTGGCGCTGCGTTGTGTTCCTGCGCTCATGGATTAGGCCCCACCGAACAGCTCCACGACCTTGTCACGCTCTTCCTG
>Ga0209976_10000139_pt1 | contig 49652 bp, 81 predicted proteins | sample SumtaG_FD_182806 | JGI IMG/M metagenome (GOLD analysis project Ga0209976, IMG submission 182806) | Deep subsurface microbial communities from Indian Ocean to uncover new lineages of life (NeLLi) - Sumatra_00157 metaG (SPAdes) (version 2) | ecosystem: Environmental > Aquatic > Marine > Oceanic >... | reverse complement strand
TCAACACGGTCAATTTTCAAATCATAAATTTCTTTTAAATATGATTTAGTGTTTGTATTTCCGTCTTCTACGGTTTTTGTGACTGCTGATATTATTTCTTCTTTCATTTTTAATAGATATACTTGAGTTTGAGGATCCAACACATTAGTACCTCCATTATCATTATTTCCCATGTCCGATATCCTCCGTCTTCTCATTTTAACATAAAAAAAGCCGAGTGACCATCAACGATGATACACCCAGCTAAATCGGACATATCAACATTAAATCATATATTTTTACATATACATTTAAAGGTCACATTTTTATTTAAAATATCCTTGCTTTAATAGCTTATAAATCAATTGTAAATCTGTCACACAATCAAAATCCCGTCTTACCCTGGTTATTCTTTGCCTCATTGCATCGGCGGAAAAATAAATATTTCCTAAGTTGGCAATCTCTTTATATTGGTAACCGGCTACAAGATATTGAAGTATTTCTCTGTTTTGTTCGCTTATTTTCGGGTCCTTTATCATTTCTGTTTTTTTGGGGTGGATTAACAGGTAGTAGATTGTTAAAACATATGCATACATCATCATTAAACTAAAAATATTCATAACTGTTAAATCTAAAATTATATATTTAGTAATAAAGGCTATTATTGTTAATCCTGTAATTATTAGATTCGTTTTGTATGAATTATAAATATATAGGGAAAAACAGATAAAAATTATTCCTGTTGCATTTCCCCTTTGCCCTGATATTGTGGCAAATAATCCTACAACTACAAATAGTAAAGCATTTATTTTATGTGATTTATTATTTCTATTCAGAAAAAAATAAATAATTCCAATTATCACAAAAGGAAGAACATAAAATAAATAATCTATTATTAGTCTATTTCCTATCAATAATGTGATAAAATTAAATAGGGAAAAAAATATTAAAATAAAAAAATTAACATGTCCGATTTGTAATTTCATTATTACTCCGTTTTAAGCGACCCACCAATCTTTAGTAGATACAGAATCTTTATATTCAGGCTTAATTTCATTTTCAAGTTTCGATTTTTCAGAAAGTGCTATATTTTCTTCATGGTCTACCGCCCTGTGTTGGCATATGGCAATACCGAGTTTTAAAATTACTTGTTCAGTTGCTTCTTGAACTCCTGCATATGCTCTTGATAAATTATTTGGATAATTCTCGGCGCATAAATAATTTTCATCTGCCTGTTCTTTATCAATTACTATTTGCATTTCTTTTTTAAAAATCTCCGCTAATTCGTCCGCTAATGTCATTCTGTCCTCTTTATCTCTTTTTTGTCCGACTCTTTATTATTCAATCCAGTTTGCTGCTATTACGCAACGCGCCGGACTTGCTTCTGTATTTGTTAACCTGAACATATGTTTTATTGATTTGTTCAGATTGGTTATCGTTGCCCCTTTTGTAGATCCTCCAAGTATTGCGGTTGCTGGTATCCCATCTGATGGTACTTCAAACTCAGGCGGTAATTTTTGACCATCTTCTATAATTGTTGGATTCAGCCGAATAATCATACCGCTTTCTTTGTCGCTGAACTCATTACGATTAAAACATTCAATTATAGTTCCATCTTCTTCAACACTTGATCCTGCATATAAATCTATTTCAATTGGTCCTGCTCCGAATCCCTGAAAAAAAACAGGGAAGAAAACAATAAAATCGTTATCACAGGCGGAACCGTCAAAAAAAATATTAACTACTCCCGAAGTCGGAATTACAAACCTTTTTGATATACTAAATAACATAATATACTCCAGTCTTAATTGTCCGACTCTTAATTGTTATGGTAAGGGGTCTAAAATATCAAACCATCTTTCATCTTGTACTCCTAAATGTACCCCTTCTGCAAAAATTGTCTGCTCTGAAACTCCTACACTTAAATTGTCATTAGTTCTCACGCCTAACCGGTCGCCCTCGTTGAGAATTACACCCCAGGGGCTACCAAATTTTGTCAGGGTTAATCTTGATTGAAAATATTGAGTTGTTGCGCCGATTACGACAGGTTGAGCGTCAAATGCGTATCGTCCCCAATCCTCATTTATTTTAATCGGTAGTCCATTTGTTACATTAAATAATATTCCCTCACGACGATAAATTATTTTTATTCCATTGGTAAGAGCTGCACCGTTTCCATATTCGCCTGATGCTATATTGCCATTTGCAAAAATATGAACAATAAATCTTCCAATTAAAAGTCGTTCGCCTGGCAGGGCTTCAACATAATATTCTTTTGCTGCAAGGGATGTGTCCTCATTTATATTTATAACACCGCTCAGATTAACGGGTAATCCGTTACTGCTTATTGGCCTTAAAAGTAACGGGCTTGATTTTTGTACATCTCCGCTAGGCATCGTCATCGTCCTTTTCTTCTGGTTCGTCCGATTCTTCTATTCCAGGTTGTACGGCCCATGGTGGTACCGGCATTTCTGGAAATAGTTTTTTATTTTTCTCTATATTTGTTTTTGCGTCACTGCCATTTAGTGCGCGTGATTCTCGATCTAGTGTTGTTAAGTTCATTTCAAGATTTACTTTTCTTGCGTCGGCTTCTTTTTTCGGGTCGATGCTTGGTAGTGGTGCGCCGATCCATTTGATATTTAACCATGCTGCTCGAAGTATTGGATCTGACCATCCGGGGGCGGAGATTCTACCGGCTGCGATTTCTTCACTTAACCAGCTTTCGAAAATAGGATTTAAAAAGTCTGCTGCCATTTCTTCGCGCCAATATTCGACGACACGCCAAAATAATAGTAAAGTTGCCCTTGAAGCTGAATAATTATTAGAAAACTTCATTAAAACAACTTCTTGAGATATTCCGAGTGATGCTGCGATACTTTCTGAGTATACAGATATGAACTCTTTGAAATTGTCGGCTGGTGCTTTTGTGTCGAGTAGTTTGAGATTATCGCCTTGCTCATTTCCGACTACTGCCACACTTCCGGGTGTATCGAGGGCTGCTTCTGGTATTCTGCAGGCTTCAAAAGATGCTAAATTGTTTATTATTTCTGTGCTTGTTTCTGTTTGTGTATTTATTGTTGTCGATATCTCTTGTTGTATTCCTTCAAATGGATTTCCTGGATCCTGCTGCTGATTTTCTACCGACAATACAAGATTTGATTGATTGATTGCTTTTTTCAAGATAGACATTTTAAAATCGGTTATATTTTCAAACTCTTGTAGTGCATGTGCTAATCTTGGGAATCCTCGGCCTTGACCGGCATATTCTGGATTAAATCCGTGAAGCATCATTAAACGGCCTGATTTTGCGCCTTTTCTTGGTATTTCTACGTTTTTATATGATCCTGTTTTTTTTGAATCGGAAAGCCATACTTTATATGCTTTTTCCGTGCCGTCCGGGTTTCTGATTATTCCATCGTCATAGCCGAATTGAGTAAATGAAGATGTCCAGGCGGACCCTCTGATTTGATTTGGATCGATGAAAGAAAATTGCAGGGGATTTTGTAGGGTTCTTTTATTTGAATAATATAAACGGGTTAATATGTCATTATCCCGCTGCTGAAACCATTGGTATAGTCTTTGAGCCTGGAAAAATGTTAAATGTCCGGCGCGATGTTGTTTTTTATCTTTTGCATATAATTTGAAACGGCGTTCAACTTCGTTTCCCCATTCTTCGGCGCGTTCCGGTTCGATATTTAAGATTGTATGATCCGGGGATACTTCCGGGACTAATCCGATATCGACGATTGTATCTGTGAATCGTTCGACTGTGCTTCTGGCTTCAAGACTGTCATGCATTGCGTCACGTACATTTTGCCTGAGTGCGAAATGATCAAGGGCTATTGTGCGCCCGGATGCTGATAGACCATAGTCCCATTTTGCCCCGCCGGATGCTGACCCGGCAAATCTGCTGTTTCCATGTCCCGAACCGGTAAATGCTTTTGGTTCGATTGGTACGCCTAAATCATTTAATGCTTTATTATAATCAGCATTCCATTTTTGATCTTTTAAATTTTGTTTTAAGTCGTGTTTTGCCTGGTTTTTTGGACCGCGTGCCCTCTTCCTTAATTTATCTAATACGCCCATGAGTCCTACTATTATATTTTTTTCGTCTTAAATTTAGGTTTGTCAATGCTCTGCCGTTTAATTTGCGCAGTATTCGCGCTTCGTCGGCTTCGAGTGATGATTGTATATTATAGAGTTCTTTTAATGATCGTCTGATTGTTTGTTGTGATCCTTCACCGGAATTGAAACGATATTCTTCAACTTCGCCGTTTTCAAGTGCGGTCAGTATTGTTGCTCTGATTGCTGTTAATTGTGCTTGTATGCTTGCAAGGTCTGCTAAGTATTTGGTTCTCAAATATGTTGGTAAACATGCCATAAGTAACTATATATCTAAATGGCTGTGATTGTCAATAAAAAACGCCCGGGTGAGTTCAGGCCCGGACGTTAAATCAAATTAAGGAGGTTCTTTGAAAAAAACTTCATCTACTTTTATGATATCTTATGTTTTATTGTTTGTCAAATGGATTTTACAGGGCTGAATTAACAGCCCTTTTGGTTTATGCTACTTGTACTACATTTAAGAATTTAGCTCCTGAATGCCAAGCGCTCCATGTTTCTAAAGCATCGTTTTCAGAATTACATTTTTCATATATGTAGTATGTTCTATTATTACAAACTAATTTGTAACCTTTATTTGTTTTGTTAATTTCTTTATTTCTTATTGTCATTTTCCTTACCTCTTGATAACAGTATATCACACTGACATAATATGTCAAGGGTATATTAAGAAATAACGTAAAATAATCACTTTTTCTTCATCTCCGAAACCCGCGAAGCCTTAAGCCGTCCGATTAAATCCCGATGAGTGAATAATTTTTCTGCCTGTTTTCGGTGTGCGCCTTTTTTTACGTATTCTTCCCGTATTCTGGCTACATATTCGTCAAGCCAGACATCAGCTGCACAGAGATTATACACACGGATATCAAGAGCTTCATTTCTTCGGCCGCCTGCGTGAAAACTACCGTCGATATGGCGTTCTTCTGCAGATAACATCTTGAAGTAATGATCTGGATAGTCTAAAGGAAATTCCATAAATCGGGGGCGTTGTTCTTCGGTGTTGACCCGCTCTACTTTTAGTGCTGCGTAAATTAGGCTTTTGTAATGGTTGGTTGATATGGTAACTAATTGTTGACCGTCTCCTACTTTTGTCTTGGAATATTTGGAATAGCTGCGGTTTGTCAGTTCATCGCCGAGTTCTTTTAATTTTTTCTTTAGTATCTGATCCCCTTTAATTGGGTAGAATCCCTGGTATTGATCGCAAAAATCGTATACTGTGCTGGTTCGCTCTCCGTCTCCTGAGTCAATATGTACCCGTTGGATTGCTGTTTTTGAGCCGTCTTGTCTGGTGTATATCAGTCCTGTTTCGTTTATCCATTCGCGCATTTTCTCCCATGCTCCGCCGTCTGCATCGTGGGTATGGCCGTAAAAGACTTTGTATTCGATTGAGAAGGTACGGTATCCGTGACCGTGGCCGAGTACTTCCATTTCTAAGCGTGGAAAACCCATAAGCCATATATTTTTCCCTTCCTGGTTTAATCGTTCCATTTCGGCATCAAGGTCTTGGTCTGATAGATTTTCGTATATTTTCTTTCCGCGCTGGACATCTGCACCGGCTGTAATGAATAATACATCACTGGGGACTTCCCCGGATTTGTAACGGCCTCTGAGTTGTATTATTTTTTCTATTTTGGGACGGGTGCCGGTTTCGCGGTAGGGAAGTCCGAGATATAGATTTGTAAACGATCTCATTCCATCCGGTTCATCTTTAATTTTTAAATATTCCTGATATAATTCTGTCCAAGACATCATGCCTACAGGGCTGTAAAGTGATGATAAATGATAACTCCTGTAATTTGGGAGAGAGCTTTTTACAGTCGGGACCCATTCGCCATTTTTCAACATATAGTTTTTATGATGATTTCCTAATAATTCCTCGCACGATTTACATTTATATCTACAGGTTTTTAAATAATTATTTTCATATTCGGGAACTAATTGGTCAAACTCTAATTTTTGTTTTTCTTTACAATGTGGACATGGTACTAAAAACTCTCTGCGATCTCCTGCTTCCCATTCCGGATAAATTGCGGATGTTTCTAAAAGTGTAGGTGTGGAGAAATCCATTATTTTTTTACGTGGTCCCCATGCGTTCGTACGGGCTTTGCTTACATTAAGCCAGTTACCCTCACCAGTTCTTAACTCCCTGGGTGCGCCGTCGATTTCGTCACGGATTAAAATACGAATAGAATTAGATCTTAATTTTGCCGGGCTTTGTGCGGATGCCATAAGGAGAAAACCACCTGTAAACTCTTTGCTTTTTGATTTGTCTCCGGACCGTCTTGATTTTTTATTTTCGATTTGTGCTGCAATTTTGTGACGAAATCCACATGAATCGATTAAGGGCTCAAGTCGTTTATTGGCCCACTCTTCAAGTAAATCATCTGTTGCGGAAATTAACATTAACGGGGCCGGTGATTCATCCATCCAATAAGCCAGAACATTTTCAGCTGCTGCGGTTAATCCAATTTGTGCACCTTTCATAATTGATTGATGAATTATCGGACTGTGAGGACTCATATTGTTTATTATTTCGATTGCATATGGTGTACGCATATTATCCCATCTGCCGGGAAAAGGAGTATCGGGAGGTAATAATCTTTTTTCTTGGCAGTATTCGGATATAGATTGCCTGGGTGGTTCTGATGGTCTCAATAGATTTTGATCAATTAAAAAATCTATATCTGTCATGCTGTTTGCTGTCCGTCAATATCTGTTTTTGATTTAACTTTTTTCAAGAATGTATTTAATTCTTTTTTACATCTATCGATCAATTGGTATATTTCTTTTTCAAGTAATTGTTCAATTTGTATTTGTATGGTTGGATCATCAACACCGAGTATAGCAGTTATATCCGGGGCTGTTTTCGCTGGAAGTTGTAATAATTCTCTGCTGTCAATTGCGTGGAGTTTTCTAAATACGTGCGAAACAAAATCACGGTCTATCAATCCCTGCTCTTTTTCTTTTGTGATTACGTTTACACGTTTTATATCTGCATCGATTTTTTTACATTGTAATTTATATTTGTCGAATTGATTTTCTGAATCGTCGCCATCATCTTCAATGAAGTCAGATATGTTATCATTATCAATTATTTTTTCTTCCTGTTTTTTCGGCTTAGTTGTTTTCTTTTTAGGTTTTATATTTGGTTTTACCTTTTGTTTATCGCTGTCTTTAATACCATCCGGCCTGTCTTTTTTTGATAAATAATTTTTATTTGTTCTGTCTTCCGTGTCAAGTTTTCCGTCTGGTCTCATTGTTAAGTGTCCGAGCTCACACATTTTATAAATGTTCTGGCGGGACACTCCTGCTAATTTTGCGTATGCCGATTTTGTTAAGAATGCCATATGTCAATGATAATGTAAACCTATAGCAGATGTCAATATAAATCTGTCAAGGTTGACAAAAACCCTGCGACCTCGAAAATAGTTTGGGTAGAAAAGGCCTGCCACTATATATAAAAACCGAGATACAGTACCTTCGTTTTATTATTTCAATCTATCACTAGTCATACGCTCAAAGTTCTTCTTATAGAACTTCTTAATGTTCTTCTCTGTAGCAATCTTCTTGATAGCTGGTTTGTGCCAAGGCCGTGGTCTGATTCTGATTGAGCTTTTCGATAGGTCTTTAATCATCTTCAAGTGCTTATGATTCACGCCGTTCTGCCTGAATGTCTTTGTGCCAAACTTATAGAAGCCTTTCCGTACAGTCTTAGGTCCCTTCCCTTTGTATGGGCTCTTAATATAAATAGCCCCCTTGTATCGTTGCTTCTCGAGCTTTCGAAGTATGCCTATAAATCTACTGCCCTGTGTATCTATCTCGACTACCCCTGTCATTTTAGTATACCTATTTCCTGTAGAGACAGCCTTACTCAGATTACCGCCAATACGTGCCTGGACCGTTGATATATCAGGGCTTGCCCTTGTTGCTCCAAACTCCTGATCTTTAAGGCCTGTAAAATTATTAACTATCCTGCTACCCGTCCTGGAAAACATCGTATTTACATTGGATCCCCTGGCCTTATCAAACTGTATAGACCGCTCGACAAACTTATTCCTATTGATGTAATTTTTCTTAACGTTCTTTTTTGACTGCATAGTTGAGTCAAAAGCAAGATTATTCAGAACACCTCTATAAATCCCGGCTACCTGAGATTTCCTTTTTATTAACTTATTTTTAATATATTTCTTCATTTGCTTATCATCGATCGTAATTAAATCACTCATGGATATAGTATAACATAAAAAAAGCCGATCACAAAGACCGGCGTTGCTGAGTTTTAAACAGCTATTTCATGGTATTCTCCTTAAATAAGATTTACATAAAAACTATTTGTATAAAATAAAATCAATAATAAATTGTAATACACAATATTCTATATGTCAAGAAAAATACACAAACGCCATAAAAAAGGTATAAAGTAATAAAATAAACATAAAAGGTATATAATATAATAAATCTAAATCTATACTATATATATACTTATACTTATACTTTTACTTATTATACCTTTATACCTTTTTACCTTCTGTTTTTACAGTCTTGTAAAACTGCTCATATAGTTTATATTACTTATATTATCATAGTGTTTCTACATAGGCCGTAGAACCGAAGTAATTAAGGAAAAAAGGTATTTTTTATTTTACTTGACATATCAATAGTTGTAGGTATATATTATATATAAGGAGTATGAGCATGAGTGTGAAAGAAAAATTAGAAGAACTTTCCTACGAAACAATAATATTATCCCAATGTGGCGTAAAAATTGAAAGTAAAAAATTAATTCTTAGAACTATAATTATTAACGATAAAGCATGTACTGGCTTTAGAGTATATATTGGAAAAGGCTTTACACAAACAGGAAGTTTTAAAAGAGCGTTAGAATTATATGGAGTAACAAAATGACAAACCAGACCGAACCAGATACATGTAAACACCATTACTACCATTCAACCCGAACGGTCGTGAAATTTGAAAAAATAAAAGATGAATATTATATATGGCTTGGCTTACAGGGATGGGAACACGGCGGAGATATTAAAATTAAAGCTGTTACAGATAAATTACTCATAGCAGTAATAGAAGAAAGCAAATTACAAGAATATTTACAATCATTCAGTAAATGTGCTTATAATATTGAGGTAACAAAATGACAAAGCAAATAAATCTTGGCAGTATAACCGAAGATGAGTCAAAAAGAATTGATGCATTGAGATTAAAGATGAGTTTTGATGAAGGACGTTTTATAAATCAGCGTGAAATGTTTTTTATTCTTCTTGCCGAAAAAGAAAAACAGTTATTCGGTGAAAGCGGACCCGATTTTAAAGCGTTGGAGATAGCTAAAGAACAGCAGGAAAAGAAAAATAAACAGCGTGGATACGTTACGTTTTATGATAGAAGAATAAAAGGTCAAACTGTCGAAGAGTTCAAAAAACTTGGACTTGATTACACTATAGAAGCCGATTGTGATAAATTTGAAAAAATAACAGGAAAGCCGGTAAAACCATGAGTCTATATAATAGCCTATCAGAATGTCACCCAAAATTAAAACGTGGATATGTGTGGTGTAAAACTTGCGGTAAAAAATTAAAAGTAGATTCTGCCGATTGTTTTAAAAACGGCTGGCCTAAATGCTGTAATTATACCATGACAATAGATTCACCAGACGAGAGGGATCAATGACAATCAACACCGCCATAAAAACCGGATATCCCGGCGCAACAGACGAAATATGTGAATACATTTTATGGTCAAGGACAGCTTTTCCATTCGCCTTAATGACAGCAAAAATCCTATACAAAGCTGCAAATACATTCTACAGAGCCAAAAAATCAGGCGTAAGATTATGTGATTTCTGCGATAGAATAGAATATAAAAACAGGTTGTGTATTGATCATCAGCCGAGGGAGAGAACGGAATGATACTATTTTTAATAATTCCAGCAAGCATTTTTTTGTATACGATTGTCATGGTTAAGCTATCTAACGAATGCCACAAAAGAAATATTATGACTAAAAAAGACAAATACAGTGATGCAAGTCCTTATTTTGCTACATGGGCTTGGCCTATAACTATTTGGGCTATTTTAGCAGTAATGCTTTTAAAGTCTTACACTCAATTAGATAGATTTGTAATGAAAAATAGAAACAAAGCACTTCATTTTTGTGATAACACTAAATATGGGATTTGGCATCAGGATGTTTTATTAAACAGAAGAACAGACGGAGAATATAAGTTTAATACAGGTTCAAGTCATTACAAGCACTGTTACGAATATCAATTATTCATTGGCGAAATTCCAGAAGATTGGAAAAATCCAATAGATAAATATCTGAAAGAACAATCATGACCATAACAATAGACCAAATCCAAATAGAAATAGAAAAATCCGCAAACCAATTCAAAATAAAAAGCATAAAATCCGACGATCTTTTCTATTTCCTGAACGAATTATCAAGGGAAAAATACTGTATTAAGTTTATGAATCAGTTATGTAGTGAGGTGGAGAATAGTGAATAATTTAGAGTTTAGAGTATGGGACATGACATCAGGCGATGAAGAAAAATGGAGATATGTTACATGGGAAGAATTGCAGGATGTTACTATAAGGGTTGCTTTTATAAAATGTCGTGAAACAATCATCGAACAATACACTGGATTAAAAGATAAAATGGGGAAAAAGATTTTTGTCGGTGATCTTTGTAGATGGGTAGATTCACGAAAAAATATTTTACTTGGAAAAATTATATTTAAAAGTGGAATGTTTTCTTTTGAAAGAAGTAAAGGTTTTACATATCAATTAAGTATATGTACTGCATTATCGCCACATACTACCCCTTGTGAAATCATCGGAAATATCCATGAATCAAAAGATAGTTAACACCCTGGAAACCTGGCTAAAAATAGCAGCAAAAGACGGCAGAAATAAACATAAAGCCTACTTCTGGAACGCTATAAACATGATAGCCGGTGATGTAAAAATATCAAAAGATCTACAGAAACAGACGATAAGATTCATTAAAAACGAGTGTCTTGATAGTGATGATAAGGAAATTATTTTGAGGGAGTTACAAGGGTTATGAAATTAAAAGATATCTGTAAACTAATAGGATGTGCTGGTATTAGTAAAGAATGCCCGGGAAATAAAAGCTGTGAAATATTAAAAAAAACTATTAAGGATAAAAAACATGGAAACAACATCAATAAGTAAATACAAATGCCCGGAATGTGGGAGTAATGTGATAGTTAGTTTTTATGAAACTGGTGGATATGAAGCTAATTGTCCAAAATGCGAGTTTTTAATGAGAAAATGGAATCTGGAAGAGATAAACGAATACCTAAAACAAAATCAGCGGAGGGCAAAATGAAAACAACAATAATCCTATTAGCCTGGATATGGTGTTTATTAAAGTTCCTAATCGCTGGTGCTTTTCTTCAAAAATGGAAAATGCAAGCTATTTTTAATTATACGAATATTTCAAGAATAGCCCCGGATTATGAAGTAAATCTTGCAGGATGTTATTTCCTGGCCGGGATTGTCGGGTTATTTATTATATTGGTTGTTAAAAGGGAGAGCGAAAGTGACTATTGAAATCGGGAAAGAGTATATTTATAATAATGAGTTGGACGTTGATGCAAACGGAATAGGAGATGAATTTTTAAAAGCCTTTAATAATGATAAATGTATAGTAATTGAAGATAATGATACTGGCGTTCTTATTGTATCATTTAATGATTTTCCTGTTCGTGTTTATAAAAGATCACTATCCCCAATACCGGAAGAACCAACCCCACCGCCACTAAGAATAATAAATGAAGATAGGCTATATAAAAAAAGTAAAAAAGTTAAACACAACTGTATTGAATGTGACCACGACGCTTACGACTGCGCAATATGCACAAAAAACGACGATTCAAAATATAAAAGAGCGTGGGAAGCGTTACCGGAACGATTAGGCGGGAAAATCAAGGTTTCTACATTGGTTATAATATTAAAAATTATGGATGAGGTGATTTACAATGAAAGCAACTAAACAAGAGCAGGGCTTTGCTTCTGGTGTTACATTTGGTGTTTCGGTTTTTTCCGGAATAGCTTCTGACAATACAGTGATAACTATAATCTGTTTTGCAATAGCAATATTTATTTTAATTATGCAGGTAATAACAAATGAAACTAACTAAATCCCAATTCCCGGACAAAGAATGGCCGTTTACAGTCGATACGGTGCATGTGACGATGAAAGAATCAGGACCGCTGATACTTCTATTGATCCGTTTCGGTCTTGCCAGATATGCATTGAATGGCACGGCAGAGAATTATAAATGGAAACCTATACCGCTAAGATATAAAGTATTTTATGAATATTCTCATGGTATCACAGATAATTTTACAGTAATATATTTATCTCTCACATGGTTCATAAAATTTTGCCTTGACAATGTGAAAAAGGCGTAGTATTGTTATTGTATCATTAGTAACGGATGATGATTGACAGACCATTCAGCCGGTGGATTAAAAGGTGCCGTTACACCTTCCACTGGCCGAGTGGTCTTTTTTTGTGTAGGAGTTTATTTTATGTATAAGAAAATAAAACTAAAAGACGGAACAACTATCGATGAACATAGAATAATAATGAATGCTGAGAAAATGGGTAATAATAACGTTGTTCACCATATAGATGGCAATAAAAAAAATAATAATCCAAAGAATCTTAAAATCATGACAAGGAAAGAACATTCAAGAATGCATATGAAAATCATTGCAAGCAGTAAAGAGTTTAAACCTGATGCAAGTGGGAATGCTATTTGCAGGAGATGTAAAAAACTATTGCCTTGGAATTTATTTAGAACTGATAAAAGTTATTCCCATGGAAAAGCAAGTGATTGCAAGAAATGTAATAACGAGTACCGTAGCCAATTAAGGCGAAGTAAGTTGGTTTCATAGCCTGCCGGTGCAAAAGTCAAACAAAGGCAGCTGACTGCGGAATAGTGCTGTATCGGAAAGACTTAGATGTGACGCTGGGAATGTCCAGCCATTGAGGGGAGTCCGAAATAGAATCCTTTGACCCTCTTTAATCATTTAGCCTGTGCGGTGATTAACCCTGTACATAGTGCAGGAGGTCGAAAGACCAGAAAACGAGTGCATTGTAGTATGTATATATACCTACTACAGTGAAGTATTAGTACGATGCAAATCGGTTTTTCATGGCTGGAAAGTGGATCCGGCCGAGAATGGTCAAATTGATGTTTACCGAGTCAACGCCCGCCGGAGCGCATCCGGCTCACTTTTTAGCTTGAGGAGGCTATGATGATTACAGCATATGAAGTAAGTAGTAATTATACCGACATCAGAAAAATACAGTTTTCAGGTGAAACAAAATGTTTTTATATAGAAGAAAGTGGAAGAAAAACAAAAAAAGATACGGACTGGTATAAATATTTCCAAACTTTCGATGATGCAAAAACCCATTTAACGATAAGAACAACTGCTCAAATAAATCATCTTAAATTGAAATTAGAATCAAAGATAGAAGAATTTGAAAAATTAAGACTGTTAAAGGAGTACGAATAAATGCCTATCCCAATCAGTGCAACCATCAGCGGCAGCCGATCCGGTTCCGTATTAGGTCAAAACGAATACGGCACACAATTAGATGTCTGGATGGACATTATGGAAGATTTAGACCCCGGATTTGCAGAAAAAAACGGTTATGGGTGGGAACGATTCGAAGGAAACGCATCTACAGATTTCGGTCACGCCTTCGAAAGCGCAACAATAGCCCTAACCGAACAGAAAACCGGATTGAAAATTATTGATCAAGAGCGGGTATTTGAAAAGCGACTATACCCACAAATGAACAATCTTAAAAACCCTATGATGATGAGCTGCCACGTCGACGGCATATTCTCAGGTTTTGAGCAATGGAAACACAGAGAAGGCAATCTCTATGAATTAGTCAGTGATAAAGTATTATACGAAGGGAAAACCGCCTTTGACATGGGTTTCCGTAAAAAATGGGACATCGAAAAAGACCTAATCCCCAGGTCCTACAATCTCCAATGTCAACATAATATGTACCTCGCCGACCTCCAAGAAGCAATAGTCAGCGTGTTAGTTTTTCCGAAACATCCCCAAGATCTTGTCGATGAAGGATGGGAAGTCCATGAGTATGAAGCTGATAAATATAGAATTATAAGAAAAGATGATTCTGGAATAGTTAAAGAAATTGCATTGCCCTTAAAATGGACATGTACCCTCAACCAAATGGGATACCATCACATATTCAAAATAAAACGAAACGACGACCTAATAAAAGCAATGCTGGAAAAATATCAAGAGTTCTGGGAACGTTTCGTTATCCCACGCAAACCACCCGAAGCAATGAACTTTGACGACATCAAAAAATTATGTCCCTCACCGCATGGAACGGTCGTACTTGATCAGGATAAAGATAAAAATATAATCTCCTGGATTAACGAAATCCGTGGCATAAATAAAGAAATCGGAACCGCCGGATTGATGCCGAAACGCAAAAAAGAATTGACAACAACCGTTATGAATTACGTAAAAGATATGCCTGCCGTCCTGGAAGAAGAAAACACAAATAAACTCGAAATAAAAGACGGCCAAGGGTTTACAATTGCAACATACAGCAAACAGAAAGACGAAAAGCGTGTTTTTAGGGTATCGAAGTGACATTACCAGACGGCGTAAAAGATATTACATTGAGGATAAATAAAATGAAAAGAAAATGCAAAACCTGTCTTTATTATTTTAATGGTGTCGGTGCAAATCCTTGTGAATCGTGTAAAAAGTTTAATAATTATCAGGAGAAATCAATGGAAAAGAATGAAAAGTTTGAAGAGTGGATTTATAATGAATACGGGGTTGAATATTCAAAAATTATAAAAGATGTATCTTATTCTCTAACAGATATGCAGGACTCATTCGAAGCCGGTCAGGATACTTGGAAAGATCAACCATTCGTCGGAATCAGAGAAGATCTAACATCATTAGAAAGCGTCAATGTTACATGCGTCGGCCATAAAATAAGCAAAACCCCAAACTGCCAACTATGCAAATGGCGAGAAGTAAATAATACCATGATCGGTTTTGTATCACATTGTGGAGCAATCGCAGGAAGATCCCTTGATAATGTCTACAATAATGAACAATGCCAAGCACTTTATGAAGTGGAGGACTCAGATGATTGATTACATGGTTGATTACGTCCATCAGAACACGGTATTTTATAAACAAGATTGCCCGAAAAATATAAACCGTATCGGCAGTGGTTATTGTCATGAGTGTATAAATTGTATGGGATACGATATAGTAGAAGGCTATATTTTATGCGCAATTAAAAGCGAGATAGAAAAATTATTATTAGGAGTAACGAAATGAAACAATACAAAACAAACGCGTTTTTAAAGGAAATGATTGATAGAAATCTGAAAAACCTATTTAAACCAAAAACATTTATTAAAAATAACGGTAGAAATGATACATATCGTCCATTAAAATATACATTTAAAACCGCACGAGGTAAAAGCAAAATATCAAAACGTTTCGCAATGAGCAACCTAAGATCCGAATTAAGGCGTAACCAAATGAAAGCAATCACCGGAACGCACGATATAACCAGCCCGAAATGCATTTTTAGACAAGCAATTTACCAGAAGAGCCGGGGGTGATGTATGCAAACAATACTTGAAATATCATTTATTAACGAAAACGGCGATACTCATGGGACTACAAAAACTGAAGGGTCTACTACTATAATTCTCGCTATGATTTCCATGGCAGAAAAAAGACTCGCCGAATTAAAAACGAACGTATTCAAACAAATAGCAGACAGTGAAGAAAAAGGAGAATCAGATGGCTGACATGACCGACATGTATATGACAGATGGTATCTGCTGCAATTTGTGTTCACATTTCGAAACAGAAGAATGTGTGGTTAAAAATGCTTCACCATGGAGTAGGCACTTACAATTCTGTGCAATATTCAGACATAAAGAATCAGACAGAACAATAAAAGAAGTCTTAAAAAACAAAATCAAATAAAAGGAGAATCAAATGAGTAAACAATTAGTAATCAAAGAAGAACACGTATCCGGATTCCTGGCAGAAATCAAAAAAAGCCTGGAAAACTACCACGGCGGCAGCGGTAAAATGTCCGATTTCTTACGGAATGCAATGCTAATGATAACAGAAAGCAAGGATTTAAAAGAATGCCTAAAAACCGATGCCGGAAAATCCAGTCTATGGCACGCCCTAAAATACGCAGCTTCAACCGGTTTAAGCCTGAATCCGCAAGAGGGAAAAGCAGCCTTGATCCCATACAGTGGATCTATTAACTATCAGGTAATGAAAAACGGCCTTATTGACCTTGCTCATCAGTCAGGAAAAGTAGCGTTTATCACATCTGACACCGTCCGAAGTGCCGACGATTTTAAGATCAAAAAGACCATGAACGGCGACGAATACGAATACATCCCGGCACGAAAAACCCGCGGCGATATTGACGGCTTTTTCTCAGCTATAAAATTAACAGACGGCACTTGTCATGTTAAATATATGACCGATCAAGAGGTCAAGGCGCACAGAGACCAGTACAGCGCACTTTTTAAAAGCAAACCAAACCTATCACCCTGGACAAAATCATATGAAGGAATGGGACTAAAAACCGTAATAAAAGCCCTATTCAGAAATCTGTCAATCTCCAGCGAAATAGACAAAGCCGTCGGAATTGACGACAAAACCGAATCCGGAGAACTCCGGGACGTATCAGAGCCGGGATTTACCACCCAATCCGAAGAAATAAAAAAAGACATCGAACAACCAAAAGCCGAACCTGAACCGGTGAAAAGTGAAACCGAAAAGAAAGGAGATGTATTTTAATATTTCCCTCCGGCACGTGAAAACGTTGGAGATCCAATAAACGCCGGGTAAAATCCTTGTTGACCGGCGGCGGTTGATGGCAGGCATGCCGGACGTGTGGAAAAGGGTAGTGCAGGAAAGGTCATACGCACTATAAATAGAAAGCCGGCGGTTGAGTTCCAAAATATGACGCTCAATCCATCATGGATGGTTAAATAATTTCCTGTGTGTCGTGGCGGAATAAGTAGACGCTGTGGCTGGCAGGCTTGTAAATTCACCTTGATTAACAGAATGGTAAGATAAAATCAAGAAGTGTGGAGTCAGTCAGTTTCCATTTATGCAGGGTGTAAATCCCTGTCGACACAATCTGGACTGGTTTGTCTTGCAGAGGATAGGCGAAAGCCCTGGACGGATTAGAAGACCGTATCTGCAACCGGGTAGTGATTCAATTGCCGGTATATAAGAATGAATCAATGGTGACGGTCACCAGAAAAAGGACCCCGTTAGAGATCGTAACTTGGAGCAGGTGAAAGCCCTGTTTTATTTTAAAGGGGGTACTTATGATCATATTAAATATAATGTCTATAATTACATGCGGTGTATGTATTTTCGCAATCATTTTTTGGAAACAATCAGCTCCAAGATGGCTACAAGTTATTTGGCTGACTGTTCTACTATTAGGTTTTCTGGGGGATATGATATAATGGCATATTTTGCAAACGGTACAGAAGGTGAATGCTTTGACGAACAATGCAGTAAATGTATTTTCGGTGAAAAACCGTGTCCGATATCAGCAGTACAAATGAACTTTAATTATGATGCAGCAGGAAATAAAACGGCTACAGAAATACTGGACATGTTAGTTAAAAACGATGGAACTTGCACGATGTTCGAAACATTCGAAAAAGAACTTGCAATACCTGAATATGTAACAAAACAGCAAAATCTATTTTAAAATAGCATCATAGGGGGCATCGGACATCGTGAATACCAATACATCAGCCTACAAACCACGGCTAAAAGAATATCTAACAAAAAAAGGCGTGAACATCGTAAAAGAAGGCAACATTTTAAAAATGAATTGCCCAACCCATAACGATAATGATCCGAGTGCTATTATTTATGAAACCGGTAAAAACGGTGGTACGCCGTATGTTTACTGCCCCGTTTGCGGTGATTCTGCGAAATATGATATCTTCGAAATGGCCGGTTATTTGTCATCAGCAAACACCTTCCCCGAAAAATTAAAAGATGTTCAATCCGTACTCGGAATAATTACAGACGAGTACACGGCACCGAGCGCCAAAGAGCGCAGCAGCAAAAAGAACAGCACCGCCACAAAAGGGGACTCCAAGTCTACCATGACCCCCGTATCAGACACGCTAAACAAAAAAGAGAAGATCTTCACTCAGAAACGATTCAAAGAACTCGGAGACTTCTCAAAATATGGATCAAAAATAACCGGTAATTGGGCATATCGCAACGAAAAAGGCGAAATTGAAATAGTAGATATCCGTTATGAAGGCGGAGCGAAAAAGAAAAATGTTGTATCCTTTTACTACAATGGGAAAACCGTAAAATCAAAAGGTGCGCCGGTCGTAATTTATAACAGACATCTATTATCAAAATATCCGGACCATACAATTTTAATCGTCGAAGGTGCGAAAACCGCCAAAGCTGCGGAAGTTCTCATACCATTTGGATTTCTACCGATGACTTGGAACGGTGGAAGCTCTAAAGTAAACACCCCGGATTGGTCCTGTATCCATGGTAGAAAAGTATTCTTTTTCCCTGATGATGATAAACCAGGAATAAAAGCAGCTGAACAGTTTTTTGATAGAAATCTTGCTCATTTTGCTGATTTGTGTAAAATAATTACACCATACGAAAAAGCCCGAGAATTAAAAAACTCAGGTGCCGATATTGTAGAAATCCTGCAACTAATCAGCCCTGAAGAATTATCAAAATATATAATGAGTGCGCCGTCAGAGTCCCCTCCTCAACCCGGTGCAACGGGAAACGATCAAAAGCCCCCTAAGCCAAAAGATCAAAACGACTTTGACGGCGCACCTTTTCGAATATTAGGGATTGCAGAAAATAGTCAGACTTATTTTATCGGTCGGGGTGACCGAATCTATTTTTATAAACTCGAAACCCTGACAAAAATAAAACTGCAGATATTAGCACCGGTCAACTATTGGCTTCAAACTTCCGGAACGAATAAGCTAAATGCCGACGATTGGATGTTTTTAATCGACGATATAATAGAAGTTGCTAGCAAAAAAGATTTTTCAATCGACCTTATCCGGGGCTGCGGTGCCTGCCGAGAATTAGACGGTCGAATCTGCTTTCACGATGGGATTAAAACAGTCGGAGATTACGACGAAAAACGCGTATTCATGCGAAAACCGAAAATACATATAGGCATCGGCAAAAAACATCTATCAAAAACAGAAATTGACAGAATGAAAAAAGCAGCGTTTAACCTCGCCTTTGCGACCGATTCTGATGCAATGAAATTACTTGCATGGTCCGTCCTTGCGCCTTACGCAGGTGCGTTAAAATGGAGACCACAAGCATTATTGACCGGTCCATCGGGTTCAGGAAAGTCATCAATAGAGAATTATATCATCAAAAAACTTGCTATCCCGTTCAGAATGTCCGGCGGCGAATCAACAGCAGCCGGATATATCCAGGCCAGAAATTACGATATCGGAGCGACCTCAATCGATGAAGCCGACATGCACACAGAAAAAGAAAAAATGCGCCGTGAAGATCTACTATCAATAATGCGTCAATCAACTTCCGACGACACGCCGAAATCATATAAAGGAACCGCCGACCAGTCAGGGACTACCTACATGATCCGTGATATGTTCATTTTCATTGCAATCAGCCCGGAGATTGAAAGCGTTGCAAACGATAACCGATTAACAAAAATCAGCCTGAAAAAATCAAAAATGAATAAATCCGAATGGCTTATCCTGGAAAAAGAACTACAAGCCACATTCATAGACAAAAACTGTGAACGACTGCGCGGCATGGTCTGGGATAAATTAGAAACCATACTAAAAATAGAGCCTGAAATCACCAGAAAAATCCAAGCCAGCACCGGAAAAGATCACCGTTTCGCAGTATCAGAAGGCCTTTTAATGGCAACCTGGTTAATAATCTGGAAAGGATACGACAATCCAAGCGACGAAATAATAGACACAATGATAGAGAAAAATTACGAAATGTCAGAGCCTGAAGAAAGCCGGGACGAAACAGAAGAAATGATAAACGCTCTACTTGAATATAAAGTTAAAGTGTACTTAGAAAAAGTAAAAGAGTTTAACGTCCTGGAAGTACTAAAAATCATCCAGTCCGGCAAAATGTACACCGGAAACGATCAGGATAAAGACGGCATGGAAGATATCGGCAAAGAAACAAAACAGGCTTTCAGACGGTCGGTAAATAATATCGGTATCGGCCTGTCAAATGGCATGTTGGCAATCAGAAATAAACATGCAGAAATTATGAAAATAACCGGGAAAACATACGGTTATAGTAAATTATTAAAACGTCATCCGTGGTGCGTTGATCATCAAAAAAACGTTGTTTTTGTAGACGGCAGCAACAAAAAAAGCACGGTGATAAAAGATATATTAGAGGAATCCGAAATTCCTTTTTGAAGGAGATTTTTATTATGATTAAAAAGATTTATGTAAGGATAAGAATATTTATTTTATGTATAAAATGGATATTTCGAATCACTTTAGGCGACTCAGTAAAATATAAAGGTAATAAGTATATTGTGCATAATGGAGTTAGAAAAAATAGTTGGAGAATTGAACCGAGCAAAGGATTGCCAAATGATGGATGGGTGAAACGGTCTGAATGTTCGAAAATATGGAGTATTAAGGGCATAATAAGATCATTTAAAAGTGCTAACAGGTTTTATTATATCAATTGGTACAGCATATGGATAAAAACCGGGATAAAGAAATGGAAAAAAGATATTCCATCAATATTCTAATGGAGGAGTAAATGAGCAATAGCACAGAAAAAAACAAGCGTAAGGCGTGGAAAAAAGAAATCCGAACTATGGCCGGTCAGGATGCGTCAACAATGGCCGATCAAATGAAAATAGTCACGGCAAATCTAAACAAGACGAAAAAACAACTATTATTCTACCAAATCGGCTTTTTTATCCTACTGCCAATGTGCGCCGGATGTGGTCTTGTTATTTATTATATGAGGGGGTTGTTGTGAAAACGGGGATATATGAAATAGGCAAGGTTACTTTGGAACCACCCGATTATGAGGATGATATAGAAATTTATGTAGATAGAGATGGAGGATATTCAGTATTTGTAGATATGTACGATTTACAAAAATGGTTAAATAAAGTAATTGAAGAAAAGGAGAAAGAATCATGAGATACCTAAAATCAAGAGACCTGACACAAAAATGGGAAGTTCCGGAATGGTTTTATAATTACTGGAAAGAAGTACACACCGGACCGAATCGCTTTGCATATTTACAGGCAGTCAGTACGGGTAACGGCAAGAAAGAACCATTTGCAGGACATTACAATTATAAACAATCAATAGAATGTTATGTTGATTATCGGGCAATGCCGCCACAAGTAAAGCTTGTATATAATCCAAAATCAGATACATATTGCAATTTTAATACCGGTACATGCTGCGGATTTCTCGGAAGAAAAGATATTGAACGTGCAGTATGGGAACAACACCTTGACGCTAATAAATTGATTGATTTTCTGAAAACAGCGGATAATGTTAAAATGCTCGATCATCTTCCTACTTGGAAAAATAACGGCAACCTTGTTACTGATAACAGCGTAATTATTGCAGGTCAGTATGACGAAATAGGACACATTGCTCCTGTCCCTGGATACGGAAAAGACGGCGATTTATTCGCAACAAATAAAGGATCAAACGATCGTGACGGCATCCGTAAATTAGCAGGAAAAGATAAAGATACTGCATTTTACGCAAACATTGAAGATATTATATTTTTTGAGGTGTACCGATGATCAAAGATAAATACGTAGCGTTTTGTGCAGAGGATCATGATTATATGACCTTTAAAACATTTGAAGAAGCTAAAAAATGGCTTGATAGTCAAATAGAAATTGCCACTGAAAATGGTGAAGGTTTTAATGAGTCAACAATGTATGGTGAAGATTTTATTGCCAAGATAACCCATAGATCACATTTTAATGAGACAGATAATAAATCTAATTATCATGAGCATACAGACACCTGTCAGAACAGTTGCGACGAGGAAATCTGGGAATATGACTATCCCGCCGTTGGAAATATTGAATATTTGCCAGTTAAAGAGGAAGAAAACCCATGAAACTAACCGTACCAACATTAGAACCGCAAGAACTCGACCGACTATATGAATTAGGTTTCGGCACGCCATTTAATATGAATGGTTTTTCAAAAAAAGAGGCTGCTATGTTTGGATATCGAGAAGGATACAGGAAAGCATTAGAAGATTTATCCGACGAAATCCGGCGGGAAGTGACCGGGATAGAAGAATAAATAAGATAGTCAAAAGGGGGCTAAAATGCAAATTGAAGTTATGGAGAGAACTTACGAACAATATTTGGAGGATAAAAAACAAATCGGCGGGTATCATGGATTTGAACCGACTTTTTACCCTGATAAAATGTTTGACTTCCAAAAATCATTAACAGAATGGGCCGTTAAAAAAGGCCGGGCAGCTGTATACGCGGATTGTGGATTGGGCAAAAGTATTATAGAACTCGCCTATGCTCAAAATATTGTCGAAAAAACAAACGGAAATGTCCTATTGTTAACACCTATCGCAGTCGGTCAACAAATGATAAAAGAATCTGAAAAGTTTGGAATTGAAACCGGCCGATCACGTGACGGAAAAATAAAAGGTAAAATTACAATTACCAATTATGAACAGCTTCACCAATTTGACCCGAATGATTTTACCGGCCTTGTCTGTGATGAATCATCTATATTAAAAAACTTTGCCGGAAAAACAAAACAATTAGTTACTCAATTTTCCAGGAAGATTAAATACAGATTATTAGCAACCGCAACGGCTGCACCAAATGATTTTATAGAACTCGGGACCTCATCCGAAGCCCTTGGATATCTCGGATATATGGACATGCTGAATAAGTTTTTTAAGAATGATCAAAACAACTCGGCAACAAACCGCCGCAGCAGATTTACAGAAGCTACAAAATGGAGATTAAAAGGTCATTCACATGATCACTTTTGGCGATGGGTTACATCCTGGGCTCGTGCGATAAGATCCCCGTCAGATTTAGGATTTTCCGATGAAGGCTATAATTTACCGGATTTTATCGAAAATACTATTGAAATGAAGCTAAATAAAGCACTTCCAGAGATGTTATTTGCTATCCCGGCAGTCGGATTGAAAGAACAAAGAGACGCTACAAGGGGTAGTATTGACGAACGATGTGAAAAAGCTGCCGAAATTGCCAATAAATCAAATGATTTCTGCGTTTTATGGTGCAATCGCAACGCCGAAGGTGATCTACTGGAAAAATTGATACCCGATGCAATCCAGGTCAGCGGATCCGATTCTGACGAAAAGAAAGAAGAAAAACTAATGTCATTTTCAAGTGGTAAAACCAGAGTCCTTGTAATTAAGCCAAAAATTGGAGCATGGGGTCTAAACTGGCAACATTGCAATCATACAATCTTTTTTCCGACTCATAGCTATGAGCAATATTATCAGGCAATGCGACGTTTTTGGAGATTCGGACAAAAAAGACAAGTCACCGCCGATATAATTTACACCGATTCAGATGTCAATGTTATCGATAATTTACACCGGAAAAAAAATCAGGCTGCGGAAATGTTTGACCGATTGGTTGCAGAAATGAATAATAGTTTATCTTTGCAAAAAACGAATGAATATATAAATGATATGACTATTCCGAGTTGGATTTAAGGAGATTAAGATGATTAAAGAAGAAAAAATAACAAACGACTATGCAATATACAATGGTGACTGTATGTCAATAATGAGAGACCTACCCGACGAATCAATACATTTTTCAATTTATAGCCCGCCGTTTTGTGGCATGTATCACTACAGTTCTTCCGATGAAGACCTATCAAACGCCGACGACTACGAAACGTTTTTCGAACACTACGAATATATAGTAAAAGAAAAACACCGGATTACAAAAAACGGCAGATGCACGGCAGTTCATTGCATGGACACCCCAAGCGGAAATAGTGGAAAAGACTCATTGACAGATTTTCCAGGAGATATAATCAGGCTCCATCAAAAATTAGGCTTTGATTATATCGGTCGTCACATGATATGGAAAGAACCTTTGACAGTAAGAAATCGAACAATGCAACACAATTTATCACATAAAACTACTGTTGACGATTCTACATATGCCGGTGTCGCCTCTGCTGATCAATTGTTAATGTTCCGGAAAAAAGGCGAAAATATAATACCTGTACAACATCCTACAGGATTTAGTTATTACGCCGGTGAAAATAAAATGCCTGACGAAATCCTAAAATATAAAAATTGGAAAGGAAAACAAACAGAAAACCGATTCTCTCATTTTATCTGGCGAAATTATGCCTCTTGTTTTTGGGATGATATCAGACTTGATAATGTATTGCCATACAAACCCGGCAGAGATAAAGACGATGAAAAACACGTCCACGCTCTCCAATTGGACGTAATTTACAGAGCTATCGTGCTCAGAACAAACCCCGGCGAAACTGTTTTTACTCCTTTTATGGGTGTCGGTTCAGAAGTATATGGAGCGGTCCAAAACGGTCGCAAAGGTATCGGAGCCGAGCTAAAACCTTCTTACTTTCGGCAGGCTGTTAGAAATCTTGAGAACATCAAATATGATGCGGTTGAAGATCACCCGACGCTGGATTTTTAAGTGGATCTTAGACCATATCAAGACGCATTATTTTTAGATACCAGAATCGCATTAAGAAAAAATAGAGCTGTAGCAGTACAACTCAACACCGGCGGCGGAAAGACTCATATTTTCGCCGCAATTACTGCTAGTGCATATGATAAAAAGCATCGTATATGGATATGTGTACCGAAATCAGAGCTATTATGGCAGGCTTCAAAACATTTATATAATAGAAAGATCCCTCATGGAATAATTAAGGCAAGTATGAGGGAGTCAAACGCTTTTAATGTGCATGTAATATCTATGAGTACAATTAAACGCCGGATTAAAGATGGTAAAATAAAGAATTTTCCATCACTCATAATTTTCGATGAAAATCATATAGAACTATTGGGTCAAAAATATATAATTGAAAACTCACCGCCTACTACTAAAATAATCGGATTTAGTGCAACTCAGGAGCGATACGATAAAAACTTTCTAAAACACTGCAAAGCGATTGATTTTTTTAACTCGAATATCTGGAAAGATAAACCCAAATATAATGGAATCTATGATGTAATGGTCAAAGGACCACCATTAAAAGACCTAATCGAAATGGATTACCTATCACCTTTTCGCTATTTTTCCCCGCCGATCAAAGGACTTGAAGACCTGACCCGGCGCGGTGCTGATTACGACGAAAAAGAACTTGATCAATTATTCAAACGTAATCAGGTATACGGAAAAGCGATCCAACATTATAAAGAACTTGCCGACGGGAAAACATGTTTAGTCTATTGTAGGTCAGTAAAAGCAGCTGAAGACACCGCCAATCAATTCAACGCCGCCGGTTATAGATTTGCATCAATTGACGGGAAAATGACCGACAAACAGCGAGCAGAAAGAATTGACTCACTTAAAGACGGCACTCTGCAAGGTTTGACAAGTTGTGACCTTATTGCAGTAGGTTTGGATGTTCCTAATGTAGAATGTATTATCATGCTCAGGCCGACATTTTCAAGACCTCTATTTTTTCAAATGGTCGGAAGAGGTATCCGTGTTTATCCTGGGAAAAAAGACTGTGTAATCCTTGATCACGTCGGAAACGCACGCGAACATGTCGTTTTCGAACCTGATAAATCACTTTATGAACTCTTAAATGTTGAATGGCGATTCTGTGGAAACGAGCCGAAAAGAGGTAAAAAGAAGGGTAAAAATGCTATTATATTGCGGTTTTGTGAAAAATGTTATCAATATTTTGAGGGATCATCTTGCCCTTGTGGCCACACAAAAACACCGTTAAAATCGAATATCAAAGAAATCGACGGCAGACTAATAGAACTAAAAGGACCCATCCCCCTCCGCGACCGCCCCGAAGAAGAAAAACGCCAATTCCAAGACCTGATATCCGCCGCAAAAGCCGCTTATATGGCAGGCATCGGAAACGCCGAAATTGATTACACACCGATTAAGGCTATTTCAGATTTTGCAATTCAGTTCGGTTATAATTGGATGTGGATTTATCATAAATTAAACGAATTGGAGTACACCGTAAATGTACCTTTATTATCAGCAATTGCCCATGTGAGAAAATATAAAGGATATTGGATAGTAAAAAAACGAGAGTATCTACAAAAACGAAATAGACAAACTCAGGAGGTAGAGATATAATGACAACCATAAGCCGAGTAACAAGAAAAGCAAGAAAAGAACATAAATGTAATTGGTGCGGTGGAGTAATTAAAAAAGGTGAAAAATATGATTATTCTGTACATGAGTATGATGGTATTTATATTTGGAAAAATCATAAATACTGTATGGAATTAGTTAGCATCCTTGACATGGATGATGATCACGAAGGAATTACAGAAGAAGATTTTTATGAATATGTAGATGAATCATTTATTGATAATTTCCCAAATGATACTAATAAATATAAAACATCAGAAAAAGCCCTGCTATTATATATAAAAATTGGTCAATAAGGCCACGACTTAAAAGCCCGGTAATCCTGAGCCGAAACGATATAAAACCAAACGCTATCAATCGGCTCAGGTAATTCCTTAACAATCCAACAATTAAAGCCTTGACCAGTCATATTTTTTATAAAGGTCTTTTGACTTTTCCTTAAGGTCGGCGACTGAATAGTCTTTATCTCGAAAAACTCAGTCTGTCCATCTACGAAGCATACATAATCAGATCCACCCCCGCAAGACGGCAAACCATACTTTACATGCTCAACGCTGGCATATCCCGAATTATTCTGAAATAAAAACCCTCCGGCATACTTCGATTGCCTTTGAAACCATAAATTAAACCGCTCCATTACTTCCCAATGATCCATATCCGTATTTTACACTTTTTTTCAAGTTTTTTCAACTATTTTAACATATACCGTTGACATATAACAATGACTGTGGTATATTGGAGATAGATCAAATGAAGGAGTCAAACGGATGACAAGAAAAGCTTTATTATTCCATACATGCAAACAAATGACAAAAGGAACAAATTATAGATGGTCTGTTAAGACTGTTGACGGTGAAACATTCAAAGCGGTTGCTTTTACAAGTGAATCAGGTAAAGAAAGTTTTATCGGAATTGACTTATTAAAAATGTGGGCTTAATAAAAACAGGGCTGTTAATTCAGCCCTACATTATAAGGAGAAATTGATGAATCATGAATATAATTTTTTTGGAGATATAAAACATCATTACAGTAGCCCAGAAGTGGAAACTAATATATTAGGCGGTATCGGTTGGAAAATGAGCAAACAGAAAAGAGCTAAAGCCAGAAGAAAAAGGAATAGAAAATGACCCCAATAACCCTAATAGCAATTTTAATCATGTCCGGCGCAATAATGATCTACCTATACGTAAAATTCATAGATTTTTTGGTGAAATATCGGGATAAGCAGAAGCGTAAAACAGATGATATATTCAGACTATTAAGAATGCCGCCACTAACAAAAGAAACCTATGAACAATCAATAGCCAGGAGTGAAAGGAGGAACAATGAAAAACAAAATCAAAAACGCTAGATTATGCCTTGGATTAAATCAGGTACAATTTGCAGAAAAAATGGGAATTACCCAGGCGCATGTATCCCGGTTAGAATCGGGGGAGCGTGAATTAAAACCGGGTGGTTCAACTGATATATTGCTTGATGTTATTTTGAAGGTGAATAATAATTTTTTTAAAAAAGATCAGTGGAAAGTTTTAAAGATTTTAAATAAAACCGCTGAATGGTCTGGATTGTCAAAAATCGAATGCCATGATTTATATTATTATATCGTAAAATATTGCCCGACTACAATAATTGAAGTTTATAAGGCATATATAAAAGTAAAAAAATATGTCACTTTTCAATCTTTTATTGATTTCATCTATGAATCGTCACGTCGTGGAGTTTCAGGAAAAGAAGCAGGCGAACAATTAAGGAAAACTTTAAAGGAATTATTACATGATTGACAAACTAATCGAAAAAGCCAAGAAACGGCACAATGTAGAAAAAATCTACCCGCTGCCACACCGATCCATGGTAGAATGCTATGTAGTTGAAGATGGAAAACATATGCTGCATTATCACCTAAAAAACGAAAAAACCAGTCATATGGTTGTTATTGAGGAGGACGCATGACACTATACGAAAACATAGAAGCGATTGAACTGGAATTGAGAAAAAGAACATTATTAACAGATAATTTTGACTTGAAATGTGATTATTTAACAGCAATGTTGCAATTCAGAAAATATCGAATGAATCTGAGTATTGAAGATGCTCAGACAGTAATTTAAGGAGATTATGATGGAAAATAAAATATTTACGTGTCCATGTTGTGGCCATGAAACATTAACTTATGAAGAATGTGAACTATGTGGTTATAATCCTGAAATGGATGATTATTATCATGACGGATCTACTTTTAATGATTTATTTGCTACGGTAGATGAAGAATGACAGTCATAAAACAAGCCCAAACCCCAAACAAAGCCGGATCAACCCTGAAAGCCGGGATAAAATTGCTCTGCACCTGCATGATAGAACATTCCTTTGAAGATCTGCAAACCGATGCAGCCTATACAATTATGAGCCGGGATGTCAAAAATCTAAACGAAATCGAACAAAAAGCCCTGACAAAAAAAGATAAATCACAGAAAGCATTGTATAATAAACTCATCAAAGCAAACGACGATTCCCGCTACTGGTTCGAATCCGGCGCCATGAACGTATACGCCATAATAGTCGGATTACTCCCGGAAACCGTCCTGAAAGCATATCATATGAAACTTAATGGAGAGATATTGTAATGAATTATTTTATAGAAATAGTTTTAATTAGGGATTGTATTAATAATATGATAGAAAATCCCCCGTATGAGTTTCAGCAATATGAACTTGATGATTTAAATGAAGCTTTAAAAAAATATGAAAATATTGTTGATGAACAGATTAAAATGGCTGGAGCTATGGATATATTATTAAAAAGCAAACCCGTTCAACCAGTAGAAGGATCATAATATGAAAATGACAGAAGATTATTGTTTATCTTGCGGTAAAGAGATGAGAAAATGGATTGAGGGTCAGGAATGGAATGAAGAAACTGGATTATTAAACAAAGAAAGTGGCAACTGTGTTTCGATGTGTATAACGGATGGTTGTATTGAGCAAGGAATAGTCCATCGTGCAATTCAAAATCACAATGATATCAAAATTGTTTCCAATATAACAATATAAAACACCGCCAACGAGCGAAAGGAGAATGAAATGAAAAAACTAATTTACACTTGCATCGTACTATTACTATATGTAATGTGCGCATGCGAACAGCAAACAATCCCCCTAGAACCCCCAGTAATTATCCACGAAACCGACGAACTACCCCCGGAAACTCCCCCGATTGAAGATCCTCCGGAAGAGATAGAAATACCAGAACCGGAAGAGGATCCCGTGATAGATGAACCCGCACCGATACTATTTGCCCTATTAGACGGTGACACGCTCAAATTTTGGGATGGTGAAAACCTGATAGATAGCTACATAGGATCAATCAAACAAGCAGGATTTAGAAAATTATCAATCGACGATGTAATTTACTGGTTTGACGATCAAGCAGAAGTTGAACAATCCGCATGGTTGCCAGTATTACCCGAGGCAATTAAGGCCGTGTCAAATGGCCTGAATCCAAGAGGTGACATAATCTACAATGATGACATCTGGACACTCGAAGATATCCCACCGGCTGAAGCTCTTGCATTAGGTGCAAGGTATAAACACTACACAAGGATATTTTTTAACAATGAGAATATAAATACCTGGTATCTCGACGAATGGCAAGTTGACCATGTGATTGAAACCTTAAGCGGTCATATAATTGCAGTCGGTCCACTCGGTCAATATCACAATCTGACCGACGATAAAGTAATTGAAACAGCCTACGACGGCGGGATAATGACCTACAATATGGGAACGGAGGAGGGTTACATAGCAGATGAAACAGGAGAATATTATATTACATGGGAAAGAAACTACTTTGACCATTCAGTATGGCAAAATGCTAACGGAACTTGGTATACTGAAAATGGCTACACTTGGACTGCCGCCGATGGGATCACAAGCGCCGCAAACTCTTTATATGGGTTCAACGAATACGAAAATTACCCCGATTGGTACGATGTTCCTTATGGAGAACGCCCGTATATCCTAGCCGTTGGAGTACGTGAGGAAAACGGCGAAGAAGTAACCTACTGGATTGAAACCGTAACCGGTCAATTATACCGACACATTCCAAGCATCGACCGCCTTGAAGTAGTATCAGAAATCTACCCGGGAACTAACACAAGATCCGGCGCAATTCCTTATTTTGACACCCTAAACCCGGAAATAATAAACGAAAAAATATACTACCACGAATCCGGAATGATAAAAACATTTGATTATTCAACCGGATTTATCAGCACATTCTCCACCGATCAAGAGATTATTGTATGGTGAAACGCTATAAAGAAGGATCTTACATTTGCTACGGATGCGGAATAAAGTTAAATAGAGATTCTCATGATATTAGAACATGGGGTTATTTATGTCCTAACTGTAAAAAAACCGATCTTACTTTCCATAGTTGTTTTAAATGGAGTGATAACTAAAAAGCCCCGCCGAAGCAGGGCAAAAGGAGACTATGACCGGGGGATATCCTCGGTCATTTTTTTATTTATATTTATCGTCTGCCTTAACGACTTCTGAGGTATACCATACTTGAGCTTTTTCCAACGCCTTCGCATCCCCTGTAATCTCAAGCTTACTTTTCATAGTAGCCGCCTGACTTTGTAATCCTTCAATTAACATATCATATTCGGAACTTTTTTCCTCTGAAGTAAGATTATCAAACCGCATATCCTCGAATTGTTCAGGACTGACATCTTTCATCAATGGACCGCCTACATTCTCACCTAATTTGTCAACCTTGCACAATTTACCGTCTTTGACAAACTGAACACCTCTCAAATCTGCTACAGGTTTTTTATCAACACCGAGTACTTGATTATCTTTTTCTGCCGTCTTTAAAAGATTAGAATACTCATAAAACTCATCATCAGTAATACCTTTTTCACCTTTTTTAGCTTCAAAATAAACGGCGTTTTCTTTCCATATTTCTCTTTGTTTGGCGGCGGCAAGTGTTAATAAATCGATATGCTGATCTCTTAATTGACTAATTTGTTCATTCCGCTGCTCAATTTCATATTGCACCATAGATAATTTTTTCATATCTTTGTTTTTATAGTGCAATTTAGAAGATTCAACAAGCGCAAGCCGATTCTTTAAAAGATTGTTTATCTCAGTCAATTTAGCATCGGCGACCTTGTTTTCTTCCGAATATAATTTCATGTCTGCTATTTTCTTTTTTGTTCCTTCCGGATCAATACAAGTCTGACCAAATCCATCGACAATATCAAATCCATCAATTTTTTTTACTATTATTGTTTTCATATATCTATGTCTCCTACATACACATTTTTCATGTGTGTTAATATTTAATTGCAAATTGGGTTGATCGGTTGTACATTCGTGTTTCTACGTCATCTGTTTTTGCAGCATTTGGTGATGTAGAAGTAGAATTGTCAAAATCCAAATCTATATTATCGGTATTTCCTCCGACCTGATTAGCGGAAGCAGTAGCACTATTAGTACCAGTAAATACTCCATTAAATAATGTCCATGCAGTACGAACATTTGAACCAACCTGAACTTTCCCTGTAATCTTCTGCATAGCATCAACCTGTAAATCACCTAAAAATCTACTTGCACCATCTGGGTCAATTGTAGCAGCCAAATCAAGACCACGAGAAACAACACCTCTCGATTCAGGAAGAATCAAATAAACCCCGGCGATATTCGGAATAGTTCCGGCAGCATCGTCTGCCCTATAAAAAGCACCACCGGCGGCTTCTGCTGCGGCGTTATTTCCATCACCGACATAAACATTTGCGTCAAGTTCCGGATAATTTGCCCTGAGTATTCCCTGACCGTTAAGTAATAAATATCTCGCTCCATATGTGGCAGGATCGACATTTAGATTCCATTCAATACCTATACCAGCAGGAACCTTATTATCTAATGCCTCGACAATCTGAGATGCTCCGACCGCCTCAGTCACACCATCGGGACTAAATCCCTCACGGGTGAAAAGCTCCTGCATCCATCCCCACTCGAAATTGTCAATCGTCGCGGCGATAAACTCAGTTCCGTCCGTCGCCCCGGCTCCTGTTGCATTTTTACCTGTGAATCCGAGCGGTCCCGAACCATTAAAGTTTGCCCATACACTGCTAATAACTACCATTGTCTCCCCCCTGTAAGTAATCCTAATCTAAAAACATCATACACCATGGGTGTCTCCTTTTTACGTATAATTAACTATAATTCCAGCCCATGAATGAATAGGCTTGTATTTTAAAATAATTCTTTCGAAAACTGTTCTTTGCTCCAAAGGAATATCAACGCTTGCAATCGCTGTCAATGCTCCTGATCCGTCACGGGTTGCATCTCCGCCGACAAAAAAGAAAAACGGCCAACTGTTAGGATCGTCAGGAATTGGATAAAATATTTTATCCTGCCTGTAATCGGTAAAAGCTCCGGCGAAACCTTCCGTATTTCCTGCATACATATTATTTGCAACTGCCGTATAATCCGGGACCTGTTCGAAAATATTGCCATTTACCAGCAAATCACCGCCTGTTTTCCCGGCAATTGCAGTACTTGCACCACCACCCGATGGAACAAACCCGGCAAAAGCATTATCCCCACCGGCAACCATAAAAGGCACCGAGTTTAAAAATATATCCGGATCAACTGCCGGGCTATTTTCATGTACCTGAACAATAAAACCGGCATCATTTAAGGCTGTTTGTAAATCATCTAAACTGCCATTATTATCAACCTGATAAACTAAAACGGCTAATTGCATCCGGCGCACTGTTTCTGATAATCTTGTGTCAGTTACAATTCCATATTCTTTTTCGAGGTCTGGCAATAAATCGATATGAACTGTTAACGGGTCTCTAATATTACCGAGAAATTTCATAACATCTGCTACAAAATCGTCATTTTCACCCATGGCCTCAAGTAAATTATCTAAATCTCCATCCTGTTCGACGTTCCAAATTGAACCTTCAGGATATAATGCATCTAATACGGCCCTCGACAATCCATCAGACATAAGTCACACCGCCATTTTTCGCTAATTCATTTTGATTTAATTGATATTTTGGTACATCTGCACCGACACTAAGCCCGAAAATAGAGGTCGAAACATTACCACCGGCGGATCTTACGACATTATTAACAACTTCACTAACTGAGTTTGATGTGATTACATCGTTTTTATCAAGTGGTGAATCAAGACCTTCTACATATGGCGATGTAGCCCTAAAATATAAATCAAGTGCGTCGGAAATGTCAGATTTTACCTGTGCTTCCTGATTTGCATCTACTACTAAATCAGTGATAGTTACAAAAAAAGTAGTCCTTGTAATTGTTTCCACAAATAATGTATCGTCGGTTAATCCGAGCGGTTGCCGGGTTATTCCTGTATCCGGATCGGCTGTGATTGATTCCCGGACTTCGTCAAGTAGGCTTTGTGGTGCTATCCCGTCCGGGTCAATTGATGTTGTAGCCTCGATATATACAGTTCTTTGAGGCGGTTGTACCGTAGAAGAGAATCCGATAGGGAGTGCTGCAAAAGGGTATGCCCTATCAACTCCTGCGACCTCTTCTGACCAAATCCTATAATCTGCGCTATTTCCTCCGCCTGGGATTGTTCTAATCTTATTAAGGACTCTTGACCTGTATTCATCGTCTGTTTCTTCCTCCGCTCCGGTATTTGTAATTACTGTAATTGTTGCTGTAGATTCAGCTCCGACTACTGGACGGCCTATTGTGAGAGTATCAGAAACATTAAGATTTCCAGCGGTCCCGAGTGTTTGAGCTGTAAGTTGTAATGTAGCAACTCCGGCGACTGCTGTTACTGCCGCATCAAGACTGTATCTTATACCGTTTGCATCACCGACAAAATCAACGTTAATCGGGATTATAGTATCGGTCACGGCTGGTAATGTAGCTGTAAAAGTGGCAGCTTCGGCGGCGCGTCTTGTTACGCCGTAATTATTACCGATCGTTGTTAAATCGTCGCCGGTTGCTGTTAGTGCAAGATTTTGTAGTATTCTTTCAGCGGCAAATTTGTATAATCCTATCTGCTGCGCTGCTTGGAGTGTTGCTACAACCTTGTTAAAAGCCTTATTATTTGCCGGGGTTGTGGTGTTTGTTTTACTCTCGATATTAGAGAGATTTTGTGCTACTAATTCGGCGGTTGTCGGTGTTTTAAATGGCATCCTGCACGCTCCTAATTTCTATTGTGGTCATGGATCTACCCTCTTATGCGCTGGATCGGCGGCCTGATTTATCCAATTTTGACCGTTACGAGTCAGTATTATTTCCTGTGTATCTTGACCCGGAGGATCGATTAGATTTGTGATTTCAAGCCTGTCATATTCGGGATTTAAAACCGTGGTATTAACTTTTCCGAATGACGGATCATCGAGCGCATTTTCGGCTGCGGTTTGTACGTCGGTCAACATTTGCAATGTAATAGGTTTTTTGGTTTCGGCTTCAAAATTAGATCCGATTTCTTGATCCTGATTTTGTACCAGTGAGTTTCCCCACCATCCGGGAGCTGTAAATAGTGAAATCATAGCAACGTTTTCTAAACCCTGATCCATAACCGGCTGACCGCCTTGATATTGAATTGTTGTACCGTCTGCTGTTAATATTAACTTAGGATCACCTTGAAATCTATCATTCATTGTTAATCACATACTCCTTACAAGGAGGGATTTCTTTGCATTCCTCATATTCTTTATCGTCAAATATTTTATCAAGAAAGTTTGTGCTGTCTGTAAAACACTTTAAAAACTTTTTACAATTTCCGCATTTTTTCATGGCATCCTCACTTTATCTGTACCGGTTGTTATTTTCCCGGTCAATGATGTTGGTATCGGAACGGCAAGACCGAGCCCTGCCAGAATTGCAGCTGCTCCTGATAACCATGTCCAGAATGTAGCATCTTCCACAGGTGTACTTTTAATGGTATCGTCTTTTCTGGCTGCATCTTTACTATCACCATTTACATGTATTATACCAGTTTTTAATAATTTAATAAATGCTTTTTCGACTCCGCCGTTCGATGAATAAATCTTGCTTTCACCTTCTTCAAGTGAGCTGTCAAAATCAATCCCGTCGTTCTGAGATGGTGCGATTTTCCAGGCATTACCGGCTTTTACGACTGTAACAATTGAATTATTAGGCGGTACTATCTGCATTCCTGCAAAAGTCATTGCCTCGACACTCTGAATGTCTCCTGGTCCCGAAATTTCAACTTGAAGCATTAAAACTTTCTGTTCAGAGTCTCTATTTGTTTTTACTTCGAACCCTCGGACTATCCCTGTCACGGCTGCAATCCTTTATATAATTCAGGAAATATTTGATTGTTAAAATCTTTTTTCATTTGCTCAGCCCTAAGTGCATTCGGTGATGTATCTCTTAAAATTGGTTGTAAAATTGGAGCTTCTGCATTTTTCATAATGTTTTCTGTAACCTCAATATCTATTTCAATTCCTTCTATTTTGATCCTCATTTGATTGTCTCCCAATTAAGCTCTATTTCCTCACCGCTATAAACTTCCGGCGGTACTAATCCCAATGTTGTCACATTTCCGTCGGCGGTTTGTTGATATTCTACCTGTCTGATTAAAAAATCAAATCCGTTCGGTACAAATATTTCTGCACTGATTACGGTTACTATTTTATTCTCACGCCATAAACTACCGTCCGGTGCATATAGTCCGGTCACCGGGAAAGGAATTGTCAAAGCTTCGGCGTATTGTTTTGAACGTTTCCAATTTGCTGCATCCTGAATATTTCCAGTTGTGGTATTATCGGCTTTAAATGTCATAAATCGGGATTTCGGGATGTTTGAATCTACTGATACGGCCTGTTTTACTGCATCGCCGGGGCTTTCTCCGATTGCTCTGATAGAATTAAATAATTTTCTACCGTCAAAGTTCGCACCCCATCCGAGAGGTAAAGGACTTCCTGATCGTAAAGTCCCGACTGATTTTCCGTTGACATTTGCACGGGTAAATAATAGATCACCGTTTGGAGTTGATGAAATTAAAATACCACGTTGAAAGGCGAGCTCTGATAAATGGCCGAAAATAGTATCTGTGATTTCTCCTACTACCCGGTCAAATTGTGGGTCACTATCGATATTTTCAAATACTGCTTTTATTCCCATGCCTTTAATTGTGCTGTTTACCCGTTCTTCACCTGTAATATTTTCCTCTTCATATGGTTCCGGCATGGTTGAATCAATTACATCAGCTGCAAATGAAAAACCTGTTAGGACAATTGTCAATCCGGTTTCGGTGCTTTGCGGTTGAACGCCGTAAAGTGATCCGTTTATTATTAGTTCGTTTCCAATATATACTTGAGCTGGGGTATATGAAAAAGGGCTGATTAAATTGTCAAACTCTGGATCCTTTCCAGGTACCCATGCCAGAGAACATGTCCAGGCATCGGCGGCGGTGTCCATTGTGCGTAAGATTCGGCATGTTGAAAATGGGATTTCTCGATCGCCTAAAACAATTGTAATTTGGTCTTTTCGTTTGTTAGTTATTTTTTTTGTCTGCTGTTCTGATTTTGTTTTTGCAAGTTCAGGGATTGTGAGAGTATCACCGGTGTAAACAAATAGCCGTCCTGACTCTGGATTTCTATTTCTTCCCTGTAAAAATGGGTGAATATCATCAAGATTTCCGGTTTCATATCCGTATGCCTGTACCTCTATTGTACTGAGATCGTCGCCGCGTTTTACTGTATATTGATATCCGGGTGTTGGTAGGTTTTTAAAATTAGGCATGATTATACCCTGTTGTTGTTAACGGTTCATAAACTGAAAAATATAGATAATCATAATATCCTGTAGTTACAACTTGGCTCATTCTGTATAAACAGTAAAAATTATCTATTCTTTCTACAAATTCCGCGTTATACATATACTACTACCTCAAAACCTGGATTAAGTAAGCGAATTTCATTTCCTTTCAAATTATTTGTGCTGATAAAAAAATCTAAGTTGCTGTCGTCTTCTCCGAGTGAACCGTATTCTTTTACTGTAATTTCTATCGGGCTTCTCGGTCGGGCGATTATGAAACGTTTTTCGATTTTCAGGGATAGTAATGATTCTAAAAGAAAGTTTATTGTATTGCCGATTAGTAATATTAAATCATTATATGTGTCTGACTGGCTAAAATATTGTAGGTCAATGTCGTTTTCGTCAAAATTGGATTGTACTGCATCGAGTCCGGTTGTTATGTCTGACAATAATTGTGTGAGATCTGTGACTGTTTGAATTGCTGTAGTTCTGGTGTCAATTTCTCCGGATGTTGCGATTTGAGCGGTGGCAACCAAACATCCGGCTAGTGTTAATTCTGCGGCGTTTGCGGCGTTTTTATCTTCATCTCTTTTTCCGGTTGGTAGTATCGCAAGTACGGATGTTACAACATTAACGATAGCTGCGAATCTTGAGCCGATATCTGTTATTGCCTGTATTGGGGTTTGAATCAATCCTACTACCTGACTTGCAAGTGCTATTTTATTTAATACGCCTGTTACGCCGCCTGAAATTGTGCTTGTAATTCCTCTTGAAATGGCAGTAAACTTGCTTAAAATAGATGGGTCCTGAGTTGCTATTGCTGTGAGATTGGCATTTATAGCTAATACGCTGCTGTTGATCATTTTTGTATTTGCTATTTGTAATCCAGAAGTATCAAGTTTTATTTTTGCGTCGTATTGTGTCGCTATTGCTATATTTGTATCAATGGCCTGTGAGTTTATATCATTTGCTAATTCTGCTGATGTTGTCGGCTGTGTTCCTGTTTGAACTACTGCATCTGGTACTGTATTTTCACCCTGGCCAACTTGAACACATTGGATTGAAAAGACTGTTCTATTTCCGTCGTCAATTGGTCTGTATGTTTTTGAAATATTTGTAAATTGTACATAGATTTCACCTTTTGACGGGTGTACAATTGTCCATACTCCGCGTTGATCACATGATAAATAAAACGCTTCGCCTTCGGTGTCATTATCTTCGCCGTCGAACCAAAAAGATAATGACGGGAAACGGTTTGACTGAATGCCTAAATCTTGTACTACTGTACCGTTAAAATTGGGGTAATTAAAAATCCCTACATTTTTTTGTTTTGTCTGTTCGTCGCCTGCCCATTTTGCGCGGTAGGTGTCGCCATCGGGGGAAGTAAATGTAATTTCCGGTCTTAGTCGATCTTGCCAGCTCATTATTGCACTCCCACGTCACCGGTAATTAACGGTGTATTATTGGCTTGAATATTTGCTGTTGTTCCGGCTGGTGCGCCGTTAATGTTGATATTTCCGCCGATATTTAATTGCATTTGAGCTTCTACTTCTGCCTGATTTGGTGCTACATTCAGTGGTGCTCTTTGGCTTAATTCTGAATCTCTTTCGAGTACTAATGCTTGTGCTTCTCTAAACTTATCTTCTCTGCCTTGTGCTTCTGATATTGATGTGGCTCTATCTGCTTCTAATAGTTTTTGATCTTCTATTTTATTTGTCTGAGCATCAAGTATATGTTTAGGTATATTTAAAGCTCCCGATACTTTTAAAGCTACACTTGATATACCTTCTACTATTTTTAACAGTGGGTCTAATCCTGGGATTGCTGCTGTGATTATATCAGCCATTGCTGATAATGTTTTCTTTAGTATTTCTGGGATTCTTTCGATTGCAGAAGTAAAACTGAGTACTGCTTCGTCTGTGTCCCCTTTAAATAATGATAGTATAGTGTCAAAAATATCACCGAAAAGTCCTTTTAATTCTATTAGTACTGGTGATACTGTGTCAATTACGGTCTGAATTACACTTGCTAATCCGGGAAATTTTTCCTGTATTGTTGTCCAAACATTATTAAAAATTGTACCAATGCCTTTCCATATTGTTGAAAATAAATCTTTTGCATCTTCCCATGCTTTTGTAAAAAACTCGGTAGCTCCAGCGGTATCACCCTTAAATAATGCAATAAATCCTTGATAAATTGATTTTATTGTGGTTGTCACTTTATCAAAAACGAATTGTATTTTACCCCAATTCCGGGAAATAAAACTTATAACAGTTCTAATTGCATCGGTAACCGGTTTTAAATCAATATTTCTGACCTTATCTGTAATGAACTCTATAGCGTTTCCGATGTCGCCTTTAAATGCATCAAAGAATTGGAAACCTACTTCGATTGCTGCTGATTTTAAGCTTGCTAATCTGTTTTGAAGTGAGCCCCTCATTACGTTTGCCATTTCAAGGCTTGCACCAGTGGAGTTTTCAAGTTCTGTTCTAAATGATCTTAGGTTTTCGGTTCCTTCTTGGAGTAAAATATTTATTCCTGTTACCGATCGAGCACCGAAAACTGTTGATAATGCGGCGGTTTTTTGAGCGGTTCCCATGCTTGCGGTTGCAGTTTCAAATTGACCGATTATATCTATTACATCTAAGAAATTGCCTTGTGAATCCTGGGTAACAATTCCTAATTGATCCATCAATTCGGCGGCTTCTGCTGCTGGATTTGCCAGCCTAAGCATTACATTTCTTAGGCTGGTTCCGGCTTCTGATCCTTTAATACCACTATTTGCCATTGCCCCGGTTAGAGCGTTGAAAGTTTCCATAGATTGACCGGCGGCTGTAAATGCTGGTGCTCCTTTTTTGATTGATTCGAAAAGATCTTCCATTGATGTATTTGTGCTGGTCATTGTTGCGGCCATTACATCATTTTGTCGGGTGAAATTTATTTGTAATTGTTCTGCATCTTCTGTCATGAGACCAAATGCACCGAGTGAATCACTGGCTATATCGGTCGCTCTGGCAAGATCGATATTTGCAACGGTCGCAAGATTAACAACTCCATCAAGAGAAGCCATTGCCTGTTCTGCTGTAAATCCGGCCATTGCTAAAAAATCTAAACCTTCGGCCATTTGACCAGCTGAAAATTGCGTTTTTGAAGCTATATCACGGGCTGTTTCTCCCAATAATTCAAAGGTTTTTATTCCGGCTTCGGTTGTCATGTCGAGCCCTTTAAACTTTGCGCTTGCTGATATAATTGCCTGATCAAATGCTACAAACTCAGAACCGACCGCACGGAGTCCACGGCTTAAAAGTTGTACGCCTTTCATGATTACATTTGCGCCGAGAACACCCTTTAAAACTCCGCCGAAAGCTTTTGCACGGCCTGACATTTTATCAAATGTTTTCGACATGCGGTCTTTAGATTTAAATGTTGTGCTTACTGAAAAACTACCGGCCATTATTCCCCGTTTTGTGCTTTTTTTACTGCTTTAGTTTGTGCGTCGGCAATTATCTCATGCCAGTTATTCCAATCTTTCATTTCAAAATAACTCATATTGTTTATTTCTACCGTCGATACTCCACGGTAGAAAAGATTTCCCATCATTTGTGCTAGTACCGGGACTATGTTAGCAAAAAAACCATACCCAACATCTCCGCGACTTTGTTATCTACTCCGGTTAGATTTTCTATCAAGCCCTTACCTTGTTTACAAATTGAATCAAGAAGAGCGTATACTTTCCCGCGCTTTTCATTTTCGTCAAAACCATCTGTGGCGCGTCTGGCTTTTCCTCCGATTATTCCGTAATCGAGTGCTTTATATTCTCCTGGTGTATCTACAAGGTGTTGAGTGATTTCGCAATTTTCTTTAATTTCCAGATATCCGAGGCGTACATATTCTACTAATGCCTCAAGTAATCCGCTGATTGTTCCGTTATCTTCGCCTTCGATATCCTTGGCTTCTATGTCATATTTCTTGCATAATTGTTTTATCTGTTTATATGCAACTTCGTCTGAGATTTTAAATTTTTTTTCGTTTTCAAAAGTGAATCTGTTTGTTAGTTTGCGTTTGGCCATTTTATCAGTCTCCCAAAAAATAAAAGGTTTAAAAATATGCCCGGCATACACCGGGCTTAATCTCTACCGAGATACCGCATTGCGGTATTATATTCCGAATTGTATCCATATTCCGGATGCTGGAAACATTGACACGTCAACCCTGTTTTCCATACTGGTATGTTCTGCAAGATTGATCCATCCTGGAGAAGAAAACGACGAACCGTCAGCATAAAGAATTGACATCGGTATATTGATGGGGCTTTTTGCTGATGCTTCGAGAGTTTTTAATAAAGTTGTGCTTACTATCAATGTTACGCCGGTTAATTCTCCGGTTAATTTTGTGACTTTTTTACTTGATCCGCCGGAATGCCTGACAGCTTCATTTAACACTTCTGGTGTTTTGGTTATATCTGCATCGGCGGCAACATCATAGGGTACTAATCCTATGCTTACACTTAAAATACTTCCTGATCCCATATCATTACCTCCTTAACTTATACTTGCAAATGAGATATCAAACTCACTTGTCACATTAAATATGCGGACATTTCCGCTTAAGATAAACTGAATTACTGCGTCAAATCCGTCACCGCCTGATCTAATTGCTAATCCTGAAGCAAGAGAGTCAATAAGCGTTTGTGCTTCTGCAATCCATGCTTTTGATTCAAAGGCTAATGCCAAGGCTACGAAATCATCACGAACAGCGTTTAAATCTCTTGCGTCTGCTTTTGCTGTGATATCTCCCACTTTTGTAACATCTGATACAATCGTTTTACCCTGCCATTTTTCACCGGAAAAGTTAAGCGGGATATTGTGATTGATATTCTGCAATTTTGCGATGTTTACCATATCACGGTAACCGTTATTGTTTTGACCTACATTATCGGGGTGATACATTGTGATTGAGTTTTGAATGTATACAATTCCCGATTTTATGATTGTCGGACTAATTCCGGCTTTTGCTGCAAGGTTTCTATTTGCATCTGAATTATTCCACCGGTCTGATTTTACGCCGGGGTCAATTCCAAGTAATGGTCTGTCGTTAAAATCCACGGCTGGATTTAGAGCCGAAACGCCTTCATTTTCGGCTGCCCATAGTGCGGCGATTTCTGCCGGGTGAGATTTTGAGCCGGGGACTGATATAATACCGTTTCCGCGGTCCTGTTTTCTTGCGTCTCCGATTGCTGCAATTGCTGTAAGTCCGGCTGCTTGTACTGCGACATCTCCGAAAACTGAGGTAAAAGGTTTGTGTACCAGTTTATCCCATAGGCCGTTGAAATCATTTCCTTGACCGATGTAATTTGCAATTGCGTCAAGTGTTGTTGTATCTACCGGGCTTGCTGCTCCGGTATATCCGGATGCTATGATTTTTGTGAAAAAAGCTTCATTTGCACCTTCGGCAGTTCCGAGAGAATCGAGTGCGTCCTGGACATCGGGTAATCCTGATCCGGCTGTCATTGCTGTGATTGCTGATACTATTCCGGTAGGTGTTACATCTCCGGACTGAATATTAAGAGCGATGGAAATGTTATTTCCCCATGGTCCCTCTGATTTTGAAGTAATTACAACCTCAAAAGTGACCGCTGTTTTTGTTGCTGTTACTGGAAGGCTTGTATCGGCGGCGATTGCTGCGACTACTGCGTCTGCAAGGCCTTCTACGTCCATTCCTGCGGTTACTGTTATAGGTACAGATATTGCACCTATATAAAGTGCAAGAGTTCCGGCTAATACTCCGGTTGATGTTGCAAAGTCGATTTCTCCGGCTGCTTGTGCGCCTGCTGGTTCTGCCTGTTGGATGTACCAGACTTCCCCGGTAAAAACAGAAAAAACTTTTACTGCTAATCGGTGTAGCATCCAACCGAAGCCGGTTTTACTGCCGATATCCTCTGCACTTAATGCCAATAACGGCGAATCAAGTGTGTTTGCGGCCTCTGTAGTCGGGTCGCCGGTTCCGATAATCAATAATTTTCTCTGGACATTCTCGGCAGCAGGTACTAACTGAACATTTTTTACTCCTGCTGCATTCGCGACTGCCAGGGAACTGGATGTAATTGTAGACATCTTATCCTCCTAATGTCCCTTCCGAACCGGCTTGATCCGGCTGGTCGTCTTTAATATTTGTTGTTATGTCAAAAGTCGTTCCGAGTGTACCGGTCAGACCTGAAACAGTCTCTGTCATGGTAATACTTATAATTATACTACCGGGTAAAACTAAGCTTTGCCCTTTTGGTAATGGTTGACCTTTTTGTACTTGGTCAATCCACATATCACGGGCTGCAAAATTAGGTAAATCAAGGTCATGATTTCGGGCATCCATTAAAACCTGATATACATCGTCAAATGCTTTGTCCCATGCATCGTCACATTCATCTGATAAGTCCGGCATTGCTGCCAGTGCGGCGGCTATTTGTGGCGCGGTTGACGCTGGATTTGTTAAAACTGATAAATCAACTTCGCTGTTTTTTGCTACTGTAATTTCTGCCCTGAAACTTGCATCATGTTTTTTATCAGTCTGCATGCTTCCGCCTGATTTCGGGAAGGATCCGGACTCATAAAAAAGTTGAACTAATGGTAAATCAACTATATTTACCGCCGCTTTTGATTGTCTTTGACCTCCGACAACCTGGTAATTAGTTCCGGCATTATCTTCAAGTATTGTTTTTAATGCTGTTTTGACCGTTCTAAATGTCATCATGCCGATTGTATCGCCTTAGTTGGATAAAATCTGATCAATCCAAGTGACCTTCCGCCCTCGGGTGCGCGAACGTTTGATAATACAAATTCTTCTCCATCTTCCGGTATTACGTCGGAATCAGGATCAAGGGAAAACTCAAGAAGCCAATTTTCATCGGCTAAAGGTATACGTGCAAGAGAAGCCCTTGCCATTGTGACAATCGGCTCTGTTACTGTTATATCTTCTCCGGCGATTGGGTCAAACTTGCGGAAGTCGGACAGGGTTGATACTGTTCTTAACGCTTCGCCTGTGACATTATCTGTATCATATTTTATTCCGTCTGGCGATGTTAGTCTTATAAGCATACCATAATCTTTTATGTTTAATTCCCGTGCATCGGCTGCCGCAAGGTTTCTTAAGTTTCCCATTGATTACCTATTTTTTATCAGTCTGAACCGTTGCGGGTTTGACTGCTTTTTTTGGTTTTCTTGCTTCAAGTTGCTTTTTCCGTTTTTCCACTTCTTCCGGTTTTGCATTCTTGATCCGCTCTTCTTTTTCTTTGGATATTTTTTCATCGAATCCGGAGGGCATTGATTTGCCCTTCGGATATTCTCTGTTGCCTATCCATACTGTTTTGTCGGTTGAATCGGTCATTATTTAACTTCCTCAATTGGTTTCTTTGTAGCCGGTTTTCTCGGCGCTGGTTTTTTAACTCCAACTTCGGTAACTTTGCCTTTTTCAATCATTCGTTTTAAGCGTTCCGGTGTGAAAAAATCTTTAGGGACTTCTTCGTCGTTTCCTATAGTGATTTCTTGCTTTACTTTCTTATCTTCACCTTTGACGCGTTTGATTGCTACGCCTCGGCCTGTCCATATTAACATTTAAGTCTCCTTTTTTGTTTAATTGTGGAGCCTAAGCCCCACATTATTAACTTACTACATCTTCCAACAGTCCGAAAGCGTCGGTCTGAGTTGTCGGAAAAATTGGAGCTGATTGAGTTCTGATTGTAACTTTTTTCCAGTCATTCGCTACATATGCATCACAGTGGAACATTCCGGGATTTACAACATTTGAACCGCCTATAAGTTTAGGGGGCATTGGAGGTGCATCCGGGTTAATCCCAAAAAGTTCAGAATATAATTGTCGGCGTTGTGGGATCATTGGTAACATTTCAGGAGGTCCGAAATATCTATCAGCTCTTGCAGTGCTTGCACATATTAAAACGTCGGTTAATGTCATGTAATTTACAAATGTGTCGGAAGAGTTTGTATAACCATCGACATATGTAAAAAGCCATAGTTCGTAACCTTTTGCTGTTCTAAGTCGTCCACGTGGATTTAATCCGGCGTTGACAAATGGCATAAACTTAGCTGGTACTGGAGTTCCCATTCCAACTTCAATAAGTTCAAATCGTCTATTGTCTGCAAGGTCTTGTATATCTGAATCATCAATAAATGCCTGCATTGCTTCGCCGCCGAGTACCATCATATCGGGTTGAGTATGACCGTAAATACGGATTGCATCACAAATGCCGTCAATATCTGCCATAATTGTTTGACTGCCGGAGTCCCATTCATTGGAAGGGGTTACTGTCAGGTTTGTATTACGACGGAAATCATATTGTAAATCAGTATCAGAAGTGCCGATTATTGCATCCTGCGTACCGGTTAAAACTGACTGCCAAGCGAGAACTTCAAACATTCTCACGGTTCGGCGGATAGATTCCATATGGATTCTTGATCCTAATTTTCTCATGCGAGCCATTCTGACATCTCTGTCGTACGGACTTTCACCGGCTTGTCGGTTTAAAATCTGATTAGCGTTTATATCGCCTTCTTCTTCTGAGAGCGGATATTTTCTGCTAAAAGTTGTATACTTTCCGGCCTGTAAGTTTTTCTGATTACTACCGAGTGACCGCGAAACCATGCCGCGCGGTATCAGTGCTGCTATTTTTTCATTACCACGGATAATGTCGATATCTACGTCATTCGAATCCGGGCTGAATATTGTCTGGCTTCCTGCGCGTCCGAAAAAAGTTTGTCCGGCAGTCGGGACCGCAATCACTTCGCTTTCATCAAACTCACGAGCCATAAAACGGCTAAATAAATCTACTGTATTTGGTGTCATATTTTCAGCCCTCCTTATGCGTTTTCATAACTGTCTATATCAACAGTTGATTCTGTAAAGATTCCAAGAGACCTAAGCTCTTGTTCTACGGTTAATCCTGACGGTAAAATTGATGTTAATGCCAGGCTATTTTCAAGTACTACTTTTCCTGATGCTACGGTACAGGCACCGCCAACTAATACGGGTAATGCAGCTACATCACCGGCTACCATTTTTGCAGCTGTGATTGTTGATCCAAGATAGATACCATATACTTCTGCGCCGCCGTTTAAGTCTGCGCCGTCAAGAGGTATCAAGTCACCGTCTACGGTTACGACGATTGTAAAAAGGTCAGCTACTTCAAAATCGTTTGCACCGTCGGTAAGTGTGAAAGTAATTCCGCCGATGTTAAAAATTGTTGCTGCTCCTGTACTTGCTGTCATTGCAAAGCCGGTTTCAATTATTGCACCGTACGGATCTTCAAGTTTCCATACTCCGCCGTGTGCAACTGCTGTTAAACAGGTTAAAATGTAGTCGCCGGTAATAAGTCCCTTAGCATCTGCTAATTTTGCAATTGCTGTACATGTTCCATCTGCTGCACCGCCTGCGGTTAGTGTCCCGGTTGTGGCTACAGTATTTTTTCGTTTACCGAGTACTGTAAATGGTGCGAAAACTGCGGATCTTCCTGCATCCTGTTTTAAGATTTCTGAATCTTTAGAAAAAGACTCTCCCGAAAGAATAAACGGGGTGTTATTTAGATTCTCTGCTACTTGTACGGTCATTTTTCACCGTCCTTTGACTGTAAAGCCAGAATATCAGCTTCGGAGCTGATCATTCCGTCGGTGTTCAGGTTGTGATTTTCTGCTAATGTTTCACCGGGTTTGTCGGTTTCATTTTTTGCATCGGCTGACTTGCCTTTTTCTTTGAGCATATCAAAGGCTGTTACTGCTCCGTCAAGTGCGGCAATATCAGATTCTCCTTTCAATACTTTTTTTGCAAGAGGTTCGATACCTTTGTAATTTTCGTTACCGATATAATTTACAGTTGCATCAATTCTTTTTTGTGCTTCAGCTTTTCCAGACTCTACCCCTTCGGCCTTTGCGCTTAGAATTGCGGCGTTATAGGCTGCTTTTGCATCGGGGTTGGAATCCAAGAATTGCTTTAATGACATTGTCATTGTACTTGTACTCATGGTTTCCTCCATGTGATCCCCTTCCGGGGTAGTATTTTCAAGATCATACGATCCTGTATTATTGTCGGCTGCGAAATGGTCTACATCTTCACTGCCTTTAATTTTTGATTCAATGTGGTTAATTACCTGGTCCTGGTTTAATTGGATATCTGCAAGACCAAATTTAATAGCATCCTCAGAAATTAAAACTTTTCCGCTGAGATCCTCTATTGATTTTTGGGTTAATTTATTTGAGCGCTTTACAAGGATTGATTGTGTGAATACTTTGAAAATTGCGTTTAATTCGTCTCTTATTACTTCTTTTCCGGCTTTTGTTGTTTCGTCCGGCCATTTTTGATCGCTGGTAGTGTTGGTTATAACCGTTCTTTTGATTCCTGATTTTTTATCCTGATCATCTCGGTTAACATATTCAACTACTACGCCGATTGAGCCGAAAAACCCGGTTTTTGATACGCTGATTATTTCATCCGCTGCCGATGCAAGCCAGAAGGCCGCACTTGCTGCCATATCGTGAACGGCTGCGGTAGTTGGTTTGACTGCGCTTAGTATTGATTGAAAAGTTTGTTCGCATCCGGAAACATTACCACCGCCGGAATTGACATCAAAAAGGATTGATTTAATCAGTGGGTCTTTCTCTGCTTTCGCAACTGCTTCTTGAATAAATCGATAAGTTGTTACGGTTTCGCCGAAAAACCCGGCGCAGATGTCAACTTTATTGACAAGCATTCCCGCAATGGGAATAATTGCTATTTGATTTTGAACTGAGTAAAGATTATCTGTTTTTTCGGGATTAAAATCATTTACTTTGATTTCTTTTATAATGTCTTCCCTGGCGGCTTTTGCATCCACTTCGGACATCTTAGAACGTGCGAGAATTATTTCACTTTTTACTTCTGCGTACTTTTTTGCCTGTTCTTCACTAAGCAAATAATAAAATGGTCTCAATATTTCCCCTCCCAGAGAACTATTTACAACTAATAATACTATGTTTTACTATTTCTTGTCAATAAAAAACTTTTTTACACTATTTTACATTTATTTCTTAATATACCCTTGACATATAATATCACTGTGGTATACTGTTATTAGATCAAATAAAAAAAGGAGTCACAAGATGACAAAGAAAAATAAAACCAAAGAACAGAAAATAAAAGCAATCCAAAGATCAATTAGAAAATTTGGAGATCATGACGGAAAGAAAAAAGCTATCTTAAACTCAATAAGATAAAAACCATGACGGTAATCGGCTAAAAATCCCCTCCCAGGAATGCCGGTTACCGTCATGGTTTTATTGTAATAGCTATTTTAAATCCTGTAAATCCTCCGCCGACAAAGCCAATTGCTCCGCCGGTTGCGAATCCATGCAAAAAACCGGTCCAGTAATCATTCTTCTTGTCGTTTTTTAAGCTCTGCCAGTAAAAGTTTATCGCGGTCGATGATTCGTCTTTCTTGTTTTGCAAGTCCTCTCGATTTTTTATCGAGGTCTCTTTCTGATCTAATCCTTGCTCTCTCTTCTCTAAGTTCTTCTCTCTCTCGTTCAATATCAACTCTCTCTCGTTTGCTAATATCTCCCTGGATTCTAAGTTGTTCATCAATTCCGCTAATATTTCGCTGTCGGTCATGTTTTCCGGATCCGGTAGATCGTCCGAAAATGAATACGACGATACCAGAAATAATAGCACCGATGCCAAGAAAAATAAGTTTAATTTTTTCATTCATGATACCCTACTTTTTAAACGGTGCAATACCGAAACACAATGCAGTCATTCCGGCCAGGATATAATATTTTTCCTGATCTACGATTTTAAAAAATGTAGCTGCAAGGAAAATTATCAATAATAATGTTCCTGCTACGATTGTTTCATTGATTTCATTTGATGTTGAAAAGTAATTTTTAAAAAATTGTTTCATATAATCCTCCGATTAAAATATAATATTAAAAAGCCATCCTGCTATCCCAAGAAGTAACGTTATACCGATCATCCATGCACCGTATCGGTCCATAAATGATTTCTGTGCTTTATCATGACCTGTTTCTATTCCTTCGGTCATTGATAATTTTTCTTTGATTTTTTTAATATCTGTATAATGTTGATTACAATGATCAAGCGCCCTGTCAACTTTTTCATCAACACGGTCAATTTTCAAATCATAAATTTCTTTTAAATATGATTTAGTGTTTGTATTTCCGTCTTCTACGGTTTTTGTGACTGCTGATATTATTTCTTCTTTCATTTTTAATAGATATACTTGAG
>Ga0209976_10000138_pt1 | contig 49947 bp, 70 predicted proteins | sample SumtaG_FD_182806 | JGI IMG/M metagenome (GOLD analysis project Ga0209976, IMG submission 182806) | Deep subsurface microbial communities from Indian Ocean to uncover new lineages of life (NeLLi) - Sumatra_00157 metaG (SPAdes) (version 2) | ecosystem: Environmental > Aquatic > Marine > Oceanic >... | reverse complement strand
TCCCACTCGATAGATATTTCTTCGTTGATTTTCTTTTGCCAACCCACTCGTATATGATCCTCGCCCTTCACGGCACGTTCAGGAAACACCGCCATCATATTGCTACGTACACCATCATCACGTACAATCGTAACAGTCAATGTCGTTCCAACACATTTATATTTCAGTCCAATCTCTTGAAATTCAGCGTCCATTTTATCTGGTGTACCTATATCAATACGACCACCGATTTGAATAGCTGTTGTAACATCCTTGCCGTCATCAGTAGCCTTCGGGAAACGCAACAACTGATCACCGTCTGTATATATCAAATATCCTTCCGGAGCGACACACCACGCTGTTGGATTGTGTGCAAACTCCCACGTCAACCATTCATAACCCTGCCTGGCATGATCTTCTGCCCTGAAATCTCTAACCTTCGTAATCCCGTCAGTTGGGAAATGTAACAGGAATAACCTGTATTCTGGCAGATGTATAGCCATAGCGTCATCGTCAGCAAGACTTACAACGCCCTTATGGGTTGCTTCAATCCTTGTACTGGAGGGATTAGAACCAGCTATGTAATCATTATTCACATCATTTGTCGAAGGAACGGCTTTATATAGATCGAATACACGTCCACCCGTTTTTAATCCGAGAAAGAACACTCCGTCAAGATTACCACTCTCCGCAGCCTCAGCAATAACGGTTACAGCCCATTCAGCTTGACCACCCACGTCCTGTATTGTCTTTATGAACTGCCATTCAAGTGGATCGCCCAATACTCTTGCAAGCACCAAATCACGATCACCGACATAAACAATATTGTCATTACCAACACCCTTCCCGTTTATCAGCTTGAACGGGAATATCTTACGAAAAGCTGGATCTACGACATCGGGTACAACAAACCGCTCTCCTCCCTGCACAGCATCAGCAGCCCAGATAGCATGGTCTTCCCATTTCTTACCATTTAACCGGATACCAAAATAATGAGGACGCTCTTCGATAATAGCAGCGTGTTTATACCCGTCAAGATAATGCTTTGTCAATGAACTCTCATCCGGCGCACTCCTCGAAAGAGCATTACCAACACCGATATAATCAACCATATTTTCAAGAGCAGAGTTTAGTTGGTACTGCCTGAAATCAAGTATCACGTCAATAGTCATTATCCCGTCATCAAGTTCGTTCCACACGGAATCGCCATTTTCAGGCTCGTCAAGGAATGGGGTTTCATGGGGTTTCGCAACGTATATTTCTTTCCACTTCCGGTAAACAACATCGTACTTAGTCGCATCAATACTGGTCTTTTCACCAATGAATACCACGATTGACGTAATGCGGGGATCAATCGCTGGAATTCTTGGCGCTTCAACCGGATCACCCGTAAAATCATGTCGTCTTAACCGGAATAAACACCTTAGCATCGCATAGGTTGTACCCTTTAAAACATTATCGGTATCCTGTTCGACATCTATATCCATTCCCAGCTTGAACGGGTTAGTTTCTGCTTGTGGGGTTATCTGTGACATCTCTCCATTATCATATCTGTATGCAAAGCCGACAAATACCTCCATGTACGGCAGGGCGACATCACCATCAACTGTATTGTTCCAACCCGCAGCCACGCCAGCAGCAGCATACACTTTCTCAAAATCCACATTGCCGTCACCCAAATCTCTGAACTTTAGATAAGGATGAGTAACCGTTCTACGCTTTAGCGATATTCCTTCACCTGCGAGCGTATCAGACTTTGTTCTCGAAATCTCTTGTAGCATGTCCCATATTACGTTACCAGAATCCTGTTGATCCTGCCAGTTTTGTACCGTCTCCTCATCTAAATTATACCAAATCGGACAGTTAATCGTATTTCTTACAAATGCTTCATATTTAGCAAAATCAGGATTATTTATATTCATGCTCCCTATCCAGTTACTCACCCCGACTGCTTTCTGCCAGATAGGAGAGTCTGTCTTTTCGCCAATTATCACAATACTACCGTTTTCGAAACTACTTGCTATATTTGGAGGAAATATCCGGTCAAGCTGAAAATGTCTGCGTCTGATTTGAAGATCAACCGTATTATTGAAATAGTTACGGTCAAGCAATGCGTCCCAGACAGGAATGTTACCAAGTTCAATTCCACAACCCGACCTAAGTACACCGTTATTACTCCACATACTTGCACGTCCGGTAATCTCTGTTTCCTGAATAATACCATCATTATCCCTATCTGCCTGACCCTGTAGCAAGTCCCACTGCCACGCTCCTCGCTCGTACCAACGCACAAGCCCATCGGGAGTAAGGCACTGAATAACCGTTATAGTGTCAATACCATCAGTATCTCTTGACAGGAAGCGATGTGGCACTCTAATTCCAAGCTCTACTACTCCCCATCGAATACCCCTATCCTGCCGGATGTAATTGAACTGATGTGAGCTTGTAGCCTTTTTACCATGATATAACGGCTCAGGGGGAATAGTAACGACACCATTTCCGGCATAATCATATCTGATGAAAGTAAACCGTTTAGGACTATCGCTTTCAAAAGTATTATAACAACATAAATAAGTGTGCAGGTCAAGATGTGTTTCGACAAGTTTATTTTCCCAATCAAAAATACTATCAGCATCATAATCAGCATCGGTTGTGTCAATCACATAAGTAGCTCGCCTGATTTCAAAGTAGTCTTTAGGTGAAAACCTGTGCGGATTATCGTCACTGTGTCTAACAACATGCACGTAATAGAAATGAATCACACCATCTTTTACAACCATATCCCAATTTGTCAGTATATCATAATTTGTATCACCTCCGTAAACACCAAAATTTGGTACGGAAACCAATGCTCCTGGACTGAAAGCGATTTGAGTCTTGCTTGTCTTATAAGCATAATACACCTCTCCGCCGGTGTCAACCGCTACAACCGGTCCGCAATCATATTTATTGTCAGCAACATAATACGCATTATTTTCTACTATATCCGCCTCGCCATAAGACGGAACTCCTCCCGCAATCACAAGCTTAAGTTTCATAATTCTGTAAACTTCATTAACAGAATCTAAGAAAAAGAAACCAAAATATAGACACGAATCGGTTGTGTTTAATTTCATAGCGACACCATGAACATCGCCGTCACCTTCAGGGTTTATATCACCTACATTCGTATATATTCCGCTTATATAGTTGTAATACTTAAAATAATAACCATCAACCGTATCTCTGTATCCATAAATAATGTGCAAATCACCACTCTCGTCTATTTCAATATCAATGTCTCTTGACAAATAATTATTAAGACTGTGCTGACTAAGAATAGTAGCACCGGTCTGTGTCCATGTCGGATAAGTACCATCGTGATCCCAAGCATCATTATATAGGTTTGTCAATTCAACTACTCTGACTATTGAGTTTGGGTTATCATCATCATCACGCAATCCAATTACGATATACAGCTTATTCATAGCAGCGTTCATCTTCATCGAATATTCAATAAAGCAGGTACTTGATCGCTGATGATCAACTTTCGCAAGTGCGTTGTATGTCGGTACGGAATCCCACGCAATAGTTACACCATCAAGCGGATCGTCGTCATAAGCAACAGTGCCATCGCTTTTTCTACTAACAATGCCTCGATAGATTTTAAGCTCTTGATACTCAGCGCTTCTGTAATAATCAAGGATAACACCCATAAATACATACTGGGTTTTAACGCCAGCAGCGTCTGTCTCTCCCAACGCAACAACTTTTCGCTTATGGCAGTTATACAGGTAATCATGGGCATTGAATGCACTACTATCATAATCGTCAATTCCACGATTAGTAAGCGGAGATGTAAACTGAAATTGAGTACCACGATCCGGATGCAGGAGTTCAGTTCCCGGACGACGCTCCCATACACCCTCCTGTTTCTGTTGCATATTATACATAAGATTCGGAACGTGCGGAGGCTTATCGTTGCGCTCAATCTGACGATGCTCGCCCCTGATTACGGGAATGTCTATGTCTGGTTTACGTCTCATTATGAAGTGGGATAATCCTGATCGATTGAAATGTCTGTACTGCCAAGATCACTGTAAATCATACCCTCTACCTCTCCCTCGTGATCATCCATAGCAACCCAACTTCTAAACCTGTCAAGTTCGCCCGGTATCTTTACGCCACCAACAATCTTACCGAATAGAATCTTAGATGCCTTTACTCTAAGTTCATCGCCTTGCGTAAGACCAATTTCCTCTGCTGCCTGAAATATACTCGCCCAGACAAGTAGTTTATGCCAGCCATTATTAAGCGGATATGTTGGTTTATTGCTACCAGCAGAAAGAGAGTTCTGGTTCGCCCAGTAGTCAATAGTAAATAATTCATTAACATCGGGGCAGGAAGGATCGGCAGGTGCAGCTTTCACTCGGTCAAGCCAAATATCCTTTGCGCCCTTCATTGCGTAATAATTCGGTGTACCTTCCTTGATGCCACCAGATACAGCGATAATCTCACGCATATAGGCAATTCCTCTACCATGTCGGGGAATAGGCTTGCCATTGACAACACTATCACCGATAACAGTGATCATCTTCAACTTCATAAAGTCGGTTATAGCAACACTAATATCGGCTGCCGTTTTCATGCCCGAACTCAGATCAAAGATATAACTCGAACCATCCGGCAACATGACAGCATTAGCCTCAATGTGTGGAACTTCACGGTTAATCCATTGAAGTCCTGCATTGATCCACGTCTTTACAAGACCAAGAGTACCACCGGGATCGATACTGTATGGAGTCTCATGATCATTTACCGCATAACGCAGACTATTGGTTATCGTTGTTAGTGTTGAGTCTGCCATTTATTTTACCGGTTCCGGACGTGGTTGCAAGTTCAGTTTAGAACGCATATCTGCATTGTCTGCCTGAACATTTGCCATTTCGTTGTTTGCCTGCTCAAAAACCGACTTATCCAGTACGACATATTGACCGGTTGTATTAAGACATTCAACCATTTCATTGTCGGATAAACACCTTGATAGTGCATACATATTACCATCAGTTTCAAGAAGCATTGCCCTGAGTTCTTTCATAAACAAACCAAGCGTCTTATACCTGTTCACCAGCTCAAGCATCAGTTCTGGATTGGTATATTCTGACGGCTTTTTCGGAGACTTGGGATTAATTAAAAGTCCGACGGTCTGCGGATCAAGTATCTTGAACAGGTTTCTATGAATCGAACACATACGCATAGCAACATCCTTTGGCATGATAACAACTTTGTCACCTTTACCGAAGTCAGCTATAACACCATGCTTGATATTGCGACGACCCCAACCCCGCTTATCAATGGCTACAACCATAGCCGTTTCTACTTTGGGCTTTGGTTTGGGCTTTGGTTTGGGAGGCTTTTCCTTTTTGACCACAGCAACATCCCCTTTATCTTCAGCAGGAGTTTCTTCACCTGTCTTTACCTGTTCAGATTCAGAGGTTTCGGCTTCCAGCTTTAACTGTGACTCAGAATCGGATTCCTCACCAGGCTCTAATCTTTGAATTTGTTCAGACTCATTCTTATCAAAATCTTCATCTGGTATCGGAAGTTCGTTATCTTCCGGCTTTTCAACTTCCGGTTTATTTTCAAGATGCTCAATGATAGCGTTCTTGCCGTGAAGCTTCTCACCTGAAGCTACTACTGTGTACCAAGAACCATCTTTGGTTATCACACCACCTTCGATCAATTCATTAAGACTTTGTTCTCTGTTTTCATCCATATTATCCTCTTTGTCCTCTTTGGTAAGGGGGAGGCTAATTCCTCCCCCTTAGTATGGTTAAAACCGATGATTTTAGGCGGGCGAACCATTCGATACCGGCGCCCATTTTTCCGTACCCGCAACACCCTCTGTAGTTTTTGAGTAGAGGGCTGTATTTTGGGCGATAGTATCCACATCAATATTAAACGCCAGCGATGCACGTGGAATATTGTTTGTTGCCGTGTCGTTAGTCCCCAAAGGAACACCGTTACTGAAACAAAGAGCAACTTCCTTAGTGGGGTCTTTCTTCGACCTGATCATCAGTAATTGATCTGTCCCGTATTTTGCCACAACATCCTCACCTTGAGAAAGGTTGGCATCAACGATATACAGATCAAATCCACCAGATGCAGGTTGTACTGCTGTGTATGCAATAGGCATAATTTACCTTTCTATCGTTTAGAGACCTATCAGGCTCTCAGGTGAATAGGTTACGAACAAAATACTTGACGTATTTTCCGAATCGCTTATAGTCTCCGTGATTGTAGTACCATCATCCGTGAATGTGGAATAGGTAATGAAATCTGGACGACTATAGCCCCACGTGGCATCAATGTCAACAGCTTTCTTGTTTTCATAGTCATCAATCTCTTTCAAGAGTGAAGGACGCTCAACAAGGATTCCGTTCATTGCCTGCGCACCAAGTATCATACCACCACGCAGATGACGAAGTGCCGTCTGTGCAATAGTATCACTCTCGATGTTTGAGGTGTTAGTGGGTTCTTTTTCTTGAACGTACGGCAAAGGTGTGATTGTCTCGACCGGCCCAAAGTACAGTTTGTCGCAGTTAGCAACTGTCATTGCTGTTGAGGCTAATCCTGTAGTTTCAGACTCGTCAAACGGATATATAGTAAATCCACCGCCTTGACCGTATCCTGACCGGAAGATAACAAAGCCCGAATAGTACGCTTCCGCACTCTCGGTAAATATCTTCGCCTGATCGGTATTAGCCCAGTTTTGAAGTGAGTTCACAAACTCTGTGTCCTCAAGCAACTGGTGATACTGATCGGGATGCAGAATCATCACGTATGCTGATTTCCCACCACCAAAACTTATCTTCTTCAACCGCTTCTTCATACACTCTTTTTCAAGAGAGCGAAGCAAACTGGCTGACATCTGGTTTTCCGAAGCGCCATCAGAAACATCAAACACATGCTTCGCAGCAGCAGCTTCGTAAGTTGCAGCAGTTCCGCTCCATGTCGGATAATTGCTGTTGAATGCACCATCAGCAGTTACGCCGGCACAATACAGGTTCTTGTGTATCCTTCCGGCAACACCAAGTCCTGCGTTGGCAGTAGCACGCAGAATATGCCATGAATGACCACGCAGAAACGCTTCCTGAATACCCCTTGAGGCTTCAAAGCGCATGTGCCAGTCGGTTAATTGCGGGCCAACGCCTTTGGCAAGGTCAAGCCCCCATGAGCCAAGTAACTGCATGGATTTCTTGCCAAATTCAGCGATAGCCTCTTTTCTGAAACGATGCACATAGCAATCAGCGTATCGCATTGATTGTCCTGTTCCGGTTCCTTTTACAGTCGTGTCACCAAGAACGGGATCGCCGTAAATCTCGTCAACCATAGGCAAACGTGCATATTCGCCACCACCCTTGCTTGAACCATCACCAGCTCCGGCAAACACCGAAGGAATTACATTGATAATAGCGTTAGCATTCAGAGACGGCCACATTTTGCGTGCAGCCTGAGCTTCTGTTTGGGGATTGGTTGTATGGGTAAAACGAGACCACATATATAAGTTTCTCGACCTCCGCCACAATCTGCGTTGATACACAATCACATTTGCACGGTCAGTCGAGGTCATTAGTCTTCCCATTTACTCTATCCTTATGATAAAATAAGTTATCGAATTTGACCAGATAGAGAAAAACGTCCTCTTACTGGTTTCCGTAGCCACCGATTTTGGAAATCTTACCTGTTTCCTCTGCCTTTCTTACTTCGGCATCGTATTCTTCCCATTGCTTGTCTGTCATACTTGACATCTCGGTAGCTGATTTGAGTTTGAACTCACCCTTAGACGAAGTATTCTTGGACGCTCCATCAGAGGCTTTGATTTCATCGGCTTTTGTTGTATTCTCGCTGACAGCAGAAAGTGTATCCGAACTGCCCTTCTTAGCGCCCTCAGTAAAGCCTTCTTCACGAGCCTTCTTCAGCATCGCTTCAATACCACCACCAGATTTAACCTCGTCAAGTGTTTGGCATTGCTCAAAACTGTGTCCACGATGTCGCTCAAGAAACTCATCCTTGTTCAGGTCGGGATTTACAGTAAAGAACTCAGTTTCTCTTGTTTCATATTCTTTATCCGCAACCGCTTGAGCATCTTTCTGTCGAGCCTTCTCTCGAATAACAGCACGATAATTATCACGAGCATCGTGCCATTTGTGTTCAGTATCTTCATCACGAGCCTGTTCAAGCGTCATACCACCATAGACACCGGTTTTCGGGTTATTCTCCGAATCGACATCTATATTAAGCAGTGCGGCTTTAGCGTCATCACGTTCAGTTTCAGCCTGACGCTTTGCCGTTATTGCCAAACGAGTAGCCTTAGAGTTCTCTATGGCTATCTGATGAAGTGGATGATTTTCGTCACCGATTGGATCACCACCTTCGTATGTTTCTTTCAGTACGTAGCGATCCTTGAACTCGTCAGGAAGTTCAGGAAGTTCATCATCCTTCGTTTCCGTAGAAGCGTCGGTATCGTCGGTTACAACCTTTTCGGTTTCAGATTTTATCTCGGTATCGTCATCAGTCTCAGACTCGTCCTTTTTATCGGTCTTATCGTCTTTGACCTCGACATCTACCTCAATATCCTCGTCCACGTCTTCAGGTGGTAAACCTTCCGATATTTTCTGTTCTTCGTCGTAAAGAGCAACATCATCATCGTTGATTTCCTCAACGCTACAACCTTGCGCTTTGGCAAGTTCTTCTTTCGTAATTCCCATAGTACACATCCTTTCAGGCTTCAATCTTTAAGGGAAGTAAGCCTTAATGGGCTTCCCGGAATGAAGTAAGCTGATTTATTTATAAAATAGACAGGGCTACAAGCGCAATGTAGTAAGCCGGTTAAGGGCTACGGGCTTGTAACTAAGCCGTCTGATTTTCAGGTGGCTGTTCACCCTCTCCGCCCAATAATGCAAGATGACGCTTGTTCATTGCATCACCAATATCACGACCATCGGGCAGGTTGGATTTCTTGTATTTATCTCCAGGAGCTATAAGTGTTGATGCCATACCAGCATGTGTATTAGCTGTTATTTCATCAAGACTCACCATTTCCTCAAGCTCTGTTTGCTTCTGTGTAATATTAAACGGCCCCTCATCGATCCGTATATCAAACTTCTGCACATTTTTCAGGTCTCTAATCATATCTTCTGTCAACTCAACAAACTCTGGAGTATAACCATCCTCTCCAATAATTCTTATCGCTGTTGGAATAGTCAACTGATTTATCTTACGTTCAAGTGTTGCTTCATCTACATACGCCTCAACCTCGTCAAAGTCGTCAAGTATCGGGTATAATGTTGTCTGTGTTTCTTCACGACGTTGCTGACGATGAACACCGGACTCTCCAGGCTGATCACGACCACCAAATGCCTGAACAGATAAACCAGTCACGAGTTCAAAGTATTGCACGGCCCCCTGTTCGAGAAAATGTAATCCATCAATAACATTAGCTCCCATAATCGGTTTTGGTTCAGTGCCAGGCGGCCCCTTAACGAGATATGACTGTCCAATTTTATGACCATCTTTATTTATCTGTTTTAATAATACACCACCATTATTATCAATATCGTATATCCAGAACCCGCCACGTATTGATTTAATAACGGCTTCCATCTGGTTAGACCGCCTCATGTTTACTTCACGCTGTAATCCTACTATGCTGAAATTATAGGAAGAGCATTGAGGTATTTTTAAGCCCTGCCTGAGAGACGTAAATGGTATAACCGGATAAGAACTGTAGGGCATAATATCTTCTTCGAGTACCTTGTATCCATACGGAAGCACAATAGTTTTCTGCATATATTCCTTCTGTCTGCCAATAACATATATATCTGGATACAACTCGTGGAATCTGCTAATTTTGTCTTTACTCAATGGAAACTCGCCAAGTAGCTCACCATTATTTCTGATCATATATAACTGCTTGCGCTGAATACGCTCATATTGAATATTTACGGCATACGTTGCGTTCTTAAAATCAACAAGATTACCCTGATTGCCCTGATACATGGGCAATATACCAGTCAAGTCCATCCACCAGTCCTCAATATCTTCTCTCGTGAACTGTAGTGATCTGACAGCATCCGGGTAACGGGCTTTCAATTCCCTTGCGGTAAAATACTTTGTTACTATTTGCCATTTACAATCAGACATTCTTGGATCAAGGAACTCTGGATCGTGTACGGTTGCAAATGGATTCATACGCTCAATAATAACCTCGCCCAACGGATCGCTGTGAAAATCTTCGTATATATACCAATCGCCCTTACCACTCATTCCGTCATTAAATATTCGTGAATTGATGCGCTCTTTTCTATTTACATGATTTACGTGCCTAATCAACTTGCCAGCTATATCAGCAAGCTGCGGATCTGTTCCCTGATCAACAGGATCAACCTTAACATCGGAACGCACCAGCCTTTGCATACCCTGAACCTGCATCGCATAGGTACGCATTATATTTATCGTCAATGGCGCACGACGCTGCTTGTTAAAGTATTTAAGCTCTTCGTCTGTCCATTGTCTGTCAGCAAGAAACTCCTGACATTGCTCCTGTCTTAAAAAGAAATCAGCATACTCTTGATTGCCATAATCCCATAGGCGCAATACTTTTTCGACCTTCTTGCGATCATCTACACTATAGCGACCATAATCTTCTTTTGAGCCTTGACCAAAAGCGGGATTGTATGGAGACCCCTCATCATCATATAGCCTTACCTTTGGTTGCATCCCTAACATAGCCATTTATACCGCCCACGTTGAAGGAGATTCACCACTGCCATCATCAACATCATATCGAGCCTCCAGTATATGAACAGGACGTGCGCCGATAAAATATCTTGCGCCATCGACACCATGTTTATATTTTTCCTCATAACGAACACCAAACGGTAACGCTCCATCCTTATCCGAAGGCTTATCTCGTCTATGATGAATAAATGCCTGTATTGTGTTTTCGCACCACTTTGATACTTGAAGTCTTGGAATGTTGCCCTTAACAATCGGCTTATCAGGATTTACATACATCAGTTCACGCAATGCCTTTAGTCCTGCCGATATTTCACCTTCACTATCTTTATGCACAGTAGCAAGACTGAAGTGTGGAAATTCTCTATCTACCTTATGCAGCCCTTCATTAAACACCTGAACAACTGTCTTTTTTACAACATCACGAGGATTGTATGTCTTGCCCGCAAAGTGTGGATCAATTATACACTGCGCTACTTGAAGCCCTATTCTTTTTTGGCATATATTTATAATTACCTTAGCCGTCTCTATTGGTGTCAATGGTGTATGTCTGATAGATTCATAGTGCTGTCCTTTGAATTTGCCATAAAAGTAATTCGGATATTCGTCGATCAGGTAATACATACCGTCCGGATCAACAACCCAGAACTGCATGAAGTCTGGACGTGCTTCATGAGGATCAGTAACAACATAAATAGTGCCTCGTGGTGGTCTGAATTTATTAACCCAGCCATGTAATGTAGCTGGATCAAACACATGTATATTGCGATCAAACATCGGAAATACTGACCGGTACGTAAACATTGGTTTACCGCTAACACGGGCTTCATATTCAAGTGGATCAGACCTCAAGCGTTCAAGCGTCTCGTCTATGATGTCTTTATAGATGTGTCCCCGATTACAGCAACAACGATTATTTTCGTCTAATATTCTACCACGCTCTGGTTTGAAATCATGCTCTTCAGGTGTCATGCATTTACAGTTATTCCAAATACTAAGGATGTAATAACCAATTCCCTGTTTTATCTGCACACCTTCAAAGAACTCTATACTCATCCAGTTAGCGCCCTCAAGCGGTGTCATACTAAACATCATGCGTACAGGATTTATAGTGTCGGCGCCGATCCTTGTGATAGAGGCATAGTAAAAACTGAACGGCATTGGTTCGTCATTCCAAATCACATCAACAGCAACAGCTTCAAGTACATCTATACCCTGATCGATTGTCTTGAAATCCCACTCAGCGTAGAACGGTTGACGACCCCACCATCCGGGAGCCTCAACCTTCATGCTTTCGTAATGACCAGCCTGATTTTTACGCCCCCACGTTATGCTGCCTCGTGGGAATAACAATTCAAGTGTAGGTTGAATGTTCTCTTTGATGTAAATAGCTTTACTGATAACACGAATACGGAGAGGCTTCTTTTTTGTACCGACACGATAACGATAACCAAAATCATGGATACCCATTGAAGCCCACACCAGATCAGCGCAAATTGTATATGTCTTGCTTGACCGGTTGCCGCCATATACAATCAATGTATCATGTTCGTCATCATGGATAGGAATCGAATTGGTATTCGGCTCGTAGTAATCCATTGGATACATTTCTTTCAACTGTTCAATCACAAATGCCTGTTCTACTAAGGCATGTGATTGCTCAGGTGTCATAACCGCTAATGTCATAAGTATTATCGCTATTATCAAAATCGTTTATCTCCGTAAGTCAATTATTCGTCGTACTCGTGAAGTCCAAATATAAAATCAAGTGTCCCTGTATTCTGACCATCACACATTATCCGAACCCATCCGAGATCACCTGCATTATGTCTCGTGTTCTGGATTGCTACCACTCCAGACCTTGTTTGTACTAATGCAGGAAAATAAGGAAATGTAGTGTAATTACCAGCAGCATAAGCAGCTTCACCACTTGCGCCAAATCCTACCTGTATGAAGTATAGTGATGTTCTTTCGTTATCTGTAAACAGGAACTTATGTAGGTCAAACTTAGCCTTTCCTGCACGTAGCGGTGTATCACCAGAACCAAGTATTTGTGTCCACGCACTCCAGTCATCATTACCAGCATCTAAAGACCATGCTCCCTGACCACCAATAGTTCCTACTGTATCAGCGAAATCCGCCCCAGCCTCAATAGCAGACCTTTCAAACCAATCTTCTTGGCTATGAAGATGTGTCTCAATCTCTATAGCTTCAGCAAGCACAACATCAACTGTACCAATCCCATAGACAGTCCCACAACAAAGCAGGACTGCCAAGAGTATGTTAAAGATTTTCATTCTAAGGAGCGGCAATAGTTCCACCTATATACCAAATGGTTATATTGACAGAACAGTTGACCGATGGAGACTCACCCATTTCAAGTCCAAGCCTCGCACCAACCGGAACTTCAAAGACAGCGCCATACAGGTCGCCAGATATGATGGGTACACCCGGCGCAGTAATTACTGTTACGGCTGCAAGGTTAGACATATCCCATCTGATTACAGACCCTACAACGGCAGCATCCCAATCAGTATCAGCACTCATAGATGTTTCAGTACCGCCAGCGCCAATACAAACGAGTTGGGTATTCTGAAGATCAGCTCCACCAACACCAACAAGACCTTCAATTCGCACTATTGTGGCTGTCAATCCGGTAACAGTTGCAAAATAAGCCGTGTCAGCCCCGTCGGTAGCCACAACACCAGCGAATGTGATCTGACGCATTCTTGACCATGAAGCTGCCTGAAGGCTGTCTTGATTGATACCGATATTGGTTGCATTTGTCGCAACATCTGCTTCAACATCATCAATCTTACCGATTGACCATCCTGGATTTACAATCAACAGGAGGGCAAATAAGATTAAAAATAGTTTTGTTTTCACGTTATCCTCCCTTATGGTGCCGCTATAATGCCCGTGCCATTGGTCATATACCAAATCTCCACGTTCATTAAGCAATTAACTGAAGGTGATTCACCTGTTTCAAAGCCTATTCTTGTATTAACCGGAATCTCGCAGGACTCCTCATATATATCGCCAGAGGCAACAGGCACTCCAATCGCTGTAGATACAGGTGCGTTACCAAAGTTTGATAAATCCCACCTGACCACCGCACCAACAGCAGGAGTGTCCATATCAATATCAGCACCTAACGAGGTTTCTGTAGCGCCAGTACTCATGCCCTGAGTTGTCAACTGCACATTCTGAGCATCAACTCCAGCGGTAGTTACAGTAGCCTCGACCCGAATAACCGCCACGTCGCCACCAGTAACCTCAGCAAAGTAAACCGTATCACCATCTACAACAGTAACAGCGAATGTAATTGACTGGATTCGTACCTGTGATGCAGATTCAAGCGAATCTTGGTTTATCTGTATCTCTGCATCAGTAGCATCGAAACGAGCAGCCAACGAGAGACCTTCAGGCATAAAGGAACGAGGTACAATGTAGATTACATCACCTACCGTGTAGGCGGCGCCTATGTCGTCAGTTGTGAATGCACCGGTTGTAGTAGTGAAGTCAGTAATTAATCGAACCTCGCCTACAATCGTTGCCTGTGTTGCGCTATAGACCCATACACACCAATTAGCCGGATCACTGAAGTAATCGTCTTGAAATCCACCAAAGTCTGCATCTGCAAAAGCAGTATTTGCAACCAAGCCTCCGTCAACTACCGTCCTAAAGATTATCTGACGCTCAATAAGTGCATCAAGACTATCTTGAGAAATACCAACAGCGATTTCGGTAGCAACGATATTATCATAGTTCTCGTGCATAACCTCTGCCATTGAAACATCAGCAGCAGGCGCAGTTGGACCAGGAAATGCAGTAGGTATTCCAACAGCACCCTCAAGGGTATTGATCAACTGTTTGATATAAGCAAATAGCAAATCAGCAGTTGTTGGAGCACCGGCAGCAGCGGCGGTTGCAATATCTCCCAGTCTGCCGGCTATTGCAGTACCTTCCGGAAACAGACTACGTGGCACAATGTAAATCACATCAGCAGCGGTATATGCAGCCCCAATATCAGCAGTCGTGAACACACCGCCAGTTGAAACAAAGTCTGTTATAAGCCGGATTTCATCTACAATACCTGCCTGAGTTGCACTTCTGACCAACACTGTCCAATTTGCTTGAGCTGAAAACCAGTCATTAGGGAATGTTGCAAACGTAGCATCATCGAAGGCGGTGTTAGCGACAAGTGCACTCCCGTCAACTATAACCTTGTACGCTAATCCAACATCAACCAACTGTTTGACATAGGAAATAAGCAATCCGGTATCAGTTATCTCACCGGTATTAGCAGCACTCTCCATATTACCAAACGAAGATTGCTGATTATTCACAATCCGAACAACATCGTTAGTTGCAACTGCTGCGCTAAAGGCATCGGTTGTGATTGCGCCGGTAGAAGTGCTATAACCTGTAATCTGGCGAGTTTCCCCATTAGCAATACCAGCGCTATAAAGAACTTCCAGATAATAATTATCACCCTTCAACCAGGCAGCGCCATGTGGAGTGTCACCAAGACCTACAAGTTCACTGGCAAAATGAGCAGTTGTTGAACCCGTACCAAGCTGAACAAAAGGTTCACCCTCCATAATCGATCTATCACTGTTTGCGATCGAACCATCAATTATGGCAACATGATCACCAGCATCCATCTCGGCGGTTAGAGCATAGCCATCAGCAACACCGAATGTAAAGAGTCCGGATGCACTTACATAGGAAACTATTGCTATCTTCTCACCAAGTGGAGCTGCACCATCAGTTGTTTGAACAACCTTTAACCAGTAACCGCAATAATTGAAGTAATCATCACCATAGCCTCGCAATGGTAAGACATAACAGCTATCATTAGGGTCTTCAAGTGCCCCGATTGCATCAATTCCTGTCAACACTACAATTCCATGATATTGTAACGCACCGGGTAGGTCGTCTTTAATCATTGACCGATGTATAACTCCTATTAAATCGCCAACACCAGGAGCAACACTGAACGCAACAGTGGTTATCGTTCCAGTTGCGCTGACAAAATCAGTAATATCTCTGATTTCAAACTCCGGCGCAACATTTGCACCACCAGCATCACGGATAATTTTGACGTAGTAATCTTCATTGAACCTGTCATCGCCCTTGCTAATCAGATCAGCAACAGCAAATACAGATGTCGATGTTGCGGTTGTTACCGTACCAGTAAAGAACATTCCGCCCTGTCCAGTTCCCTCGATTCCATCAGCAAAAGCATCTGTCATTATGATAATCTGATCGCCAGAAGCCCAATTAGCCCCCGCATCATCAACTGTAAATACACCGGTTGAACTGACATAATCTGAAATATCAACCACAAGACCAGCGGTTACATTGGCACACCCGGTCAGCGCATAAGCTTTCCAGCCAAGATTAAATACGTCATCGCCTCGCCCAGCAAGGTATGAGCTTGCGAATTGTGTACCACCAGACACATTTCCAGTCACACGACACAGAATAAACCCGGAAACGTCACGGCTATAGACGTTCTTGCCGTAAATCTCAGCGGTTCTCCATGTGTTAGGCTTTGCAGCCTCCAATGTCGGCGCAAGGACTAAGCCGACAAGTAACAGAAGCGTCAAAATAAGTTTGCTTCGCATTTCTTTCGTCCTCCATTTTATTTATGAATCGTACGTTGTTATTATTCCAAAACGTGAAAAAGCCAGATAATGCAGGATTTCTCCTACACTATCTGGCTCGTTTTACCGCTACCAGTAAATGAAGCAAGTATGTTAATTATGGGTGGGTAATGGAGCGACAGGATTAGTGACAATCACCTGCGTTTCCTACCTTTGGCTCGTTAGTAGGCGTAATAATCGTTTAACGTCAGCCACTATACTACGCCCCACGCCACCCATAAAGTATATTTTACAGTCAACCTATAAAATAGTTGACATAATTCAGCTTGTCAAGAGGTTTGTTAAGTTATCTGAAACATGTTAAAGAAACTTAATTACATATTAAATTTCTTTTTCAGTGTCCGCTCGCATTCAACAGAACATACATAGATCGGAAACTGTCCGTCCCTGCGACCGACAATTATAGCTCCTGCGTCCATAATATTGATAGACTGACCTCGCTCTGTCCTGCAACATTCACAGATGGGGTTTCTTATCGTGCCGTTAAATTGTTCGTTTACTGCCATCTTATCCTCCGGATTTATGTTTTACTGACTTTATTGTCTCTTTGGTTCTGACCTCGACTACAATCTCGTCCCATTTAGCGTCGTGGTGAATAGTAACACTGCCAGGCTTGCCGGAACGTCTAACCTCCTCGATACGCTTGATTAGGGATTTATTCAGAGGCATTCATTCACTCTTGCGCTGAACGGATGTGAGAACGGTTACGTTCCGGATAACGTTCAGGATGAAAAACATAATCACCCTCCTCGAGCCAATTAACAAGAGCTATCTTTCTATTGATATTTATAAATTCATGCCAATAGGGGAACATACTTGGCTTTTTCTGCTCAATCAACTCATCAGTCTGTTTATCATTACCATCCCCGCCTGTCTTCGGTGGCTGTGCGACGGTTGCGATTCTTCTCTTTAGATATTTCGTCTATTTCGTTACACAACTCATCATATATATTACGATTATTTTCATCTATTTTTTCCCAACCTTCTACATTACATGGAGTTCCGGGCATCCTTCTGGGATGCCTTGCCATGAATAGTGGTCTCGTGCTCATTATTGATGGCTTCACCCGCCGTTGCTTCTTGCGAGTGTCTGGTGAGAAATTAGCTGGTTTGCCAGATGGGTATCTTGCGTGCATGCCAATACTTGTTATTTTATTGAACTTAATCGGCTTTACTGGATGTCTATTCATGTACTCGATTAACGGCTTACACCATTGCATGTCGTCGAAGTGTTCGCACTCTTTACAGTGATCTGGTGTTTCAGATATGTCCTCCGGCTTCTGGCTGCGACGGTCTAAGCGCCAACCCCAAATATTATCCTTTTTAGACCAATATATATCTTGATTACCTGCTTTACAAACGTCCGCCTCCACCTTCCTCATGTCCTCGTGGAAGCAGTTAGGGTTGAGTCGTGATTTATAGACAGTGATAATTTCAGCGCCTTCTTTGCCGTCGTTAATAAGAACAGTGGTTATGTCGGGAGTTCTTTGAAATACCCTAACAGCAAGACAAACACTCCCATCCGCCAGGTGGACGTGGGGAGTGGATTGGTTAAATTCACCGTAAATCCGTGCTCTGAACTCAGGTTTATTAAGAAATTTATCCCGAAGCTTCTGTAACCAGTCAGCGCATTGTTTATCCTTCACCGGATCTTCCCAGCTAATAATATTAATATCATACGGCTTTGTAAGATGATCGACTTTAATCTTATGACCCATGAAACGAAAATCTCTTACCTTTTCAAAGCTATCTATTTTTTCAGTCAGCATACTCTCGCACGCCTTCATAAACGAAACATATATCTCCGTTCCAAAACTGATGACAAATGGAGGCTTAACACGATCAATGTGTGCTTGTTTGATTAACACAAGAACAGAATCATAAACAGATTCAAGTGTTGGCTTCACCGGCTGCGCTGTCCAGTGGAAAGGATCACAGCGAAACTTGATGTTTGTCGCTCCTTTATGATCGTCACACCAACCCAAAGTGTCCATATTGAGTGAGAAGTTAGGATGAGTGTTATCCCAATGCCCGCAGTTTCCGCAAGTCTTAGTCATTTCGCCTCCAGAGGGTTTTGATGTGTCTAATAGAGTCTTCTATAATATTTACATGTATAGCGGGATAAAATGCATACTCATCATTAAAATCGTCAACCTTAGTTAAATAATCGCAACGTTGGCATGTAGCCCGATACTTCCTAACCATGCAAGTGCTATCGGGATAATCAACAACATAAACACAAGAGGTGTCCAAGCCCTGTATGATATGACCACGCTCGACACAAACAGCAAGGATGCTGTCTTTATAAGCCCTCTCCCTTGCAAGCTGGGCTTCATACTCTTTTACTCGCTCTGCCCGGTCTTCTTTATCCTGCTCTTCCCACGCAGCTTTAAGTGAATCCTTATCCCACCCATTACTAAACTTGGTGGGATCATCAGCAACACACCCCACAACCAAACTACAGACCAATACTACAATTAAATACTTCATCTTACTCTCCGGTTTTGACCTATGCCTTACTATCAACTCCCCCACAAACTACGCTTACAATCAATCTATGGACTGCCACATCTGGTTAATGTCTGTCATAATGGCAAATTAGCGAATACTACGTGAGTGAAGGTTATACTCTTTACAGTAATCATGCCATGTAAAAACCCACACTAAATAATCAATCCCAAGAAACCTGAATGTAGGAATATTATCCAGCCATAAATCAAACACATAATCAACATTTGTTCCAAAGATATACATTTCAGCCATAATTCACACTCCTTGAAAACAACCCTTTGGCTCGGCAATAGTCGTACCAGGTTAACTCCCAAATATTATGACGCCTATGCCTTCCGATTGTAAATATATCCGGTTCTAAATAAAACTGTTCACCATTAAGCCACGCTGTCTCTAACTCCCCTTCAATATGCTTAAAATACTCCTCCATCCATTTTCTTTTGGCTTTCCTATATGCCTCGTTAATCTTAGGCATATCAATCCGAGTATTCGGGTGAGGATAAGGATCAATAACTAATCTACCTTCACTGGCAATCCCGTCAACACCACTCATCACATCATTTAACAACATTCACACTCCCCTCAACCTGTTTTACCTCCCCACGCCGGATCCGACAGTAAGGACATTCACAGTTGATATTGAGAGGCTCGTGGTCATCACCGGGAACCTCCCCGGAAGCCTCCATTAATTCACGCTGCTTATCCACACCCTCCTCGAAAGTATGACGATGCGCAACCTCGTGCCTATCTTGCCACCCTGCCCTGTTTTTCAGCCAAATAAAAGCCGCTGCGGTATCTGGTGGATAATATTTAGTTACTTCATGAGTTATAATTACACCATTATTACAGAATACTTTAGTTTCGGGATGCTTGTATCCACGACCCCGATGATATAGAGATTTCTCCATATTTTTATCAGCATTTCTTTTTGCTGTTTTCATGGTCTCTAATAATTCAGGATGTTCATTCTGCCAGTTATAGATTGTTGCAGGACAAACAGGATTCCCTAAATCAGTAAGTGCCTCGGTCAACTCAACGTCAGTCATGCCCGTTTCACAAAGTATTTCTATCAGTTTAAGAAGTTTAGGATTGTATTTTGTAGGAGCACCAGCAGGCATGAGATTTCATCTCTATTTTGACAGGTTATTTTGAATATACTGCCAAATTGTCATAATGTCAAGTTATTTAATACTGTCGGTGTTGGAAATCTTAAGAAAAGTGAAGGTTGTTCAGGAAGGTTAATTACAGCAACCTGATCTTAATGTCATTTCATCAGTATCAACTTAATATGTCTTCCCAAGCGTCTCAATGCCAATTTCATCCTTACAATACCTTGCTATTGCCTCTTGAGCGTCTGAGTATCTTTCTGATGCTTGCTCAAAAATAAACCTACAGCGCCTGACTTCACGCTGAAGCTTCTTGAGTTTCTTGCGATGTTTTTTATCGATATATATTACTGTATTTTCACTCATCCTTCATCCTTTCGAGTGTTTGGTTGAATTTTTGATAAATAAATGATTAGGTTAGATGGATCAACCTTTTGAATAGCCTGATAAAGATTAAGTGACGTGCGAATTACTTCGGTCAATGAGGCTGCGTTGGTTGATTGTTTAATCTCTTGAAGCTGTTTATATGTTCCATCACTAATGTTTAGATTTAAGCGCTTCACGCTTCATCCCTTTCGAGTTGCTCGACGATTTGCTTGAGGAGTTTGATTTTGTCTGGTTTGGGAAGTTCTTCGAGTCCATAATCAAATATGATAGTTACATCCGCTCCACTATCATCACCATTTACCTCAATGTCGTCTGATTTATTCCACTCAATTCGCAACTCCATCACTCCTCCGGTTGTTTAGATGCTGTAGGTGATGTCACGTTCACAACGATAAGTTAAGCTACCGTCATTAAACACAATTTCAACATAGAATACAAAACTTTGCACACTATCACAAGTTGGTATATATCCCGTGACCTCAACAAATTCACCTGTTTTTTCATCCTTTACTATCATTTCGACTCCGGTTGTTTGTTAAGGCTGTTTATGAAACGCTTAGTTCTGAAAGATTTAAAGGACAAGCAAGACAAATCTTCGATTTGTAAAATTAACCCCCTTTAATTCCCCCTTATAAAAGACAGAGAAATCTTATTGTTTTACTACGCTCACATTTTCCGGAAAACACACTCTCAACCGGCTATGCTGTTACAGTCATAGTTTAGTAAGGCTGTTAGATACTCTCCAAGTTCGTTAGAACTCCGGCTTATACCCCTTTGTGTTAATAGCGCCCGATTACGGATACAGTTGTACGCTGAGACGTGTTCGGGAATAAGCGATATTTTACGACAATCTATGTACTATATTTTCGCTTCAATCCTGAGGCATCGTTTGCATTTTACATCTGATAGCAATGGTTTGACCGTGCCTGATACCCAATTTGTTTGTCCACAAACAGCCCTATAAAAATCCCCGTCTCTTGTGAAAAGGTGCTGTTTGCTACGACACATTCCAGGACATCCATAGAGCTTTGGCATAACCAACCATTTTGGCTTAGTAATGATTTCGATTTTACCTGTTGCTGTACTCATCATTAACCTCTTTTCACCTTCATTACCTATAACTATTTTACTTCTTCGTATGTCATTTCAAATATGTCAGGTTTGCAAGGATAGAGTTCACCCTTAACACCCCTGATAATCCAGTCACCAGGAGTTGCTGTCATAATGCCCTCAAGGGTTTCTATCTGCAAATATAATCCTGACGGATTGTCGTTGGTGGGTTCCAAAACTGATGATTCTGTAATTTTACCCTCTGAGTTCTGGGTAAATTGCCAGCCATTATTGCTGGTGTATTGCACTGCATCAATAACTACTGGTTTCTTTCTATACTTTCCCATCTTCAACCTCTCTTAGTTTACTTCAAATCTTAAAGTTTACGGGAGCGCCAAGCAGCTTGATCAACCTGGTCACGGTATGACACTCCCTACTGATTTTTGTATTTTTCGTACATCAAGGCATCGGTAATCATATTGATCGCCATGTCTTTCTCTGTTTCTTTGTCGGATTTTGAAATGTTAATGAAATATATCTCAAGTAGCTCATGCACCAACAACTCCTCAATAGTGTATTTTCTACCAGAGTAATCTTTTCCTGTATCAAGGTCTATCTTAATAAGGCAAGATTTTGTCTGATAATGAGCAATACAATTACTAATACTTGTTGACGAGAAATTACGAAATAGCGATACCGTAATATCCCAATCTTGCAACCTTAATCGCTTCTGCCAATAGCGAAGTAGTTTATTTAATTCTGATTTTTTCATGGTCGGAGTAACTGGATTTGAACCAGTGACACCTTGCTCCCAAAGCAAGTGCGCTGCCAGACTGCGCCATACTCCGATATAAAGAACTACTGAGCAGGTTAGATTATCACAATCTGTATTGCATACTAAAGATAACACAAATAACGATATAAAAAGGTGATTGCTTATAACCACGCCGTTGAACGACTGATCGCCCGTTAGACGTAAGGGAAACCTGCTCATTATCAAAGAAACCCTATAGCGATGGCAGGATTCGAACCTGCACGGGTTTTATCCGAGTCAAAACCTGTTGAAAACCTACTACACACCCATTCCTCGTTATGGTTGATTTCCCATAGCTAACCTGTATTTGTTTCCACACGTGGGAAACACGGAGTGTTTATGCGCCATCTCAGGCATCATCTGCGCTTTCACAGAAGTCAGCGTCTAACCACTATTTGATCTTCCGCCACATCGCTATAAAGAACAAAAAGAAAAATCCCACTGGTGTACATCACAGAAAACAGTGAACAGTGGGAAAATTCTAAATTCGATTTGTTTTCTGTATGAATGTACTCTGTAAATCTAATACATCATTATTTGATTGTCAAGCTAATTCGACAAAATGTAGTCGGTACTCAAAAAAAGTCAATCTCAAAAAGTAGCCACCTTGATATTTCACCGCATATTATCAGATTTATTCTTCAACCTGTTATTTATCAGTAGTTTGTAAATGATATATTATTATTATAATTATTATAATAAATGATAATCTGCTTGATATTGACTATAAATCATATTAGATTTTATGTAACGCTGACAACAAAACCGGAGTATGAAATGAGTACAGTTATTGAAAGATTAAGCGAATATGTAGCCACTGCTATTAATGAGGAGAGTGGTGACATATCACGAAACCAAGTTATTCGTATTGCTAAAAGATTAGCAGATGAGTTTGGTGAGTATGTATTAGATTTTGACAAATCCTCATTTATTCAGATGTGTCAAGGTGAAATAAGGATGAGAAACTAACAGGTCTAACCGCTTGCGTAACTGTGAGCTAATGGATTCGCAATCCAGCGCAAGCACTAAGTAAACTAAACAGGAGTCGTAATGATCCGCAAACAAAAACTTCGCAAGCTTTCAAGATTAATTCATAAAAAAGAAGTATTAATTGCCAAGATTAGAAGTGTTGAAGTATCTCTTTATCTTGAAGCAAATGACGATGAAATAGCTCGATGTAGGGAGTTAATTATGATATGTACTGACAGGGAGAAGGAATGATAACGCTAACCGAATACCAGAAGCCGGATAAAGACATGAAAGCAGTCAGTGAACGCATAACTAAGCTGGCTGAGAAAATGGGTAAATACTTAAACAAGGAGAAGGAGATGTATCTTTGGACTAAAGATAACATAGTATATGGCAGTTGGGTCTGTAAAGCAAAAATAGATCAATCCAAGAAGCCCAGTGAATGGGCTATTACAGTGACATATATGATAGGTTTTAGTGTTAGCTCGTCAAAGGGATCTACGCTGCATAGTATCTGCGACGGAATGACTATCATGCCACGAAGTAAAGCCGACTTTGTAGATCTCTTGAACAAGCATGAATTTGTTCCCGCATCAGCAAAGTATATAAAAGCAATTCTTACAAAAAAATCACAAAGGAGAAATCTGATGTTACTTAAACTGATGCGATATTATTTACATTATCGAAATTTCAACATTCCGAGAGATAACGATCCACCAATACTCTGCATAGTATCACCGGAGGGTAATGCTATTCAAAGTCTTACTGAGGCAGAGATAGGCACAAGCCTTTATAATGTCCTACTCGGCTGTCTGAGTAGCAGAGACAGTGTTGAGGTAGATGAGCAACTATACGGCCTACTCAAAGCCTCGCACTATCGGCTTGAATGGGACTTGAAATATGAGCAGAAACGCAACGCCAAGCTCGTTGATGATATGAAAAATATCACAGGACGGCTTGATAAATTGTTAGGGAGGGGGTTATAAGATGTTAAATGGAAATAAGTATCTTGGAATTAGGGACGATGGATGGTTAATTCTCTTGAACGAGTATGGTGGTCATTCACAAGCTATTGCTCATGGTAATGGGTACAGAGAAGGAATAATCGAAACAAAATATATCTCTCCAGCCGGACTTGAGCTTGACAATAATGATCGCAACAGAGTAACAATCGAATCTCTTCGCAAAGTAGCTCCCGAATGGGCTGACAAGGTTGAAGAGTATGAAGCAAATCAAAACGAGGATAGATGTCCAAAGTGTGGAAGTTATGTAATGAAAACGGAACTTAAATCTGGATACATTATGTATCGATGTTTTAATGTTTCTAAGTGTGATTATGAAGTTGCTGGTAGTACAAATCAAAACAAGGACAGAATAATGAAAGAGGACGGAACATCAGAAAATCCATTCTTAAGATTTTGTTCGATTAAAAATCAATGGCATTATAAAAACGGGTGTGTGGATAGGTATTTTGACGACCCTGTTAAGGCTCAGAAAAAGTTCGTTGAATTTATTAAGCATCCTGACCGACACATGAAATTCTGGAATGAGCAATCTGGTATTCCGCAAGGAAAGAGAAAAGTGCTCGGTGTCGATGTGGATTATGATGCTTGGAAAGAGGATGAAAAGGCTTATGAACTTGGACAGTGGTTCAAGCATCTGCGTCAAGGACGCTTTATACTTTCAACACCAGAAAGTAATAAAATAGTGCTCACTGCCGAAGATGGTGCTCGATGGAGTAATTCTGTGGATTGCAAAGATACCTCCAGCATCACAACAGAGGAATATCATACTGTTTGTGGATATAGGAGTAGTATTAAAGACTTTACCCCCATCAACGTAGAAATCAAGGAGGTGTGATGTACTACTATGGATTTCAGCCAATGCCTGAACTGCCGGAAGATGAGTTCGAGGTGGAGTTATGGGAGCACGATCAACCGGCAGCTTTTCACCGTGATCCTGACGATGAGGAGTATGAGGTTGATGATGATGATGAAGATAGATCAATCGATAATCTACCGTTTGGAGGTGGAGTATGAATGTGATTAGAGTGTTAAAGCTTTCAACTGAACAGCGATACGTCATTATGCCAGAAGAGGCTCCTTTAACGGATTACGATTTAGGATATACGGTATGCGCAGCTCATGGCGCCTCGTCAGACTCGCCTTATGTTTCGTTGTATGGAAATGTAATCGACAGCGATATGACTGATGGTGATTTTGAATTATTCATTGAGGCAATAAAGCAGGCACGTAAGGATTGCCTTAATTTAAGAGAGGGGCGAAAATGAAATACACCAGAACATGTATGTATTGCCAACTTGAAGTTGAGGTTGACCACGAGCCAGCCGACGATCCTGTTGAAGATTTTAGAACCGCTCCGATTCCTAAAGGTTGGGATTGGTATTCAGAAAGATACGGCTCTAATATCGGTTTGGTTTGTAGTGATAAATGTAAACAAGAGGTCATAAAAAAAGCATGACTCCTAAACAAATCCAACAACTGATGAACGATAAGGACATCAATCAAGCCGAGCTTGCATTGCTTATTGATCATAAACAGCCAACAGTCTCAAGTTGGGTGAATGACATTAGTGCACCTCGCCCAAGAGCAGTACGTGAGATGGAACGAGTTGCGAGATTAAAACCGTCTCAAATACGCAAGAAATTGAAACGACTGACTCTTGATTGACAGATTTCTCTTGCAATCAGGACAATGGTTTCGTAAATTGATAGATAACTGACAAGTAGAGCTATTTTTCATAAAACAGACATCTTTAGGTAGCATCTCGCTTCTTTACTCCGGTTCTACATTGTCAGTGTACTTCCCGAACAGCAGATGCTACCTGACTTACGGGTACAGAGTACCGTCGTCTATTTTATGGAGTTACTATGAAGAAATGGATAGTAGATGTATCATATTTTTCGCATGGCTGCCCGAACGTCTTTGGGTATAGAAGAAAAAGATATTGCAGTAATGCGGATCATCCTGAATATGGTGGGGATTCTAATGATATTGATTTTGGTGGCAAAAGTCCGCTTTGCAACTTCGAGCAGTGTCCAATCAAAAGTAGTGGGTTGTTAGAGACAGAGGACACTGAATGAAGCTACCGGCAAACAAGAGCGTATCCTGCTTCATTTGCGGCTTAATAGTGAGAGTCATATTCGGGATATGTATCACATATTCAATAGTAATAGATCTTACTCAAATAACCTGAATAAGATGAAACAAGCCGGATATGTTGATAATAACAATCAGACTTTCGGGACATGGAAGTTGACAGATAAAGGTTTAGAAACAGCGAAGGCGTTGTAATGGATAACTATTCAGTTGAGTTTAGATGCTTTTCCAAATACGATGATCATACACCACTAATGCACATACCTAAAGAAAGAACGAATCTAAGCGCCGAATCGATAAGTGATGCAAGGACGAAGTTTTATCATCTTGACATGATAGTAAATACGGTAAAAAACGGTGGTCATTGTGTCATAATAGACGTCTTTAAGGTGGAGTCATCCGATGAATGATGACCAGAAGCTTGAACAGGGTATCCACAGCATCAGCGAGGAAGAGTATCACTCTGATCCTTGCCCAGAAGCAAGCCTGTCCTCAAGTGTAGCATATAAACTACTTGGACGTTCACCATACCACGCTTGGTTAGCGCATCCGAAACTCAATCCGGATTACAAACCGGAAAACAGACGGATATATGATCCCGGACGTGCTGCTCATGCAATGCTGTTAGATCAATCTGGTGAATATTATCGCAACTTCAATCTTCCCAGAGATAGAGGCAAAATCGCTGTCCTCGAACACAATGACTATCGAAAGAACATTACGAAAGAGGAACGTGATGAAGCTTATGATAACGGCTTGACACCGCTCCTTGCGAAAGAGTATGCTGTTGTCAAGCAAATGATTGAGGTTGCTAAACAGAAGATTGAGCTAACCGAGTTTAAGGGTATTCTGGAATCCGGAAAATCCGAACAATCTTTAATCTGGCAAATGGAGGGTGTCTGGTGTCGTGGACGTGCTGATCGGATAAGCACTCAGAATAATTGGGACGTGATAATGGATTACAAAACCACGACAAACGCTCATCCTGAAGCGTGGATTAAAAATCACATCATGGATTATGTCCTGCAAGCGTGTTTCTATCTTGAGGGCTATTATCAGATAACAGGCAATCAGGCTAACTTCTTTTTCTTTGTTCAGGAAAATACCCCGCCTTATGATTGTTCGGTTATCGGGTTAAGCGAGACCCTGCTTGATATTGGCAGAGCTAAAGTCGCAAGGGCTATTAAGCTATGGGGAGAGTGTCTTAAAAGCGACAAGTGGGATGGGTATCCTGCCGAAACGCTGTACGCAGAGGCTCCTCAATGGGCTATCTATCAACACGAAATGGAGACATAATGAGTAGAAACTTTCACCTTAAACCGGCTGTTCGAGAGGATGTAAATGTTATTATAGGCTTAGCGAGCGCAAGTGGTGGTGGCAAAACATACACTGCCCTTGAGTTGGCAATGGGTCTTGCTGGTGGTGGTAAAATTGGAATGATTGATACTGAGGCGAGGCGTGGGTTGCATTATGCGGAGTATTATAAATATGAACACATTGATTTCGTTCCTCCGTTTAATCCTGAAAGCTACTCTGATGCTATTGACGAGTTGCAAAAGCGTGGATGTAAGGTTGGAATCATAGACTCGGCATCACATGCCCACGCTGGAGACGGCGGAATGCTTGATATGCACGAGGCTGAACTATATAGATTAGCTAAGGATGACTACACAAGGCGAGCATCATGCAATATGCTCGCCTGGGTAAAACCAAAGACCGAACACAAGAAATTTGTTCAGAAGATGCTACAGTACCGGATGCACATCATATTCTGTTTCAGGGCAGAGGAAAAGGTCAAGATGACATCACCACACATGGAGTGGAAACTCAGAAAATTACATTCAGACTTGATTCCAAATGGTGAAAAATTCAACGTGCCTGAACCGAAGGGTAAGGATGACAAAAAGACGAAAATTATTCCGCTCGGATGGCAACCTATCTGTGAAAAAAACCTGCCATACGAAATGACTGTATCATTCATATTGGCTCCAGATAATCCAGGAGTGCCAATACCAGTCAAGCTCCAGGAGCAACACAAACACATATTCCCGCTGGATAAGAAGATCAACAGGGAGTGTGGTGTTAAACTCGCAGAATGGGCTAAGGGAACGAAAGCCGAACCAAAGCCCAAGAAGTTGCCCACGAAAGAAGAGTTTGCGGAAATAGTTTCAAGGATGAAGTCTCTTGATAGTCTAACCAAGACATCAACCGAGTTGAATAAAAACAAGAACTCATATAAAGAAACAGACGTTATTTGGATGAGAGAGAAAGTCAAAGAGCGTCAACAGGAGTTAATCAACGAGCAGCCTTCAAGCAGCTCGCTGGAGTTAAACTAAATTTGGTCAGAAAACTCGACCTGTCTGGTGGCGGTGTTGCTTTGAAGTCTATGTATCGCAAGTACATAATGTCATCGCTGCCAGACGGGAAACTAAGGAGTAATAATGAGACGATTAAAGATATTCTTTCGACTGAAGTGGGAAGAGATAAAAGATGGGTTTCCGTATCTTGTGTTGTGTTTTATAGCAGGGTTGATAATTGGAGTAGGTCTTTGCACTCTTGATTATTACAGTATTATAGACCTATACGCAGTAGAACCGATTCTGGATATAGTGCTGCTTGTTTCGAGTGCTATAATCGCTATATTTATTATCTTTTGGCTCGTTTGTAACTGGATAAAAGCTGGTAAGCAATCAAGGGAGATACTATGACGATCACGCCAGATTTATCGACAGCAGACAAAGAGGCTTTTTGGGTTGTCAAGGAAGAGTACAAAGAAGCAGAAGATAAGCCAGAAAAGGAGGAGTGATGGAAGCGAGGCTTATTACAACATTGACATGTAATAGAAATTGCTCTTATTGTTGTAATAAGAGTAATAATATTATTCAATCAATGAAGGAAATTAATGACGTGTCTCCACTAAAACCTTACGATACTGTTACGCTTACGGGTGGAGAACCAATGCTTTATCCTGATAGAATTGTTGATATAATGAGTGCTCTTAGGCAACAAAATCCAAAACAGAAAATATATTTATATACTACAATCTGGACACATCAGCTCAAAGCGATTATTGAATATTTTCATGGCGTTCAATTCACTATTCATAGAAACCCAACAGCTACCGACACAGGGGCATTCTTTCTCTTCCAGCAACACATTTTATCACAGTTTAAGACGGAAGAGAAGTCTTTTAGGCTAAGCCTTGACCCAACTATTAATACCAGTATCTGTATAATTCCTCAAGCGTGGAGTAGGATTAAGATAAAGCAATGGAGGACACCTGATAAACTTCGGATACCAGAAGGATCAAATAATTTATTCATACTTAAGCCAGACAACGAAACTAATGGTAGAAAAGGCTTGCGATTAGACCCTGTACTACATAACTAACCGTTATGCGGATTGCCTACAGGGTCTTTCTCGGCTCTATAAGGGAGGATGAAATGTGGGTAGTTGCAACCGATGGAAGAAGGGGAAATAAAACATTATTTCTTATAGACAGAAGCCAATGTAAAAATAAATGGTGGTCGGAAGAGGTTTGCTTGGCTATGAAATTTAATAAATTATCTGCTGCTGAAATACAGGCGAGTAAGATAAGGTATAATAACCCAAGAGTCATACATCTTAACGAGGCTAAAGAAATAGCGGATGATCAGTTTAATCCAGACGATCTTGAGCATCCATATAGTACAGATGCTTTAGGGCAAAACTAAGCAACCCAATGAAAACTGACTACTTGAATGTCTGACGTTAAAAACAAATACAATACTTGGATTGATGGACGTTTTCCTGATAAAGAAAAATCAGAGGGCATGTGTGATATTGCAGTTAATGCGATGTTGCGAGACTTTTGCGGCGATCTTCAGCCTCAATATGGTTTAGCAAATGATATTATTCATAGCTGGTTGATTGATAGAGGCGGAAGTATCATTGATCCCACATTCAGACAATTTGATAAGCCTATAAAATATGAATTGTTGTCAAGCGATTATGATGAATTTAGAATAGCTGTTTATATAATTGGCAAATCTCTTGGTCTTGAACTCGATCCCAGAATATATAATGTCTGAAAACTGGATAAAACTGCATTCGATTTCGATTGAACGAGGCTGGTTAAAGAATCATAAACTCTGGACATTCTGGACATATTGCTTAATGAAAGCAACCCGTAATCTGTATATCGCTAAAGTTGGATTTCAAGACGTTCCGCTTGAGCCAGGACAGTTTGTATTTGGACGAAAGATTGCATCTAACGAAACAGGTTTGTCTGAACAAAATATTCGTACTTGTGTAAGCACTCTCGTAAAATCGCTAAATCTAACCATCAATTCAACCAACAAATTTAGTGTCATAACTATTGTAAATTGGGAAAAATATCAAGGCGGTGAAGATAAAGTAACCAGCAAACCAACAAACAAACAACCAACGACTAACCAACAACTAACCACATACAAGAGTATAGAGAGTAATAAGAAGAGAAGGATATATATATATAGCGAAGAATTTGAACGATTTTGGAAAGCCCATCCTCGTAAATCAGGCGGTAAGGAAAAGTGTTATATTGAATGGAAAAAATATAAACTTGATGAAAAAATAGAGGATGTAATGTCAGCACTTGAAAACCATATCGCATCTCATAATTGGACGAAAGACAACGGTGAATGGATAACCGGAACAAAGAAGTGGATTGAAAACAACATGTGGACAGTAATAATGAAACCTCCCCGGCGGCAGGGTAGCGGTTCTGGACGGTCGAAACAGGAGTATCAAGAGTGAATGAGGTATCTCAAATACTTAAATCAATGAGAGTACCCCTCCGTTACCAATCATTCACTTTTAATGATTACGATACTGGTTATAATCATGATGAGATCGAGGTTGATGAAATGAAGGAACTTGCCGATATACAGGGCTGGGCGCTTGTCCGGAGCCCTATTACGGCACGGGGCAAATCAAGACTTGTAGTTGCTTTGATGTATCGGTCTTGGGAAAAAAACCATACAGACGATTGGAATCAAGCCCAAAGGTGGAGCGAGGATAAAGGTAAGTATATATATGTGCCATATCCACCATCAAGCGTGTCTGATTATTTATATATTGACCTGAGCGTAGAGTCTGAACGACTCTGGCACCTGGGCACTGAACGAGAGAAAGTATTTGATAAATGGCTTAGTAAAAAATGTGTAGTATTTGATGAGTTTGTAAACTTGCGTGACGAAATGAGAGTGCTTGTAGAAAATATAATCGGCAAAATGTTTCTTGATATGAAACAGGTAATTATAGCGTCTCCGTTAAACAAAGACGCTTGGGGGAGAATAGTAAATGGTCGAATCACCCGCCGTATAAAAGATTGCGGAAAGATATTCGACTTAACGGGCAAGGGTTATTCATAATCATAGACCTGAAAGGGTAAGGGAGTTGAAGATGTATACCGAGCAAACAGAAGGACGCTTTATTGTGATAAGAAGGGAAGGTAAGAATGTTATTGCGAGTGTAGATACCGGATGTGTCGTAGAATCTAATAACGGAAGGTATCCGCTTGCTTTTAGATTTACGCACGAATCTACTGCGGAGGTTATGATGAGACATTTCAGGGATCGAATGGAAAAAATATTGTCAAATATCCGGCGTAAAGCCTATGAAGATGGGTACAAAGCTGGTAAGCAGAAGCAAAAAAAGATGGCATGGTTTAATGATAGTTTTTCTGATAGCTCGGTAACGGGATATTAACACAGGAATTGAAGATGAGTAAGGTCACAGCCAAAGAGTTGAAAAAGATGCAGAAGAAGTCCGGCTACGAGGTGGAGTTTGGGGAGTGGCTTGAGCTTCAAAGACTACAAGCCAAGCATGGTATTGTGAGATACGATTACGAGCCATTCTCGCTCGAACTCTGTCCTTTTAATCTTGTATCTAAGACAACTCCGACTATTTATACTCCCGACTTTGTTGTTAATCTTGATGTGCATGGACATAAACCTCGCATCTATGAGGTAAAGGGTTATGTGTGGTCAAGAGATAGCGTCCGGTTAAAATGGGCTGCGTGGCGCTATGGGGATAAATATGACTTTTTCCTCGTTACCAAGATTAAGAGTGGTAAACACAAAGGAGAGTGGAAAATTAAACGGATAGGAGTGAAATAATGGACGGCATAAAACCGGAACGGCTCGAAGAGATACGGATCGAGGCAAATCAACCGAGCACATTACCAATTACACACGAGCTTAGAGAGATTATCCAAGAGCTACTGGCAGAGGTTGACTGGCTGAATGGGTGGTGTGCGACATTACAGAAACAGATTGATATACACACTGAACAACAAAACATTAGATTTTAGGAGGCGAAATGAGACTACCTAAACCTGAAAACATGAAAGCTGGACGCTGGTGGGATGAAGGTGTAATACTTGTACCAGGTTGCACGCCAGTCGGTCGGGGCTGTACGAACTGCTGGAGTGCTTCTATTGCGCACAGGTTCAAAAACAACCCCTTCTATGAAGGTCTGACGGATGACAATGGACGCTGGACTGGTAATGTGCGGTTTGCGGAGCATCTTTTGAAGCGGTTCAACAAAAAAGACCCGACATTTTTTGCGATCTGGAATGATTTGTTTCATGAAGATATATCGGACGTTTTTCTTGATAAAACATTTTTTGAAATCTCTAAGGTGCAACAACATATTGTTCAGGTTTTAAGTAAAAGACCTGAGCGAATGCTTGAATACTGTAAGTCAAGAATAATGTGGGGAAGTCAAAATAACCCACTTCCTAACCTCTGGCTCGGCTTTTCAGCATCAACACAGAAGGAACTCGATGAAGGAGTGCCGTACTTGCTCAAGACACCTGCTGCTGTGCGGTTTCTCAGCTTAGAGCCGTTGATTGAAGAGATTACTTTCAGGTGGAGACAATGGCAACCCTATAACTATTTTGATAAACATACAACTGACCACTTAGACGGTCTTAGAAGATTTGACTGGGTGATTATTGGATCAGAGTCTGGCGCTAATCGCAGACCATGTGACATCGAATGGGTACGGCAGATAGTTCAGCAGTGCATAGCTGCCGGAGTGCCCGTATGGGTTAAGCAACTATCAATCAATGGCAAGGTAGTTACAGACATGAGTGAATTTCCAGAAGATTTAAGGGTTAGACAAATACCGGAGGTGAAATGATGGAGAATTTTCCTGTACATAGCTCAGAAAGGTCTTGGCGAAAAAGTATCCCGTTTGCTTTAATTTTCGCTCATAATGAACAAGCTTTAATAAATCATGGCAATCAATCTTTACAGAGACTTGCAGAACAAGGAGGATGTGGTGCCCAAGAGATATATGCCATAATTAAAGGAATACGATTAAGACAGGCTTTTAAGGAGGTAACTGTAATAGAAGCTCAAAAGATCATAGATGGCTGGATTGATGATTTTATTAGTATCCCTGTTTCAGATAGTGAAGGGGGAGTTAGTGATATGTTGAGACATCATATTACTCAACATGGGTTACCTCGTGGATTTTGAGGTTAGGATGTATTAATAATGAGTGCCAAAGGAGGCATCATGTTGACAAAAGAGCAGATAATTCAAGAGTGTGAGGGTTTGTTCCCTCCAGATTCAAATTTTCCTGATACCGCTGAAATAGGCAAGCGATTTCTTGAGCAGGCAAAATCTGAAATTGAGGGATGGAGAACAGAGCCTAAAGAGGTTTTGTTTCGATTTCTACAACTATGCAAGGATGAAGATAGTAGGCAAACCAGAAAACATCTAAAAAAGGATAGGTGGTAAAATGCTAACAGAAACACAGAAGCTTGAACTCAGGATTTGGAACGCTGAGAGGTTGGGGTGGACAGAAATAGTATTTGTGCCCAGAACAGTTGATCCTGAATCAGATGGTATTTGGGCAGGATACCCTTTAGACATAACAGAACTTGAGCCACACGACAAGCCTGTTAAGCGGGAAATCCCACCCCTCAACCTCGACACTCTTACTGAGGTTGAAAAGGCGGTGTGTAAGGAGTTTGATATAGGAAAGACTCAGGTTACATTGACTTGTAGCCCTTCAAGAAAATATAATAAAATAAAGACAAAGATTGTTTGGTGGGACACTCATGGTATGATAAAAATAGTTAATTTAACCTATGAAGACGAACTCACTGCCCGTTCCGAAGCCCTTTGGGAAGTCAAGCAGTGGACTGAGAAAGAGGGTAAATAATGATTGACCTACTCATGTGGATTGTATCTGGATTTGCGTTGATTGGAGTAATCTTGAATATCTACAAACGACAGTCGTGTTTCGTAATCTGGATATTTACTAACTTCGCACATTGCATTTATTGCTTTCACAAAACAGCATATCCCCAATCGGCACTATTCGCTGTTTATTTTGGGCTTGCAATTTGGGGAGTAATTAAGTGGAAACAACCAAAATTATCAAGATATGATAAAAAAGAACATCTAATTACATGTATTTGTTACAGGTGTAAAACCCTGATGAAACTCAACACTAAAGCATCAGGAGCGTCTGAAATTCCCGATGCGGTGTGCGAAGAGCATCATAATAACTAAGGAGACCAAAATGGCTGATAAACCAAAGCCGATGTCGGATGAAAAGTGGAAAGAAATAAGGCATTATTTGGAAATGCCTCAACTGCCTTTTATTCCTGGACACATGCGTAAAGCAATAGTCGAAGAAATAGACCGCCTTCGAGCGGAGGCTGAATATCAGGAGGTGAAGAAATGAAGGTAGTAACAAGAAAAATAAAAGTGCAAGTATTAGAAGTTGGTGATCCAGTTATTTATTACACATCTATTCAAGTAGATAGCTGGTGGAGTAAAGGAGTGCTTGAAGAGATTATAAAAGATAAAAAAAACAAGAGATTTATGGTCAGAACAGAAGATGGTAGATTGATAGATGCACGTTCTGGAATAAAACATGGACACACTTTACCTTGTCCAAATAAATAAAAGGAGCAACCATGACAGAGCTAACCCTGAAAATAGCAACCCTCATTGATGTCAAAAGCGACGATATTGAAGGGGTTGAGGTTCAGGCTAAAGTGGAAGTTGATGAAGATAACATAGTTCAATTTTATGTTCTATCTATATATCACACATCAAGAGACAATGTCTTTCGAGCTTGCCAAACCACCTACGACGCTCACATAGCCAAGCGTGAAGCTGATGTTGAAAGCGTAAACACAGACCGGAAGATAGACGCCGAAAAGGGTGGGGGGTGAGGTGAGTAAATACGAAAAGGGAGAGCAGCCTTGCGACAATTTAACCCTTCACAAGAGGGAGCATTGGAGAGGATTTACTGAACATCAATGCCCTGTCTGTTGGGGACTTAGAGTAAATTGTAGTAATTGCCATTATGATCACCATCAAAACGGATGGGAAACTTGTAAACACGAAGCATATAAGGAGACAGACGATGCGTAATCGAGGCATAATCCAGACAGCCGAAGAGGTCAAAGCTTGGCTGTCCGGTCGAAAGGCGATGTTTAGGGTCGTAGTAAAGAGACCACCTGGACACAAGCCATTACTATTTGACTTCGATAGAGCAAGGGTTGATAATGGCGGAAAGGCTAATTTTTATTGCACTTGTGAGAACGAGCAGTATTTACATGTTCCATTTTGTCACAAAGACGATGGGTGGAGGGGCGATCCTAAAGAAGATACAACGATGCGAGTATATTGCCCTTACCAAGTCGGTGACCGGATTTTCATTAAGGAGACGTGGTCTGAATTGGGCTTTTGGAACGAAGGGGCAAATGATATTGTTACCCAAACTAAAGACAAAGACGGACATGAGCGAAATATCATTTACCGTGAAAAGTCGCCTGATTTTGAATGGCTTGACGGCGATGAATATATGGAATTACGAAAAGATGGAACCTTTGCCTCTCATTGGAAGTCCTCAATCCACATGCCATTCTGGGCTTCCCGAATCCACCGTGAAGTAACAGCGGTCAGGGCTGAAAGGTTGCAGGATATATGGGAGTGGGTCGTCAACACAAAAGAGGTGGGGTGATGAGTAAGATAACATATAAAACAAAACGATTCAGGGCGGGTACTCTTGAAATTATTGAGAAGGCTGAACAGATAATCAATGAACATGCTAATATGGGCTTTGATCTGACACTCAGGCAGTTGTATTATCAATTTGTGCAAAGCGACTCATTCCCGGAAGAATGGAGGGATAAGAAAACAGGGTCTAAAAATATTCAAAGCAATTATGATAAATTGGGCAGTATCATCAGTAATGCTCGATTAGCTGGAATGATTGACTGGAATAGTATTGTTGATCGAACACGTCAAATGAAAGAAAATGGACACTGGATTTCGCCTTCACAAATGATCCGTGCCTATTCAAGGTGGTACGAATTAAATAAATGGATAGGTCAACCCTATAGGGTTGAGGTGTGGATTGAAAAAGATGCCCTGATAGGAGTTATTGAGGGAATATGTAGAGAGCTTGATATTCCTCGCTTTTCCTGTCGTGGATATACTTCTCAGTCTGAAATGTGGAGGGCTGGTAAAAGATTAAAAGATTATCATAAGTTCGGCGGAGCCACTCCTGTAATCCTGCATCTTGGCGATCACGATCCATCAGGAATAGATATGACTCGTGACATCAGGGACAGGCTCTTAATGTTCAGTGAACTCGAAGATGATGAATTTATAATGGAGCGGATTGCCCTAAATATGGATCAAATTGAAGAATATAATCCACCTCCTAATCCTACAAAACTGACAGATTCAAGAGCCGAAGGCTATATCAGTGACTATGGTAATGATAGCTGGGAGCTTGATGCGCTGAATCCGCAAGTAATGTCACAGCTTATAAGTGATAAAGTTTATGAATATATGGACGAGGATTTATGGGACGAGGTGAAAGAAAAAGAGGAACGTCATAAATCGTTTCTATCTACCGTTTGCGATAGATGGGAAGATATTATTGAATTTTTGGATGTTGAATAATGAAGTTCAGTAGAATATGGGCTATGCCGTGATTGACCAGTACCTGAATAAAGTTACGTGCGGTGATTGTCTGGAGTTGATGGCAAATCTGCCGGATGGGTGTGTGGATTTGGTGGTCACTGACCCGCCGTATGGGATTGGCAAAGCCGAATGGGATACTAAATTTCCCACAGAATGGTATCGAGAAGCAAAACGGATAGCGTCAACCGTCTGTATAATAACAGGTTCTTATAATCCGAAAGACTCTATTCCGCTTGTGGGTGATGATTTCATAGATGTAATAGCAGCAAGAAATATGAATGGAATGACTTTCACAAAGAGTGGGTTCGGTAATTGGCTTGCATGTGTGATTGCTGGTAAGCCTATCAAGAGGGGGATTACTTGTTTTGATTTTGTAATCAAGGGTATTAAAATGAATCATCCTTCACCGAAGCCTATTGATTACATGTTAAGGTTGATAAACAGAATATCCGAACCAAACAACATCATCCTTGACCCCTTCGCTGGTTCAGGCACAACCCTTGTAGCGGCGAAGGAGTATGGTCGTCAATTTATCGGCTTTGAAATCAGTCCAGAATACTGCAAGATTGCGGAGGAAAGATTATCTCAGGAAGTGTTGAAACTATGAGTGGTATTCCTAAAAATGCTAATTGTTTTCATGTTAAAGCACGTACTATCTGTCCTCGTTGCGGTGATGCAAGTGATGTGGGAAAGGGTTATATGCGTACCTGTAATGTCTGTAATGCCAAGATAATAGGACATGATAAACGACCGGCAAGATTGTGGTCAATAGGGAAACAAGCAGGATTGAAACTATGAAACATCAATACATGAACATCAAGCAAGAATAACATCCCTAAGAAAATGTCCCGATATATTAGGACACGTCTTTCTATCATCAAGCTCGTAATGACCTACAACACGAGCGTCAGGATGAATCTTCTTAATCTCAGTAATCAGTCCACGTAGCTCGGTAAACTGCTTTTCGGTGAAGTGATGTTTGCCGATTAAACATATTCCAATACTGTGCTTATTATATCCCTTGACGTGCGCACCGGCTTCTGCTACAGGACGACCAACCTGTATGACACCATCATACTCAGAACGATACTTACGAGTATTATGTAAGTGTCCATTTGTGATGATGTAGTGATAGCCTATCGTTCGGAATCCACGTTGCTTATGCCACTGGTCAATCAGGTTGCGCTCTCCAAATCGGGAGTCCGAACAGTGAATCACGAGGTATTTAATCAGTCTTGGCAATGTACTTCAATCCGTATTCACCTCGCCTGTCCATTCTGTCACCGATGTAAAAATTAATTCCGATAAACGGATTAAGACCAAACCACTTCCCAAATACATACTCAGCTCGACACTCAAAGATATTGACATCATCAAAGTCTGTTGTGAACCTCGTTTCAAATTTATGCTCAACACTATCAGGAAATTCATGTTCGTATTGAAAGTAAAATGCGTCACGAAGATCATCAATTATGTATCGGCTTGTTACCATTCCATAACCGAACCATTTCCAGCCGAACATCAATGATTGTGAGTTGATACGATTTGCTACTTTTTCCTTAGTCCAGACTTCCATATTAAGCACGTATAAATCGACCGTAAGCTTCAAGTAGATGTTTTGATACAGAATGTCCTCTTGACGTTCAAACTCGTAGTCAGCGTGATAGATGTCGTTCAGGATGACGAATTTGAACTGATGATCAAGAACGTCTGTAGTTTTCGCTTCCCTGAAGGAATGCTTTACTTGAAATTCGTCCGGAGTCCACCACTTCGGAGGCTTGATAGTATCTTCAACAGCGAAGGAATCTGGAGGCAGGTAGTACGCAAAGCCAGATGAACACAAAATCAGCGTCAGTAAGAATGTGAGGAGTTTAGTTGTCATCATGCTCCTCATAACATCCTACATGGTATGGCTTATCTGAAGGATCTGCACCTTCCGGTGTTGTGCTATGAGCGTGTTCTAACCATGCGTCATACTGAAACTGAAGCATTCTCTCGTTACAGTAACAGCAATCGTGTTTGGTTCTTTTGTTTTTGTTCTTCATCTTTCTGTCCCTTTTGTCAATTAAATCGGAAATTTTCTGTTTCATTGCTTCATCGCATTCTTTTGATATTGTAAAACCAGAATCAATGGCTTTATCAATCGGATAACGAATTAAGGCAATTCTTAGCTTTTCTACAAACTCCATCGTTTCCTCTGGTGAATTTAATTGTCTTACTAAAGGAAACGAATTTGGGTTACACTTGTTTAGTCATCGGAGTCTGCTCCACGATCAAAGCCCTTGAAATAAGCTTTACGTTTACGCTGGAAGAAGTTCTCGACCTTATTCCACACCTTACCAAATTTCATTGTTCCGATTGTGGTTGACCAGAGACCATGTTTCGCTCCTATTGCCTCACACCGCTCATCCGAAAGAAATTTATTCCCAACCGCAAGCAGTATAGCTATAACACCACCTCCAACAACCATTCCAAGCGGTGATGTTAAAAACTCTGTTATACCTTCCATATTAACTTACTCCTTTTCGTCTCTTGAAAATGGTATATAATTGGCATTCCAATCACAAAGAACGCAAATGCCAAAGCGATAACTACCATAATTACTTGACCTACTATCCAGTCCATTATTGACTCCTGTTTATTTCTGTGAAATTTCCAAATCACATCTTGTTTTATAAAGACTTAATTGCCTTCAAGATGAGTTTGTTTCCAGTAAAAGTCCCTATCGTTTACCCCCTGTGTTTCAACCCATTACAGATTGTAATAAGTTTAATTACTTAATGAATATCTCAAAAATTGCTATTGCGATTCCTGCTATACTTCCCACAACAATACCAACTGTTCTGATTCTTGCTGTTATGATTTTCAGCCTTACAATATCTTTTTCGTTGTCTTTTATATCCGCAGAGTTATCGCCTATACTGCCGTTCTGCGCAGTAAGACGTGCATCAATAGCCGACAATCTCCCAATCACCGCAGTATGCTTATCGTTTTGGTCATCCTTGATTTCGCTCAGTTTGTCGAATATGCGGTTTTCCATAGCCTGATCCATATCAGAAGTCCTCCTTTGGTTTCCGCCTCTGATAGTAACCTTCTCCAAATACCGAATCAACCTTCTTTTCAAGCTCCGCTTCAGTGTCAGCGACAAGCAAATGAGGTTGTCCTGTAGTCAGCTCCTGTCCAACATCAACAACTCCTGTGAAGTACAGTTTAGAATGGTCATAACTATATGCGCACCAATATATCGGCACTTTATGCCTTCTAATCTGATGTGCAGGACAGAACCAATCCCAGCTAAGTTCAATGACTTTCTCAAGGTCTGGCAAGTATTTCTCTACCCGCTCTTCAACCCTGAACGCAAGTCTGCCGTCATGGTGTCTGATTGGAGTGCTGTAAACCTGCTTGTCAAGCTTACCAGTCTCCTCGTCCCTTAGTGTCTCATCAATCACTTTATCCTTGACCAGCCCATCATAAGCCAGTTTTTCAAGAGCTTGCCACTCTCTGTCTGTGCATATTATAGCTCTCATTAAAAGTCTCCTGCTTCAATTATTGCTATCTCACCACCTGTTATTACTCGATTATAGATTAACGCATCTTGAATTGCCCCGTCCCAGAATGCAGTAGCACCATCATAATTCCCAATTACCACATTTACATTATCATTGCGAATACTATTTATGCCCGCCGCAGCCCAATCTCCGGTAAGAGCAGCACCATTTAGTCTAACATTTACAGTACCTGCATTGTAGGTAAAGATTAAGAGGTTTGAAACATTAGGAGTAATTGCATTGGTTGAAACCCAATAATCGTTAGTCGTTCCATCAGCAGAGAAAAATATCCTTATTTTCTCATCAGCGTCAACCCGTACCATCCACTCCCTTTTCCCTACAGCAGCTTGCCATTTACTTACAAGAGTTTCAACTCCAACAAGACCTGCATCGTCATTCTTAAACCAGACAGATACACTTAGTGTTGTAGCTATGTTATATGCAGCGTTGTCAGTAATAACAATTTCATCACTTGCACCAGGATCAAATTGAATAGAACGATTAGCAACAGCATCTCTTCCTGTTACAAACGAAGGAGCATTTGCGGCAGTTCCATCATTTTCCGTTGAACTTAAATCATTTATTGTTGTACCTGATGCTTGAACTTGAGACATTGGAAAGAATGCAACAAGTCCAGGTATTTCATCACCGCCATCAGTAATTGTCCACCCATCATCAATCAATGCTGCATGTGCTGCTGCTGCTTCAAAAGAGTAGGTAGCATCCCCAAAGTGAGCTACTACATTATCTTGATGAGCACCAGCTTCCCAAGCAATTAGCATAGCTGAGTAGTTTGCTGTTGAAAGGGTAGTGTTACCCTCAAGCATATTTGACATAACTGTAACAAGACTAATATCCCAAGAACTTAAGTCCTGATCAAAAGCTGTACCACGTAACAGATTTTGCATAGAAGTTACACCAGTAATATTCCAGCCAGTAGGGTCACCGATAGATGTTAAGCTTGTCGCGCCACGAAATGTATTTATTAAATCAGAAGTGCTAATTAAAGGAAAATCGGTTGCGCTTACAACAAGATTAGCACACGCATAAAACGCACAATTTGTCGAAACATCAAAACCCCCCCACTGTGAAATTTCAGTGATTTTAAGTATATCACCGGCATTATCAAACTGAAAACCTTGTAAAGTACCAGTAATCTTAATAGTCTTAGTGCCAGTTGTGGCGTAGAGATGTGTATTGTCCGTATCCCAGTTACCAGCAGTAATATGACTATAACTACCATCTCCCCAGTTCACATTTATATTAAGATCGGAATCATTTGTGAGTGGTAATACTATCGTCTTAGTAGCAGAACCAGCATTCTCTGTTTCCCACTCGCTGATAAACTGAATCGGAGTATTGACAGCCCCCCTCCCCCAAGCAATGTCGTTGCGACCCCACGAGCCATCTCGACCCCAACGCTCCTGACCGAACAGAGACGTAGCTATCAGAAGTAGCGTGAGTAATATAAACGGTAATCGCTTCATCTTAATTCTCACAGATTAGAGTCCAGTTTACCGTTGATTCACCAGCAGAATCACTCTCGAATATCATTCTATAATAACCACCGATAAGCCTCTCGTGCTTCATCCAGTAATATCTTGATGAATCGGTAATTACCTCATATTTCCCTTGACCATATTTCAAGCGAGTGTAAAAATCACCGATAAAGAAGTTTGAACTGTCAGCGTTCCAGCCTGAACGATCCCAGATACTTGACTTTGCGCTGATTTCAGCAGATACACCAGACAAGCTTCCCGTTACAACATCTACAGCGGGAGTAACATCAAATACCCCCTCAACACCATGACAGAGTAGAAAAGTATCCGCACCAACAATAGAGATTTCAAAGATTTTAGCCGTTGCGCCGGATATGCTACCGGTTATCACATCATCAATCAAGAACTCAACAAGAGGCTGAGTGTTGTTTCCGAGTGTCAACTTTATTCGATCTGTTTCAGCCGAGTCCAAGCAATACTCAAAATAAGCACTTGTCAGACCACAATCACTGCCATCAATATCAAGCCTAATCCCAACAGTGAATATCTCTGGATTGAAGTAAGAAATATCTTTACTGTCTCTCCGTGTTGCGCCTTCTGCAAATCCGACCAACAACCATCTGGTTGTGTACACTACCGAACTGGTGTTACTGCACATCCCAGAACCGCTGTAAATTATCGGAGTATGCTCACCCCCGATCAGATGACCCGCATTCTGCTTTTGGTAAAATTTCTGGTAGTCATAGGGGTCAACAGCACTCGCCATTCCCACCATAAACAATACCACCAGCACTACTGTTAATCGTCTCATTATGAAGTTCCTTTATTTAGCTTTCTTCCAAAGTGTTTTACCATCTTTTTGTGTTACGAGTTCGATCTGGTCGTTTCTATGTAACACGTTCCATCTATTTGCCATCTTGTTGGACTTGCCAATCTTACCATCAGCCCTCATTGCATTAACCTCGCTTTGCTTTATCCTACGCTTATACTCGGTTTTTGTCTCGTAGTTCTGAATACCAACTCCGACTCCAGCACCAGCGAGAGCAAGAATACCGCCAACCAAACCCTCGTCCTTGCCTACATCATAACCCTCTTGCAGGAATAGCGGGGTTACGCTTCTTACAATCGCTTCCGGAGGATCAACTTTTCTACCCACAGCATCACGTCCAGAGATTAGAGTATTTGGTAAATGAACCGTTGGACTTAATTTGTATGTACTGAAACGCATAACCTCTTCAAGTATTGATGCTCGTTTTGCATAATCCGGTAAGTATTTACCGGTTAATCCTATCCGGTCAGTAATCTTCAAAACGATACGTGCTGCCAGTCTTGTGACCTGTAACATTCCGGCAAACATATCAATTCTGGTATTGCCAATTACAATTTTACCAAAGTCAGACTCTCTTGGATCAATGCCAACTGTAGCTCCAGCAAATGCAGCCAGCGATAATACCGTCAAGCCCAGTGTCCCGAACGCCACAAAATCCTTAGCGATTTCATTCCTGACCCGCTTATGTTCCCAGTATTTCACAATCTTATACGGTGTCTGAAATCTACTAACCGTATAGCGAGGCGAAAACATTACAATAGACAGTTTATGGGCAGCATGAGTAAAACTTTTCAGGTCTCCTCTGCCTGATGCAGCGTTCACATAGTCAGCATAAGCATTAAGTTCGATGTTTGTTGCGTTCGGAAATTTCCTTACAAATTCATCAAACACTCCGGAACGTAGCAGGTTTAATCCCACAATCATATTGCGTTCAGCAGCCTTAATCCATTGACCCATTAATGGTATTCGTTGTAACAGGCTACTCGTGAATACCTCTTCACGCTCGTTTAAACCACCTTCTTTCAATGGCGATAGATATAGTCCATGTTTTTCTCTAAGAAATTGATTCGGATCATCCCTCATTTCAATATCAGCACGTTCAGCGGAATAATTGCTAAAGAATGCTTTTGCTGCTGTCTTGAATACCTTAGTCGCTTTTACCGGTCGTCTAACCGATAATATCATTCCTTGACGAAGAGCATAGGACATTTCACCGGTTGCCATTAACGCACGGGGAGCGGTAATTACTTCAACAAGCGTTTTTCTCCATCGTGGAGTTTCAAGATCACGGATTGCTTGTCTGATTTGTTTACGAGCAAGATCAAGTTGAATCTTTGCCTTAGCCAGTTCGGGAGGCAGTTTACGCTTCTCTTTAGGAGGTTCAACCCTGAACTCTTTAGTGTCCATTTGTTGCTGAAGGTCAGCGAGTTTGTCTTTCGTATTCATTAATGAGCGTATATCACGTAGTTTCTGTTTTGCCTGAGCTATTTCACCAGAGTCCCGTTCAGATGCTTTTTTGATAATCCTGTACTGGGTATCAATCATATCCTCAACTTCGGATATTTGCCTGAGTATCTTGGCAAGCTGAACCCCATCACGCTCTGTTTTATATGCCAGTTTTTTAAGATTGCGTAGTTTAGCCATCAGGCTTTTAACCGCAACACTGGTAACGTGTTTTTCTACCGGCTTGAATACTCCCTTTTCAGCATCTTCAATCTCTGCCGTTAAGCGAGCTTCTGTCTTGAGTTGACGTATGAGCTTTTCAGTATCACCCTTTGCCTTTGCCTGAATTTCAGGGTCACGAGCGTTCAACGCATCATAGACAACACGAGGTGTTATATCGTGATTAGGAAGAACCTTAATTACCTTATCAACTACTTCTTGAAGCGTCAACGCACCTTCACGGATGAAATTAACAGCCAGTTTCCCGACAAGATATGAACCTTCAGCCGATACTCCAGTTATATCGTTAAGCCTGAAACCAAGCTTTGAAATATCATCAAGTATTTGTTTACGCTCTGCACGTAGATCAACACGCTTTGCCTTCCGTTTCGTTTCTCTTGTAACTATCTTTTTGGCAGCCCTTTCAGCAATTTCATCCTGCAACTCCTGAGACTTTTTCTCAAGCTTGTCAACCTGCTTCTGCATGTCCTTAGTGCGCTGTATCAGGTTGTCAAACTTAGACTCTTCAGCCCGTGTCAGCTTTTTATCACCCTTAGCAGCCCTCGCCCACGCCATCACATTAACTGGTGTGAATGTGGCGTTATCTAATTGAACCTGAAGGAATCTAAAGGAAATACCTGCCTGAGTTCCCATAATTTTAACACCTTCATTGATGGTAATAACCTCATTAAGCATCTCTCGTGAACGTGAATAGACCGCATCGGCTTTATCAAGTTCACCCGCTTTTCTTAGCTCATTAACGTCTTCAATAGTTTTATTATACTTATCAGTTATCATTGCTTGATATACCAAAACAGACATCTCTTCCTTGTAATTCAATGGGCGAGGATCGCTTTGTAGTGATGACACAATAGTTGGGGCATTATTATACAGACCTTCATCGATCACCTCTTTGACAGTAGCCTTAACCTGAACCTGTGTAGGTGTATTCATTTGATCAAAGCCAATACTCTCATAGAAGCCTTTCAGGAATGCCTTTGTAATACCAGTTACATCACCGAGTTTCTTTACGTCTGGTTTTACTTCTGCTTTTACCTTTGCCTTCGGTTGCGGTTTACGCTCTGCTTCAACTTTCCGCTTTGGTTTAGCCTTCAACTCCGGATAGTCCTTCAGAACTTCGGGAGGCACGGGCTTGCCTTCGGCGAGGGCTTTCTGGACGAGTTGTTTATGGGTTTTAACCTGAGAATTATAAAATGCAGCCACCTCTTCTGGTTTTTCTACAATCTGACCAGCAAATTCCTCTTTCTTAGATTGAACAACAAGTCCATCGTGACCAGACTTGATTAAATCTGCTCTCCACTGACTAAACCAAGCGTCATCTTTTGCATGTGCTAATCGTATTTTATCCCACGCTTCTGCTGTAATCACTTTCGGGTTTTCAAGAACAACTTTTGCTGATTTAATTTTACCTCCGAATGATTCGGCAAAGGTTTTCCCCTTAGTAAACCATAATCCAAACTTGTCCCACTTTTTAGTTTCGCCTATGTCAAACGCATCAAATTCCTTATCTGTACCATGAAATGCCGTTTCGGAAGATGTATCAAACTCCCCCCTCGTCATCTCCCACGCTTCCTTAGCGGGCTTGGGTTTAAGCGAAAGATTTTCTATTCTTGTCATTGCTGTTAATACACGATTAAAATTATCTCCATAGCCACCCTTGTCTTTGTCTCTCGGATTATTTCTTACAAAATCTACAATTCCTGTATGTTTATTTTCAAGGTTTTTTAGCGTAGTCTTTGCTCTTGTAAACTGACTTCTTTGAGATGGAGTAATATCATAATCAACTGTATTTAATTCTGCATCTAAAAGTTCATCAAATGGTCTATATAACTCCTTTTTAGCGGGCTTAGGTTCGGGTTTTTCCGCAACCTTCGGAGCTTCAACTTTTTTCTCAGGAACGGTAAACTCCGGAACTTTCAAGCCTTCAGCCTCAAGCGTTTCCTTCGTTACTGTACTCTTGAACTTGGGATGACCCTCCTTCGTAATATTAAATAACGGAATTGCATCTTTACCAGGAACGTCCTGCATTCCGATAAATTCAGCATCAGCTACCGGTTCGGCTTTCTTTTCCGGCTCTTTAACCGCTTCCGGTTCAACTCTTTTCTCGCTAACTTCCTCGCTTGGTCGTACAATATCCCTCTCTGGAGGTACTTTTGTGACAACATCTTCTCGTGCTTCATCTTTGACCGCCGTAGCTTTTTCCTTTACCGCACCAGCAATTTGACTTCCGCCACCCCCAATGAATCCCAATAAACCACCTGCATAACCAGATTCAACAAGACGACGTTTCAACTCTCCCTCGTCAAGAGGTTTTCCACTTTCTTTAGAAATACTGAGAGCAGTATTTAACTCTTGGAGTATCTCCGTACCAGATTCGGTCAGTGATTGTTCAAGTGCTGAACGCGGAACTCTCGCTATTCCTTTTTTCAATGAACGATTTACCATTGCTTTAGAAAAAGCCCTGCCAAGTCCAGCTTTCTTAAGAATACCCATTGCAGGTACAACCTCTAATGCAGCGTTGACAGTACCTACTCTTATTGCAACAGCCTCTGCAGCCTCTGGATCCATTCCGCTTTCTCTCGCTTCACCATAAGCATCACCGCTCTCCATCGCAAACGCAACAGTAGCTCCCGCAAGTACACCGCCGGGAACTCCACCAACCAATGTTCCGACACCAGCAGCAGCAACTGTCGTACCAAGTACAGGGAGTTGCTCTCCGATTATTCTACCAATTAACTCAGGTCTATAAAATGTTTTTAATGTAACAGCGTCTTGATACCATTCAGGAAACTCTTCTAATAACTCCTCACGGGACTCTATACCTTTTTTCCTTATTTCCGTTCCCTTCCTAAAGAGCTTCTTTTGAAATTCGGTTTGTTCAGGTTTTTGCTTATGTGTAATTCCGGCTATTCCTGTAATGGTTTCTGTTTCTTGTGGAGTTCCTGTCATTTCTAATAGCGAACCTACAGTTTCCGGCAATGTAGATTCTTTGTACATTTTTAAGCCACGACTTAAGCCACCAAAGAATGTTCTCTTTTCATCACTTGTCGGAACAGCAGGAGCAGGGAGAGTATCCGGAGAAATACGCTCCCCCTCATCAATTTGTCCAGTAGCTCCTGCAACTCGCAACTCGGCAATTCTTGTATGAACAGGTATATCATTGCGCAGGGAAGTCATCCTGCGTCGAAGATCAAGCCTTTTTCTTACGCTATCTATATTTGAATTTACCGTTGCCATTCTTCCATAATTTCTTTATCTGTATAACCTTCACTTTTCAAAGTATCTATGATGCCTTTATCTTTATCTGAAAGCCCATCATAAAACACGTTAAATTCGTTTACTATTTCATCGGGCTTTTTATCCACTTTCAACTCCTCACGAGCATCGTTGATTTTCTGAATCGCCTCGTTGCGCTCAAATATCATGTTATTGAGATTTGCTCGATTTATGTCGCTTTCTTTCCTTCCGGCTTCATCTAATGCCGCAAAATCTATTTTGTCAATAGCGGACTGTTTAGTGGCGATCTTCTTTTCAAGCTCATCAACATAATCTTCTGCCTGCTTGAGAGACCTACTTCGACCACCAACGTCGTCTATACGTACAGCCTTTTCTTCCAACTCATCCTGTTTCAACTGCTGTGTTCGAGTCATGGGCTTGTCGGGAGTTACTCTTTTGCGCTGTGCGGTGAGTGCCTGTTGTGATGATAACTTTTCTGCACCGAGCACACCAGCCTCCTCATCACGCCGCTTCCACGTATTGCCAATCTCTTCAAGACTTTCGGGTGTCATAGATTTAGAAATTTCCTCTGCAAATTCCTGCGAGAATAACTGAAAAGATTGATAAGAATCTATCTTCTCTGCACGATCAAACATCGCATCACGTCTCTCTGTGTCTGGCAGGTCAGGCTGTGTTTGCTTACTGATAGACAGTGCACTTTCACCAACCCTCTTAGAGACACCTTCAAGTCCGGTTACATCACCACCACGCTGTTTAGCAATCTCAACGCCTTGCTGAAATTCCCTGTCTCCCGATGCTATCAATTCCTGCTTCTGGGTCTCAAGCCGTTGCAGTTCACGATTGCGTCTGATTGTGCTGACTATCGGATCGGCAAGTCCTTGACTCGGATATTGTGCTAAGTCTAATGGCATTATTCTTGACCTCCAAGTAAGGCTAATCCAGCAACAGGAGCAGCGGGTGTGAACAACATTGCAATCTTTATCGCATCACCGATCAACCTCCATGTTCCGGCTGACCTCGCAGCCTCTTTAGCATCTTCAAGTTCTTTGCGACGTTGAGCCATTTGTTCATCAAAGCGTGTCTGGCGTTCCTTAGCATCCGCAAGGGCAAGGTCAATCTTAGAAAGCTGGGGAGCAAGTGCTTCCTGCATTCTGACGTTAGAGCGACCGGTAATAGAGGAGCGTATTCCTGGAACATCACCCAGTCCCTGACGTTCTAATCGACCGGTACTGGTTCGTGTGGCTTCTGCTGTGCGCCCCACAGCAAGTCTGGTTACGCTCTTTTTAGCACGTTGATATGGAGCATAATCAACTTCACCGATTCGCTTGTTTGGATCATAACGCCTTGTCCCTCCCAGATATGGCTGATTTGCTGGCATATTTTACATTCCCCTGTTTCGTCTTACACGTACCGGCTGACCACCAGTTGTCTCTAATTTCTTTACACGAGCCTCCAGTTCATCTTTCTCTCTCGTTACGGCTTCTACTATCCGCACAGCATCAAGTCCGCTGACGTTTTTACTATTCGCAATCTTGGTTTTTATATCATCAGTTTGTGGCATTTATTTAACCCTCTGTCCTTCTATGTATCCGAATATCTTATGCAACTCGAAAGCTGTACATTCACCAGGAACTGTCAATTCCCACTCGATAGATATTTCTTCGTTGATTTTCTTTTGCCAACCCACTCGTATATGATCCTCGCCCTTCACGGCACGTTCAGGAAACACCGCCATCATATTGCTACGTACACCATCATCACGTACACTCGTAACAGT
>Ga0209976_10000137_pt1 | contig 49976 bp, 86 predicted proteins | sample SumtaG_FD_182806 | JGI IMG/M metagenome (GOLD analysis project Ga0209976, IMG submission 182806) | Deep subsurface microbial communities from Indian Ocean to uncover new lineages of life (NeLLi) - Sumatra_00157 metaG (SPAdes) (version 2) | ecosystem: Environmental > Aquatic > Marine > Oceanic >... | reverse complement strand
ATAAATAGCGTCCCCTTGAGTCAAGATGTCCTCTACTGCCAGCAACGATAAAGCACCCGTAAATGCTCCTGGTGCGGCTTGTCGTCCGAACCAAGTAGACGAGACCATTAAAGCCTCGCCCATCGCGCCAGCTAAAGTAAACTCAGCGGGGACACAATACGTCGCTACTTCCGCGGCCTCACTGTCTCCGGACTCAATCGTATAAGTTTTAATAAATGTTTCGTCCGGCTGAACATTGTCAACAGGCGGTTGATAAAAATATATCTTACCTGACCCGCCCCCATCTGCCGCCGGAGTATCGTCCTGAATCCCAGCGGCGAATAGTGTCGTTAGTTGCTCAAACGTCGCCGGAGTATCTGGAAAAGCGATCCCAGTTAATACCTGCGGGATATACGTCCGATCTTTTCCAGGGATGCTCCCGATATGCTCATCGACAAAAACAAGCGTTTGCTGTTCATCCAGGAATCCAGCGGGGCCGCGCCATTTCTGTGTTGCGTTTACCTCATTTCCCGCTGTCCCCTCCCTGCCTAATTGTACCTCTGATGTAAATATGTTACCCATCGTCTACCTCCAAATCTTCTGTTTTGGGTTTGTCTGATTGATTTGACTTACTTGGTTTTTCGTAAAGCTTATACTCGCTGTGGGCAGGGAGATCCAAAATTTCATCAAGGGTATATTTATCAATCCCTTTGACATCCTCCTCGGTTAAGTCCCGCGCGGGGATATCAGTAAATGTATCCGCGCCGCCCAAACCGCCAATATAAACCGCCACGATTTTTTTATCTTTATTCTTTGCCATCTAAACAACTCCTTTAATCGTTCGTTCGAAACAAGAGGTTCCATGCCTCGACTCGATATATGTCATTACCTTTTCTTTCGTACCCGACGAAGCTTGTCCCTTCGAGTTCGACCCATTGCCAATCGTCCGTCGAATGATTTGTTTGATTGAATAACATTTCAAAAAATCTTTGTTCGATCTTGTCTAACTTGTCCTCGATCGCCGGATCGCTCAATGCGTTAGCCGCTGTTGAGCCTACCCGAATACCTACTCCGACCAGCAACATTATCTCGCCTCTGACCTTTTCAGCAATAGCCCGAGATTCTCTTTTTGCCGGACCGGAGGCTATGAACATATAAGGACTTTTGCCATCGAGCTCCTCGGTGTCTGGTTGATGAGAAAACGTTACAAAAACTGGCTTTGAGCTAGTGGTCGGACTTGCCTGTAAGTTTGCATCTACAAGCACCTTTAGAGCATCCCGAATCTGTTCTCGCCCGGTTAGCGTGAGTGTCATTAAATCGGTCTCCGTATCTTGGCTCGAATTATGTCGGCGCCTTGTCTTGCAAGGCGTTGTCCGGCTTCTCTTTCAGTCCTCGTATAAAAAGCATGGTCGCCCCCGCGCCTTTGTTCTGTCACGCCATAATCAGCCGGTCTTTGTTGGGTTAATGGATTCGTCGCCCCGGGGTCAATAAAGACCTTTCCTTCCAGCTTTTTTACAGCCATCCGGTGAGAGGCTCGAAGCGATCCGGTGACTACATGAGTAATCGATACCGCGTATCTTTGTACGGCAATCGTCACGCCTTGGATAACAGTACCAAACAGATTTGTCGGACGGAGCGCGGCGATCATTGCATTATTCTGCTTTTGCGCTTCCTGGATTCCATTGATAGATATTCCTAAACCCATTATCTTTTACCTACTGTTACAACAATCTCGACAAAACTGGTACCGTCTGCGATAAAGGTTGTTTTCTTTTCGTGCGGATCATTTAGTCCAAGCCCGATAAGCTGTTCGGGTGTTAGCGCTTGAAACGGCATACACAATAGACTAGTTAGATTCTCAACCTTGCCGGTCGTGTCTCCGGATGCGTTATCGCCGTCCCTTTCTGTTGAGCAACTGACGGTCGCCATTTTCAAGTAACTAGGGTCGTTGAAATTATCGACGGTTTGCTCCCCAACCGAAAAGATCGGGAAGGTCCCCCCTGCGATTATTAAGTTGTCGCCCGCGATAATATCCAATGCCATTATTAACTCGATTCTGTGGTGGGTAAATCGTCGTTATGATCTGCGATATCTAGCAAAATAACGCCAGCCGTCATTACTGGAACCCCAACGCCGTACTTATCTTCAAGCTTTTTCTCCAGGCGTTGTAGTTTCTTTTCTACCTGAGTCGCTAACTGAGAGAACCGGCGGGAGTGTGATCCAGCGGTCGTATCAACGTCATCCAGATTCCCCTCGATAGATTGGAGGATCCGGAGCTCGGCGGTATCGATAAATTGATCTGTTTTTGTCGAATCGACTGTAGCGATATCATCGTCGTCAACAGACGAAATATCACCAACAGAGCCCCCGACTTCTCTGATCGCAACACCCAAGGGGTCATTTAGGTCTGTATTAGACCCGTCTACAGTCGTGCCATCTAAATCAGCGGCGACCATAAGCTTACCGGACCTGGCGACTAAAATAACCTCGAATTTTGCTCTTTCAATTACAGCCATTATTCGCTCCAGTTACAAGATTAGAGAGAGGCATAATACACCCCTCTCTAATAAAAGCTTTACGGAAATGTAGTCGGGCCGGTCAGCGACGCATTAGCTGTAACGTCGGTGTCGTCGGCCTTTGCAAACGTTGTACCTGTTTTGCTCCGGCAACCACCCAATACAACAACGCCGGATGTCCCACCACCGGAAAAGCCCTCATGTAAAATCTGACAATTGAACAGGCGGATCGTTTGGGTTGTGTTAGACGCGCCTGCGTCGATATTTGCCTCGAACATCACATTTTCAACAAAGAACCTATCGCCGCCGTCCTCGGAGTCAAGATCGATCGCGCTTTCAATGCTTCCATTTCCGCCGTCCCAATAAATGCGGACTGCGTTTCCAGAACCGCCGTGAGCGACCAAGATGCCAAGGTCTGAGCTATCGCCAGCCAAGCCAAAGTTACCAAGATAGACATTCATTTTCTTGCCAACAGAAGTATGAGTCAGTAATAACCCGTCTTGACCGCTGGTATCGTGGTCAATCTGGATATTCTGGATCGTGACTTCAAACGTGCTTGATTGCGCTCCTGGAGCGATTTCGATAACCTGATCCCCCGCGGCCGCTGAGATAACGGTCTCCCATCGGTTCCCAACTCCGATGAGTTTTACGCCTGAAATGGTCGGCCATGTCAAGCCGGTCACTTCGGCATACTCACCCGCGGCGACATAAATCGTTTTCCGGGTGGATGAAACAAGTGACAACGCCTTTGTAATTGTTTTGACAGGGGATATAATGCCGCCCAAGTATGCGTCGTTTCCGTTAGGAGAGACGTAGATAGAACCGACATCCATGTTCATCATGCCCGTCATGGTGATCTTTTCACCTACTAAGTGATTAAATCTTTCTTTACCCATAGTTTTTTACCTCATAAAAATAAAAGGGGCGGGCGGATTATTGCCCGCCCCTTGATAGTTGTTTGGGCGATTGAGGACTAATCCTCAGATTCGTCCTTGGCCTGCGCTGGTTTGGCTTTCTTGGCCTTTCCCTTTGCGGGTTCAGGAGATCCGGCTACCTGCGCGGCGACTTCCTCTCTGGAGAGGCTTTCTTTTTTGTTGGGTGGAGGAGAGCGATATACCGCGACCTTACCCAACCTCTCATTAAGCTCTTTCAATTCCTTTTCGGGAATACCCATGTTTTTCAAGATAACGTCTACCTTGGCTTCCAGGGACAAAAGAGTTTTGAGCGTTTTTTGTGCTACTCTATTTGGAGCGGTCATTATACACCTCTCTACTAAACGATTGTCGGTTTTGTATATGAACCGCCAGCGGCGAGTTCCATACAAACACCGTTGAGTCGATTGCCAACTCCAAACCCTGTCCGGCGTGACCACACTGAACCCTCCAGCGGCCCCTTGCCTTTTCCTTCGGATATCAAAGCGAGTCCACCTGGGAGTCCTGTGCTTGCCGGATCTGTTCGCATGAACAGAGGAGCGGGTTGATCGATGTCTTGACCGTACATATAGGTCGCGGGGATGAAGTCCCACTCAACGATCCATACGCCATTTGATCGGCCTATGATTCGCCCGGGAAGGGCAGTCGGGAGACCAAACGGTACAGCGGTATCCTCGCCATCGCGGACGAAATTGTCAGACAGGGGATCAAAGTCGGTCAACGCTTCGGTCTCTGCGACTTCGGCGTTATTGATGAAAACGACTATATTTTGCCCGCCCTGGATCCTCTTGGTGTGATGGGTCAATTCGTCCCTAATGGTTGTATAAGGGTTGTCACTGTCAGAGATCGCAGTCGCTAGATAACCGGCTTCGAGATAATGATCTTCAGTCGCTTCGGTTGCGCTCCCGATAACAGGAGGATAAACCACAGCGTCCCCATTCGCCAAACCTTCGATTAACAAAGTGCCGTGATCGTTATCCCCAAACGAACCTTGGACGTTGTTAAACAACCGGTCCAACATTAGGAAACGAAGAGTTGCGGCATCTTCTGTGAAGATCGTTTTCAAATGATTGTCAAGCTCTTCCAGGGTCATGTAAGCCATGTCGACCCTGTTTCCGCCAAACGCGGCGGAGTATTCTTTCAAAGGAAACGCAACATCGTATTGACCTGTCCGTTTTCTTGCGGCGGCTTGAGCCTGTGTGTTCTGACCCATTTCCTGAAGCTTTCCGCCTCCCGGTAACTTGTACCGTTTCTTAAAAGTTTCAGTTTCCGCCTCTACAAACACTCCTAGCGCCTTTTGGAGTCCTTCATTCCAAGAGTCTAAGAGCTCGGAGACCGCGTCGTAAATGACCTCCGCCCCTAAGTTTTGCACCCGGAACGCCCGATCTCTGTCGTCTTTTCCGAGTAATCCGTAAATTCCACTCATGATTTTTTACCTCATCATTGATTAAAGTTGTTGATTGTGCCGATCAATTTAAGCGTGATCTGCACGCCAACGGAAGTCAAAATAAATAACTTTCGTAATCCCGCCAACTTCGGGGATCGAAGTGATCCGGCCAATCGGGACAGTCAGAGTCCCATTGGAATCAGCGGCAACGCCAGCAGTATCAGATAAATAGATACCGTCGTCGAACGCTTGATTTGTCAAAGTAAACCCGGCAACTGCCCCACGCTTCAAGACACTAAGGGTCTCAAGGGCGGCGGGGGCGGCGTCCATTGCGATTCCGATTGCTTGCTGGTGCCCTGAATCGTTCGCGTCGGCAACCTGGACCTTTCCAGCGGAATCCATGTAAACGAGCTGTCCTTTGGTAATTGCTTCACCAGCTATAAACGAATAAATCTCCGCTTCTTCCGGGTGTACGGCCGCAATTTGAGCGGCGGTTAATGCTATGTCAGTCATTGTAAAACCTCCAAACTAATTTATAAAGTGAAAACACGTTTCGGTTTGTCGTCCTTGTTTTTAGAGTTATCCCGTGAACGTGGATTTTTCGGAGGCGATCCGGGTTTCTTTTTTGGATCTTCCTCCTCGGCGAGCATATAATCGCGGCCTTTGATCGCGGATTTTATTGCCTTTTCGATTCCAGTAACCTCGAATGTGTCCTCGTCGATTTCTAACATTTCGACCAATTTCTCATCGTTCTTGATGAGTTTCCAGAGGTCATTTACTGCCTCTGGTTTCAGCCCATACTTTGAGTCCAGCGCTTCCTTTTTGACCGAGCTTGATACAACTCTGGATAATAGGGTTTCGATCTTTCCGTCCTGTTCTCCTTTTACCTTGGTAAGTTTCTCAAGGTCTTTTTGAGCGTTCTCGAGTTCGGTGTTGTTTGCGGCTTCGGCGTCATCTTGCTTTTTGAGTTTCACCTTCGCGTCGTCAATTGAATCGACGCCAAGGTCTTTAAGTAGTTTGGACTCAGCACCTTTGCGGGCTGAACCGGCCGCGGCGTCTACCTCTTTTTTAGTATGGGTCATTTTGGGCTTGTCGTCTTTCTGCCCCTCCCCTTCTTTCTTGTCTTTCTCGTCGGTTGAATCTTTATCGTCGTCGCTCTCCCCTGAGTCGTCCTTCGCCCCTTTTGTATCTTTATCGTCGTCGTCTCCACCAGAACCTCCGCCTTTATCGGGAGAAAAATGGGGGGAAAACAAATGAGAAAAAATCAACATTTTTGTATCTCCTCCCCGTTAGGGACGGGGGAACCCACTTAAACAACAAAACCCGCAACAGTTGATAAATCAATTGGTGTAAACCAATTCAATTTATCGTATTGTTACGGGTTAATTCTCTTTGTTAGGCTTTCCGTTTGGCTCGCCAGTTGATCGAGAATCTAATCCAAATATTTAATTGATTCTATTGTATATGATAAAGCCTAAAATTGCAAGTGGGGGAGGGGGGGGTTATCGTATTAGGACGCACATATATTTGTGCCATCGGAAATCTTGCAAGTTAATCATTTTGGATATTCCATCCATTCAGTAACATCTAATTTTCCAATACTGGTTTTTACAACTAAAAACACTCTTTCGTCCTTGTGTTTCCTGACATCAATACCATAAAACTCCCCATTGGTTTCATGAAATACGGATGTAGTCATAAAACACCCATTCCCCAAATCAATTTTCCCCAATACGTATATATAATCTTCTGGCAATTTACTTGATACTTTTATAAACATAATAATTCCAGCCAGCTTAGTCTCATGTTTGCTGGCTTCGTGACCCAGTCCTCGCAATCATTATGAGCCTGGGCTTAGCAACACCTTCGCACGTGTTATCGATTATATCACATATGACAGATATAATAACAAAAGATCACGCCAGTCTACAGCCCCGCCAAACGCTCAACCAACTCTCCTATAATATCCCGCCGCGTAAGCCCTGCTCTAAATATATCTTGACCGCCTTTCCTGAGTATCCCAGGATTCAACCCCGGGAACCTTGCGAGAATCAATTGGACAATGTCGACCAAGTATTGAGCGGGTGGATCCATGTCTAAATCGTTATAGATATCTGTTTCTACATCCATACTGTCGTATGTTCTCCGACCCAAAACAACCGCGTGATCGTGCGCCTCCATATCTACCAAGGTATCGTCGCAAAGTATCTTTTTAATGATATAGGCCGGGGCGTTCGAATAATTGCCTGTCACATCTTCCCAAGCGTCGCCCATTCTCCGGTCTGGCACATCTGGACAATAGCCCCCGTTATCTGATGACCAAGCTACAAGTACAAATACCTCATTTTTATTCATGCGTTTACCAAATTATCAAGAGCTCTTTTTGCTCTCTTTGAAAACCTCCGAGGCCAAGAGACAATATCGGATACCGATCCTCCGGTACCCTCTGTTTCTAATTCTCCCCGCGATTCTGTTTTGTATGTGGCCGCTGACGAATAGGTGATTCTCAACACGTTAGCTTCAAAGACCTTTATTGTTTCATCCTCGCAAATTATTATGATCCTGTCGCCGTTCGCTATAACACCCGCGGCGGTACCTCTCTGCGTAACCGCGCCCCCAACAACCTCGTCGAGATCAATATCCCCGTTTGAATCAATCGTAACTTGCCATAAGTCCTCACTGGCGGGCGTGTCGTCGCTTATTCTAAATCTAACCTCGATCTGGTCTCCAGAAGGAACGGTCGTTACCTCAAATTCAATAATAGAATCTGCGTCGTGTGAAAATGTCTCGCCTGCGCTTCTGGCGCCTACCAAGCGATCGGTTGCTATTCCATAATCCGAATCCCATGGGGTAGATAATTGAGAGACTCTCATCGATTGAATCCCGGGGACAACAGTTCCACCGCTTCTATGATTAGCAAATAAAGGAGTGGTGTTTTTAGCAAAAGTAACCCACAACAGAGTCCAGTCTGGAAAATCTATTGGGTTTCTTACTACAAAAAAAGCTCCGGTAGCCCTAAGTATAAGTGCGACTTCATAAATTTCATTTGCTGAATAACCACCAATGGTAAAGTTTAGCGCCGGACCTGTTGAAAACAAATTGATTGCGGCAGTAAGAAATAACGATTCCTCTTCCAACGACACCCCATTTGCTCCACGTGCCCAACCAAACACAGGGGCAGTAACTCCCAAGTTGCCAGCATCTAATTTTCCGTATAGAGTTAACCCGGCAACGCGAGCGAATCCCAAGGACGAATAAGAGGGGTCGCTTCCATCAGTAAAGCCAGCATAAACGAGGCCAGACGAATCAATACTTGCGATGCTTCCAGTATCCTTTATCGTTGCTGTACCCGGCCCTTGCTCCGCCGCCCTTGGGGTTGTCATGTCTGCGGCCTCATCTGTTATGAAGTCGTCACGAAATAAAAACCGAACCAATGGCTTTAGGTCTATTCGTCTCTCGTGGGATTTATTTCGTTTTCTTATTTGCATTTAAGAGTCTCTGCGATACCAAAAGTTCATTTGTAAAACTTCATCATCTCCGGCGCCATCGTTTAGATCAACAGCGTCGGTATGGAACCACACAAAGAACAGAGACGCGAGAGCATGAAAAGCGACAGGTTGATTAAGTATGATAGCGCTCCCGCCGTTGGCGTCTATTTGCCAATCAGAGGGGGAGACCTCGACTTGACCTAAAACGGTTATCCGTTCAGCGGCCGTCATAGCTGTATCGCCGTCGTTTATCTCTGGATCGGCGTCTAATATAATCAACTTACCCGCCGAGTCCTGAATCGCTCCGGACCCGGTCTCGGTTGCATAAAACACAAATTGCAATATCTCGCCTGAGTGGGTTGCGCCTAATGCTCCCTCGACAGACGCACCATAATCATTCGTATTAACCTCCTCGTCGTCAGCGACCAGGGAAAGCAAGCCTCCCTCGATCAATGCGTCAAAAGGTTTGGTTTCGAGACCGCCTTCGGCAACTTCTATAATATCTCCGTCGTCGTCAGTGATTCGAACTGCTTTTGAAGTTCTACCCATAATAATTTACTCCTTACTTATTTAATCTTCCTCGTACCAATCGAGTTCTATCCAGTGGATATTATCGTTATTGTCGTCGGAATTTACTACAAATGCGTATTCTGTATCTGCCTCAAGTATCCACTCCTGAGTCCCTCTCGATTCCCCGCCGATCGATCTAGGTACCGCCGCCGCTCCGAGTGGCCTTGAGGTAACCTCTGTAGTAGTTGTTATGTTTGCACCCGCCGCCTGGGTTTCGTTGTATGTAGTAACCTCACCGACGCTTGGAGTTGATTCTATTGATAAAACAGTTGGGACGGTTGCGCTTTGTTGGTTCCGATTCTGAGGCGTTTTCTCGGTTCCTTCGCCAACATCAATAGAAGTATCTTTGTATATAAACGCTGTTGCTAACGCGGTCGATGACGCGGCAAATATCAAATGAATTTCTCCGCTCACCGGGGTTTTGAAAGCGATTACAGTTTGCTCATCCGTGTTTGTGCATTCATTGGTAAATATAACGTTAAAATGTTTTCCGTCGTGTATCTTCTGGTGTGCGGTTGCGATTGTAGGTATGTGATCGTTCTCAATATCTAAAATATTCCCGTCGTCGTCGGTAAGCCTTATAGCCTTTGAGGTTCTACCCATTTATTAAACTCCTAAATAAAAAATCCCGCAACAAATACAGACGTCGTATCGTTACGGGTTAACTCTCTTTGAGAGCCTAGCCATTTATTTGATTGGTTTCATTATATATTATTTTGAGGATTATATCAAGTAGGGTAGGGGGGTAAAGAAAAAAAGTGGAGATGGCGGGCAATGCTCCCGCGTCCATAAGGCTTTGGTGTTTCGTCTTGGGCGTTTTCACCGTAATCTAGCCTGATGTCGAATCTGTTCATCCCCGTAGCGACCTCGACGGGACTCGAACCCGCATCCTTCTCCTCGACAGGGAGACGCTCAGTCCAGTTGAGCTACAAGGCCTTGCTGCCCCGATAGGAGTCGAACCTATAACAACCTGATTAACAGTCAGGCACTCTACCAATTGAGTTACAGAGCATTAGTAGCCGAGGTGGGGTTCGAACCCACGACCTTTGGCTTATGAGGCCAACGAGCACTCCACTGCTCCACTCGGCATCGCGACTACCAGGTGATTATTTTACCACAAAAAAAGCCCCCGATCTCTCGGGGGCGGTCTCGCTCTTTCTGCGGCTCTCATGGCTTGCCATGTAAGGAACCGACTGACGGGTGAGCGGGATTTATTTTTTATCTACACAAGGATTGGGCCAATGATTGATTCCAAGTAATTTTTCTTTGTTATGATAATAATGATCCCCATTAACCGGGTCAAGTAGTTTTTTTATATAGACCTTCCCGCAAACAGGGCATTTTTTATTTTTTTCGTTTGATATCATTTGCATCTTCTTACTCCGTTTGTTTGGTTTATTTATCTACCTATATTATAGTCGAAATGTCGTATAATGTCAAGGATTTGGTATACTACTTTCTATGAGATTCTACCGTGATTATCCATAAATCAAACTCGTTATTTTCGATTACCTCTATGTCGAAATCACCTTCAAATATTACTTGGTCGTCCTCTAGTTGAAATATTCCGGTGTTTTTGATAACAGGTGTCGGATAAATTCCCTTGTAGTTATCCAGAAAGACAGTGAACTTACCCTTAAAGTGGGTATACTTTCTCCCCTCAAATTCTATTACAATCGTTTTGTTATCAGACATTAATACTCTCTTTTCTTCCAGTGGCTCTTTTCGTGTGGTGGTTCCAAGTTGTACGCGTCCTCTAACTTACGAATAAACCCATACATCAACGAGCGAAACCAGACCCAGAACCGTTTATTCATTGGCGAGAATATGGGCCACGTTTTAGGATTGTCTGTAGTTAAATCACCAACAAGATCGATATAGTTTCCATCCACAAAAACCAACTCGATCTCATCGTCCTTTTTATATTCTTTGTTTGCGATAAAATCTACAAAATTGTCACCCGTCACCAATTTGGCAAACGGCCATTTTTCAATCATAACCGGAGAACCCTCTGGAATATTTTCAGCCGCAATTAGAGTCACACTCACAGCTTCTTTACCTCTCCTCGCACAATCGGAGTAAACGCATTCGCCGGAGATATCACAGGATTGATACCAACTGCTCGCAAATCTAATATTTGTTGTGCCGACTTCTCTAATAATGACGTTATCCCTAATTCAAACCCCGGGTCGTACAGCGCAGACGATGTCCTGCAATGATTATGAAACGGGGGAGCGTCGATAAAATTGGCAAACCTGGGAGTCCCGATCAAATGAAACGGTTTAGAAAACGGCTGGATCTGTCCGTGGACCTCCAGGCATGTTTCGGTAACGTTATCATCCATTGTCGCTATTGCTTGTTTGAAAAATCTCCGCTCCGTGACTTGGTCCCCAATGTCACCCTCACCCAGAATATCTCTAAGCAATTCCGTAAGGCTCTTTTCTTCAGTGTCAATAGCCTCATCTATAAGCCCTGCCGCAATGAGTCTTTCTATGAACGCTTCCTCCGACTCTTCTATCTCTAATAATGTTTCTGTATCAACACTTTGCTGTACTTGATCTACCCACAGCGCACCGGTCAAAGTCGCCGAGATATCAAACGAATTTCTAACAATCGGGGAAGGGCGGAGGATTCCTTGCCTGCCCGCGTCTCCGATAATAATTGCGGGGTCCGCTGAGATTGCAGTTTGAGCCAAGATGTTATCGAACTGTGAAGTAACGGTAGCCATGGCCGCGTCTATGCCGGCGTTTACACTTGTAAATTGAGTAACCGATCGGGTCGCCGCGATATCGTAAAATGACAACTGCCTCGACGCCGAATCGATTCCCAATCCCCCGGCGTCTCCCAACACATCAGAGATCGCACCCCGCAAAGCCAACGACCCGACAGATAATATCCTGTTTGTCTCTCTCGTCTTTTCTGCATTCGATCTGTCCGTGGATAGTATCCGATTGAGGTCTCGACGTAGTTGTCTGTAGATAACCAAAACCTTCCCGCGTGGGTTTTTCTTGGTACCTAGACGGCCAGCAAAACGGGCGATCTCTTTGTTGGTTCGAATAGCGTCGTTAACGACTCTTAGGTGGACATTGCGAGAGACCATTTATTAACCCTTGTGTTGGGTGTGTCTCCGGGTTTTACTTTTATTCAGGTAATTTAGATGAGCAGAGCGAACCATATTATCTCGCCTCATTTTTGATAATTGCTTTTCTCTTTTGATGGTAGCCCTTTTTTCCCTGAAGTAACTAAGTGAAAATCGCTGTTTAACAACCGCCCAAAAGCGGGACCACCACGTAGATGATTTTTTACGGCGCTTAAATAGTCCCCTCATTCCTGGCGGCGCATTGATCGTAATCTCAAACCACTTGTATAAATCCCATGGCTTCCAGGTTCCCTCCCGCCTTCGTGCCAGCCTCCTACTCGCTTCGCCTTGCATGGTTAGTTTACCGATTCTGCTCATTTGATTCGTCCTCCGTTTCTTCTATTAACTCTGGATAAATTTCCTCAAAACACGGGATACACAACTGATCGAACGCGTCCGGTTCGTGTTCTCTATCAACGCCGTGATCTTTGCATACCGTCTTTTGGCAAACGTGACATTCATAGTCTGCTAAGTTGTCACACTTTTTGACGTTGCATGGTTGCTCGACCACAGAGCGGAGGGGGTGTTGTGTAGGGATTTTAGGCATTGTCTCTTATCCTTTTGTCTGCTATGCTTTCCTCAACCAGTATGGTTGAATTAAATATCTGAACAGGAACGTTCTCTAATCCAAGGAACGCCAATCTCCTAACTATACAAGTGATGCACAATATCCCGCCGCCAATATCGCTACTTGGGTTTACCAACTCCCAGATGTCATGCGGCAACACGCACTCAACCCACTGATGTGAGTCATAAGATAGGCCACAATCCCAACAACCTGCAACCCTTGAGGCCATGCCGTGATATTTCCATCTGCGTTTTGTCTTATCGTCAAATGTGTCTAAGGTGTCTTGCATCTTCTATCCTTTCACGGGGGGGGGTCAAGTAAATCCCAATACCTATCAACTTGTTCTCTATCTGAATCCTTTTCTCTTTCAGACAAATCTGTGTAATTAGTGTCTATTTGGGCTTTCCATCTTTCAACTAGCTTCAAAGGTATTGTTAGAGAGCCGTCTTTATTTTCTTTGCAAAGAGTAAATTGATATCGCATCCAATCAGACCAGCGTTCGTGTTCAATCGCTGCCAGTTTTTCATATAACTCATTCATAATTTACCTCATGGTTTCGATAAGAGTAATTAGCGAAACCTTTCCTTATCAAGTGCTTCCCAAAAACCTAGCTCGCAAAATTCAGCCCCTGTCTGTTCAACTTTAATAACTGTCCAATTCATTTTTAGGTGGTCGTATTTTATTCCACCGATTTTATGAATTTTTTCAGTTGCTTCAATTAAATTATTTGCTCTTACAGCAATACGCTCAAACCTATCCTCGTAATTATCAAAGTAACCATCTTCCATTATCGCATTTAGCAGAATGACCCCAATAAATAAAACTTGGTCAACTGATTCCAATGATTGCTTCAAATATACGGAATATGCATTTGGATTCAATTCCATCACTTACCTTTCCTTTCTTCTCATCTCAACATCTCAATCGCTCTCAAGGCGTCCTCTTTAGTCAAGCCTACCGCGGGGTCGGTTTGGATCAATCTGTCTGAGATATAACCCATGTCGTCACGGTCGTCTAGGATAACGAATTTTTGTATAAATTCTTTATCAACTCGATATTTTAATAACCATGCCTGTATCTCCATACCGCGCGGCATATGATCTGTTACCCTTGTTTCCCCGACGACATTTCCAATTACCCCATACCGCTTGACAAATTGTTTCAAGTCCAGCCCAAAGCGACGCCAATCGCTTGTTATTACAATTCCGATATCCCCTATGTCGGTTATAGTATTTAGATTCTCCACATTCACAAAATCAAACGGAGCGAACACGATCTCACTTTGAGCCTCTAAATATTTGGTGTTATTTAGAACGCCGTCGAAGTCTAGGAATATGATTTTCATAGTCGTAATTCCCTCTCCTCTCCGTCGTTTTCCCTGATTATTATTTTATCGCCGTCTCTTATAATCTGCGAAATAACCAAACCTAGTCTAAAATACTCCTTGATTAATTCTACAAGTTTTATGTTTTTTACCAATGCTTCTTTTTGAAGTTTGCCGAATAAAATATCGGGCATTTTTACTTTAAAGGTAACCATTATATATTTTCCTTTCTAATGCCAAAGCCTTATTTTGCCTAATTGCCTTTTGCCATTTACAAAAAGTTTATCGTATTCTCTCTCAAGAACTGTCCAGGTCGCCCCACGACCTCCCACAGTCTTGTACCGTCACCTGGAACATAGGGGCGCCACACTTCAACAACATCACCGATCCAGTATTTCTTTGTACTAGTTGGCTTGTAATGTTTCAGGGTAGTCTGTACGCCGTTCTTTACATTGTAAAGCGGCTTCCCGGACAGGCTTGTCTTTGGGAGACTCAAGCGAGTCGTGAACTTTAATTGGACCCTACGAGTCCCTTTCGCCCCTGTCGAAAACGCAGGCTGTAATGTGGGATCGCCTCCGGGTACAACAACTCCCCCACCCTTTAACAGTGCCTCGATTGATAATAATATTTCTCGATCTGTTCTTTCGTCTGCCATCAGTTTAAACCTCCGATTACTAAATGATTATAAAATCGTCTTACCATTCTAACACTCAAATTGTGGTTAGTTGTCTGACATCTTCCGGCGTGGATACCGAAAATACAAGCACAGCTTACACAAAACCCGCCGACACTCCGAGGGAGTCCGCAGTCGTCAAAGTCTGCAATTACAAAATCGCCTATCTTTCCACAGGCGCACTTTATGGCGATAAAGACTTGGGGGTTATTCACTTTTACCCCTCCTCTATTTCATCGCCCAAATCATCGTCGTCGTCCAGCGCCATAGCGAGTCCGGCCTGGATCGCCTGGAATCTCTCTGATTCTTGTATCTCTTGGATATCCTTATCAGACCACCCTTTCTTTTCTAAGAATAAAAGCAACCCAACACCAACACTCTGCGCGGCTGCGGCAGTTTTGTAAAATAACAACTCCTCTTCTAGCTCGTCCATGGGGTCGCTGTTGAACATCGGGCGAGACCCGATCATATGCTTTATTGTTCCCTCCTCGAAAGAATCAAGGCCAAATCCACTAAATTGTTCGTATTCTCTAAACCCACCTATCGCGATACCCATCATGTGAGCGGCCACTAGTCCAGCGTCGTAAGGTATTCTGTATTCGTCTCCCTTTGTTTGGGTCGGCTCCCTCGCGATCCTCAGAGCCCTACCCGACAGGCTTTGTCCTTCAGCTTCAAGGGCGTCTAACCTTAACTCTGGATATTCCTTTTCGATGTTATCTAACATCATTTTTAGATTCCCCGATACGCCGTCGTAATTCAAAGGCTCGATCAAGCTGTGCGCCTTTGCGTTTTCCTTGGTTGTATAAAGAGCGACAATTTCTTCTCTCCCTGGATCTGGCCGGTCTGTAAAGGCGTCAGTATGAGCGGCGTTTATTTCCTCTATTCCCCGGATACCCGTAAACAGCTTGGGAGAGTTTACAGACTTTCTAACATGATCGTTCAGTGCCGAGGCCATATCGTCGAGCTCGTGGAATAATACCCGGTTAGAATGGATCTCTGACTCACCATATGGTAACCCGTTATTAATATGATTGACCCATACGAAGGGGACAAATCCATACTCAATCCTCCACTCCTCGCCCCGCCCTGCGTCACCCGACCAGTCGAAAGGCTCCTTATCTTTGAAGGTCATGTAGACTACATTTTTATCACCGTCGCGCTTTGCGATTTCTTTGTACCAAACCGTTTTGCTTTCGTCGTCCGGGTCTAGTCTTTGCTCGGCAATTGTGTACCCCTTGACATTCCCGAACGGGTCTAAGTCCACATTCTTAACCGTTCCAGGATGTACGATCTCGATATATACCTTTTTCCTGTCAATGTCGTCGACGATCTTTAGTCCTACGTCCCCCATTACTACGCCGTATAAATAATAGAGCGGCCTTTGGCGCAACCAATTCGACCAATCCCAAAGAGCTTGTATCGACGGGAATAAATCCTTTGCGATCGCGTTTTCTCCAAACTCAATAGGTAAGAATCTGAAGCTTTTCACCTTTGGGTCGAGGGTCAATACCCCGCCCTGTAAATGATTTTTCCAGAAGTTCGCAAGCCGCCTTGTTGGGTTATAGATCGGGCGGGTGTATTTGTAAAGCGAGTAATCGGTTCGGTAAGTGGTTGACCACGTATTGATGTTTCGATAGGCTGTGTTTTGATAAAACGACCAAAGGATCGCATATCGCAAACGTCTCGCGTCGTAATCGGTGTAATCATCGAATGGATCCGCAGCGTCCTTGGTAGTCATAATCGCTTCTTGAAATGCTTTGAAGCCAGCCCCTACTCTTGATAAAAATCCTTTGCCTTTTATTTTATTAGCCATTTATGACTCCTGTGGTAAGTTGATTGGCGCCCAATGGATAGCGTCCCAATTTAACGGCCTTGCATCGTCATTATAAATAAATCCTTCGTCAACATGATACCAACCACACTGTACCTCGTTGTCGCCATTGCACATTAATATTTCTGGGTTACTAAAGAGCAATTCCCATATCTCTTTTTCCTCGGACGGTTTAGGTAATTCGTCCTCTGCCTTTATCCATTCTATCATCGACAACCTCCAACTCACTATATCATATAAAAATATTTATTCCAAATTCTTTGAGCAAAAACACAGCAACCGCGGCGACCAGAGATAAAGCGATAAACGCTCTGATCTCTTTTGGTAGCTCTAACGCTCGGACAACGAATCCAAGTAGGGCGCCTACTAGCAGGGAGAGGATGATTTGATTAGGCATTGTTACCTTGAGGGATGGTTTCAATTTTAGGTTTGTTGATTGCGTCTAGGAAATTTGAAAGCAACACTCTAAGCTCTTCCGCATCTTCTTTTGAGATGTATAATGTCTTTGAATCCCTTTGCCAATCAGGTCCAGAATTGTAAATAATATGTATCTTGCTTGGTACTCCGTTATTTGTCCTCCTGTTTATCTCCAGCGAGCTACCACTTTCCAGTGTTGTTTTTATTCTTTCGACTAATTCAGTTGTCTTTTTTTCAGTTCTTTCTATGTCCATTATCGCAACCTCTTTAATAAACTTGCTACAAATCCCCAGGTCGGCGGCGGGTTCGTGAAGTATGGGGCACTCTTTATTATACTGATTATACCATTTTCCACAACCATCCAGCCACACTCACCCGGTACCTCGTCGACACTCTTGAACAACTCGGGCGGGGTCACATAATAGAATTGATTGCACAACTGGATTCCCTGGAGCCTTTTGGTGGGTACTTTCAACTCAGCTAACAGGTCACTCCGGCTCGCCTTTACCTCAAATGCGATCGACATATACATCGCTTCAGGTGAGAGATCAATAGACCACGCGTCGAGTCGTTGCTCAACTTGACCGGCAGATACCAAGAGCTCCTCAAAGAATAGGCAATTACCGCGACCGTATGTGTAGGCTAGGGCGTCGATGATTAAGCGGGTTGTTTGTGAGTCAGACATCCAAACCCTCAACATAAGCACAAATTAAATTCCAGTATCTATCAACCTGCTCTCTATCTGAATCCTTTTCTCTTTCAGACAAATCTGTGTAATTAGTGTCTATTTGGGCTTTCCATCTTTCAACTAGTTTCAAAGGTATTGTTAGAGAGCCGTTTTTATTTTCTTTGCAAAGAGTAAATTGATATCGCATCCAATCAGACCAGCGTTCGTGCTCAATCGCTGCCAATTTTTCATAAAGCCTATCATATAAATCTTCCATTATCTAAAATCCTTTAGTGGATGTTCCCCGACCCCAACCTGCCCAGCCCGAGACTCATCCAATCCGTTTACATATGCTTTCGCATACCTCAAAGTATCCAATCCATGATCGTCCAGCTTTACCGGCTTTTCCTTTATCTCTTTACCTTCGACATCCTTCGCCCACATATACGAGTCGAACTCCTGGACCGTCGTGAATGGCTTACCGGCTTCGACAAGGCTTTCGTCTCGCTCGATCAACGCGTCCTTGAAAAAGAATATCGACGGCTTGCCATTGTCTTTAAACTTCAGCCCACCTACTACGGCCTGGATACCTACCTCGACCGCCTTGTAAGCCCCCACGTTTGGATACCCTAACCGCTCCAACGTCGCCCGGTCCTCGGAGTCGTGGTCACAACCTACGATCTCGAACCTCTTAGGAGGCATCCATTCGAGCATACCCTCCCACCCTTTATTGTTATCGCCCTTGACCATTTCGTCAACTGTCCGGCCGGTCATATAAAACTCATTGACCAGGTACATATTATCATCATGGTCTAACGCCCAATCCTGCGCTACAAATGGATTCTTATACCCGAAGTCGATAAAGAGAATCCGGCGCCAGTCACCCGGGATATCGAAAGGCTTTATTGAATGGACGTTATCGTCAAACGATTCGTAGACCAACCCCTCCGCCCTCGCCCACTTGCCCAAGAATAAGCGGAGACGTCTATGTCCTGAGAGCTTATCCAAACGTTTGAGATATACCTTTCCCTGCTCTGTCCATTCGCCATTATTGAACAACCTCGGGTTGTCCTCGTGGACAGAGTTGAGCATTGTAGTAAGCCCAAGATCGCTCCGTTGTTTTAGCCAATGCCTCGGCGCCGATGGGTTTGAGTCCATTATCATTTGTTGATAAGGTACAACAAAGTTACGGAGTCGAGAGTTTAAGTCCTCGATCGTGCCCCTTGCCAACTCGACGGCCTCTTGGCAAAAGATAAGATCATATTCGGTTGACATGATCTTTAATTGTTTGTCGGGGCGATCAAGCCCGGTTATTATAAATTCAGATCCATTGGGATAGGTGTATTTTTGCCGTACTCGCCGGAGTCCCCCCCGTTGCAATACCGGGTGATCTTTACCTAATACGAAATCCTCGTAGGTCCTCAACCCAGATTCGTTGAGCGATTCCCGCGTCTTTCTCACGATCAACGCTCTCGCACCCGGATAAGTAGATAGTAATTCGTGGATTTTCCAAAGACATACAAACGATTTACCTGTCCCCGCGGCACCTACAATAAAGACCTCCTCATCTTCGTTCTTCATCAACTCTTTAGCCGCGCCCCTAAACTCTGGCTTATCGCCAAGCATGAGTTTTTTATCTATCTCGCCTTTTAGTTTGGCTATTGCGAGTTTGCGTTCTGCGCGGGGGGAGAGTTTGAGGGTCAGGGCTATTTGTCTCCTAGGGCTTTGAGGGCTTTTTCTAGCACACCAAAATTGCAATCGCATTCTTTCTCTACTACTCCCTTTACTCCGCCAACTAGAGATAGGCATAAACAGCCCCCTTCGTGTCCCTGTTCCTTGCCAGCCTCTATCACATCCTCGGTTAGTTTATGCCGTAATTTAGTGAGGATTACTACTTCAATTTCTTCTCGACAATCAGAACACGTATAAAAAAACTCTTCTCCATAAAATCCATCCTCGTCTACAGTATCTCTTATGCTCACCCCCGCCTCATTCTCATGCTTACAATCCTTGCCATTAGTTGAATCGCCCATCACATTTCTCCTTATTCTTTACTAATCGGCACGTTCGCCTGTTTGAATAATCTCTCTGCCAAACTCTCCCCGCTCTTTTCTACCATCCATTCGTATTCTACCTTACCCTCTCTGATTAACGCGACGATCTCTAATTCGGCTGTATCAATCTGGACCTTATCAGTAAACAATACATGGAATTTGCCCAAGAGTTCTAGTGCTTTTTGAGGATCGACAAAGGTGATATGGATTCCGTGTTTACCTTGTCGAAACGCTTTAACCATGTGTCCGTTCTTCTTTAGCGCATCCAAGTCCCAATCGACAATCATATAAAAATCACCGTCGTCCTCTACCTCTCGGATATCTGTTATAAACTCCAACGGATTCGATTTGGCTTGTTGGGCGAGTCTTGTCAAAACCTCTCCGGCGCTCATGGCCTCGTCGGACAGTCTCGCGGCGATGTATTCTTTAATCTTGGGGATTCTTGTATTTCGACTCCCTTGTGCCGCGAGCGTCGTCTCAGACCCCGAATATCCCGCCGCGCCCGCCGACCATGTCGCATTTAACGACTCGATATAAGCATCAGCGAAAAGTAATTGCATGATGGTCAGTCCCCATTTGTCCATTAATGCCTTTTGCGCTTTTGTTGGTCTCTTTGTCTTGGGTTTTTTGGGAGCTTTCTTTTTTCTTGCCATGTTTACATTATACAGGTTTGGGGGAATTGTTCAAGTTATGTAATATCTAAAATTCCAAAAAACATATCGATAGCCTCGTCTCCCCTTTGTACCACGCCCGAAACAATATCCTCTACCTCATAAAATAGAGTCGTTGCTAAAATATATTTGAGTCCCTCGCGGCGGATTACTTGCCGAAGTCCAATATTCATTTCGTCCATATCTTCAGGGGGGCGATAATATTCTTTGATCTGTTCTTTTGTAGCCTTATTTCCTGTATTGTATTCGCCTTTCTTTTCACCCATCACTTATCTCCTTTTTCTTGGGCGTGGATATTAGTTGGTTCCATCATAATTAGATTCTCCTAAATGTGTGGGCTATTTGCTTTGCCACTCACCGGAACCCTCACCAGAATCCTTGTTACATTTAGAACAATATCTTGTATCACCCTTATAAACCTGCATTGAGGCTATTCTAAACAACCTTCCACATCCTATACATTTTACAATTGTGTATTCACTCATCGGTACACTCCTTTTATTTGGTAAACTCTTCTTTTATTTACGGTAGATTTGTAATCCACGTTCATCCTACAATCCACCCTCAACAGTATCTCCTAGAACTTTTAGGGAAGCGTAAAAATTCCTTGCACGCTCTTTCATAACATCAAGTCCATTTTCCATTGACGGAGGAAGGTCAAAGCTCTCATGGACAGGGCTAAAGAATTCCATATACTCCCTACCAGCCTCTATCACAGCATCCATTAGCTCTTTGTGGGTTTTAGTGAGGATAACATAGTCCCCATGTAAAATAGAATTATCACAATTTACACAATATATATTAAAACCATAGGGATTCAGTGCCCTAATTTGTAGTTTCTCATGCTTACAATCACTCATTACAATACTCCATATTGTCTAAGCGCCCACAACGCCCCTACACATCCGGCACAACAAATAAATAAGAAAATCAATCCAACCAGCTTAATAATCAGTTTGCCCATACATTACACTCCTTATCTTAGTAGTTTCTTAGCGTTCAAATTTCGTTTTATCTGACTAAATGGTCATTCTATATGACTAAGGTATTTAGTCGGTTAGGAGGTTGGTTTTTCAAACATGTCAAACTCAATCACATTTACTTTGTTGTGGTCAAATTCTCGCCCAGGATTATATTTAAAATAATACCTCTTGCCATTTAAAAAGAACGCTCGACTAATAATGTCCTCTCCGTATTCGCTCCCTGGAAACAAATCATCGGTCTCAATCAATAATACTTTAAATGCATTGTTCGTGTCCTCTTTTGCTTGGTTCCATTTTTCTTCGACATCCGTATATTCCTTTTGGTATAGCTCCCTAACTATTTTGTTTGCGATATATTTTCGCAACGCAATAAAAAACGGATGTTCGTCCAAGCTCTTATCGCCAATATTCTCGATAACTGGTTTAGTCATTTGTAAGCCTCTCTGACGAGATAGATATCTACCGTATCGATATCAAGCCAAGCGTCCTCGCTAGCCGGATACTTAACCTCTAATCTATACGCCTTTTCGTCGACCTGAAAATATAACTCTTCCTCCTCCACTCCCTCAATCAGTTTTATAATATCATCCTCAATCTTCTCTCGGACGATTTTCGTTCTCGATTGTTCCGCTTCCGCCTTTTGTTTTTCTGTAATCGCCATTTCGTAATCTTTATCGGCGACCAAATACTCCTCGAATTTACTAGCGATCTTTTTTACGCTCATCCTCAAACTCCTTTCCATAATTGGTTAACTGACTCTCCCATATCCAACCCTCTTGAACTGTAGGGTATTCTTTGCAAATTACATAAATCATCCGCCTACCCTTGACAACCTTATCCTCGATACATTCAATGGAATCCCCGACTGTTACCTGTCCGGACATTTTCTTTTTCTCCGCCTCTTCCCATAAAAAGACCATATCCCCCGATTTGTCTCCAGGGAATTTGATCCTAAACAATACCTGCTTTCCACAAGAGGGAGAATCCGGATCCCGCTCTATGCCTGATATTTCATCTTGGATGGAAGTTTTGAGTTTAGGCATTTATTTTCTTTTCTGCCTTTTCTATTACTGCACCCATTAAGCCCGCTTGTGTGTCTGTTATTGCCTGTTGGTACAACCTTTTCATAAACCTGTGATCCGAGAACAAAAGCCACGGATATATATATTTACGAAAAAATGTGTTTCTTTCTTTGTACCAAGGTGATTCCCTCAATATACACAGCACATGATATGCTGGAATATCCGAAAGAGACACCTCGATTCCGATTTTATCTAGTATGCTCATTTATCCTATATCCTTCCCGTAACAATACGGTTTTTTATTCTCGATAATATACTCGGCTTCTTTGCCTTTCTCCTCATCAATATCCCAGGCGGGTTATGATGGTCCTGCCATAAATGAGCTCTATATAAAAACCTCGCCTCATCCAGTTTCTTGAGATCGCTAACCAATGTCAGCAAAGAAATCGCGGCGATCTCACAGGTCTGGCAATTATCCATAATTCATTCTTACCCAAAATACAACAAACGAAAAGACCACAAAAGAAATCAAGGCAACAGCCCTGTAAACCTGACTTTCAACCAACATGTTTTTAACCGTCGATAAAATATATCCTACCCCACAAAAAAACCCACCGACTATAGATATCACTAAGGCAAGAATTGCGTTTATCATTTACAGCCTCCGTTAATTGTTCCCACTTAGTATATCATAGATATACAACCGAATCAATCTTAAAGAAAAAACTCCCCGATCACCGACCGGGGAGCTAACGGAGTATGAGGATTATATCCTCTACTAGAGGGAACCACCCCTCCCGAGAGATCGTATCAACTGGACGCGCATAATATTTTTGATCCTGTGATCTCAATCTCTCGGGAGAGCTCGAGCTCGGTTAAGTTTGGCTCGAGCATCCCGTAAAAGTAGTAGAGTGACTAAGCACTTTCAGTATATCAGGTTTGGGGAGCTCCGTCAATTTTTAGATAGAAATAATTTGAGTATATCATCCAGTTCAATAATTACATTTTCGTTAGCCGAGAGAATCCCATCTAAAAAAGCCCGAGAGTCCGCGTCCATTATCCCCCCCGTTTTTTCTTTGTTCTCTTTTTCTAGTTTCCTTTTTAGAGATTCAATAGCGATTTTTATTTGTGCCAACCCTCTTAGATGCGCGCCAAATTCCACAAACTCATCGCCCGATTCGTTTTCAACTACTCTAATTTCTTCAGACATAATAAACTCTCCTTTTTTTCGCCGTCTCTTTTGCGGCTTCTAGTGTTTCAAAAATATTCCCTTTCATTACGATCATCGGGTGAATATGCGCGTTAGATGCGGCGTTAACCCATTGTCGACCTGTCTGGATATCATATCCGTCAGTACAATCCGGCGCCCTACAAATCAGGGGTGACAACTTATCCTTAGTAAATCGCTTCTTATCGCCATCGTTCGGAAAGACCTCGACGACCCATTGTTTCGTGACCGGCAACTCGAAATCGTCCGGAGTCTTTAATATCTTGACTGTCAATATCCGACCGATAGGTTTCGATTGCATTACTCGGCCGCCCTCTCTGAATTTTCGGGTTGTGATCTGGAGATAGTATTTTGGTTTCATACAACCAGCTCGACACAGCCCTCGATATTCTGAGGGCTGGTTGTTACGGTGTCAACCTCAACGGCTGGCTTCCCATAATGATGGCGCAGGCCGGATACAACTTTGAGTTTGCCGCCATCCTTGCGGGTTATCGTTGCGTTGCGTCCGATCCATCTAATTATTTTTACTTCGTGTCTTTGATATGTTAGCATTTTCTTACTCCGTTTGTTTTGATAGTTACCTTATTATAGACGATATATCGTATACCGTCAAGGAACAAATACAGTATGCACCAAGACAAAACCGATCGCGGAGGCCATTATAAACCCCCATGCTACGATAAACAAACCGATGAAAAAATAATGGACAAATGATCTTTGATCTTTAGTTGGCATTTTTACCCCTTCCGCCTTTATCGTAGCAAAACGGACAAACCATCTTGCCTTTTATCCTTATTTTCTTTGAGTAAACACGCCTGCAAAAACTACATTCTTTTCCATCCGGCGGGTCTGGCGGTCTTTGATTTGAGTATCTCCAAGAGTCCTTCATGTCATATCCTTTCCGTTTGATCCTACAATCAAAACGATAAATATAAAAGCCAAGCATTTCGGGGCAACTGCGGTATGAGCTACAATCGCCGACAAGGGAGTTTTGCCAATCGCGACTCCGCCATGGTTACAACCGTCACAACACCAGGAGAATTTAGGGAACTTTTCCACGGCCTACCGCCTCCGAGGTCATTCGTTTAATATTTTCGACATGAGCTTTCATTCTGGAATGGTGTTGAGTCTCAAAGTATTTAGCCCAAAATTCTGTCCTATCTCTTTTAGAGAACTCCGGGGTGTCAAGGGCGCGAGTAAACGAAATTTTACGGCCACGTTCAGAATCATATTTTTGAGAATCCAATCTACAAAGATAAGCAAACCCCAATTTTATTACCGCGCCCCTGTAAATTTCACCCTTATCGTCCAAAGGGATTATCTCGCATACTGTACCACCAAAATATCCAGCGGTGCCGTTTTTTTCTGGACGTTTTTTTAATTGCTCTGGGATTCGTTTGTCGGTACCTTTTGGATTGTAATGCTCAAAATCTACCGAATACAAGTTATCATCTATAATTAATTGAAACATTGTTTCTACTCCTCGCCTACTTCATAGGCAATCAATTCCAACTCTTCTGAGATTTGTTTCTCTAGCTCTACCCGAGCGTCGTACAAATCCTCGTCTAAATGCTTTCTAATATGTGTCTCTACCAGCGCAGCCAAGTAGGGAGGATCAATCGCGTCCAACTCCCAGGACGACTCGCCGTATTGAGATATATAGTCTTTCGCCCTTGAGTCGGTCACCTTGGCATAATTGGGCGGTGGCTTTAACTCCTCGATCTGCTCGAAGGTCAGCGCCAATCGATTGACTTCGCCGTCATTCAGGCCTCCAAGCAAACGGATCCGGTCTCCGATATCTCTATCCATGTCTAACCCGCTTGGGTCGTGGTCTCCAAGATACAACATATAAACCCGTTGACCACCTTCGACATATGCCCTAATCTCACGAGCGATCTTGTATAGATGTGACTCCGACGAATACCCTTTCATTGCAGTAAATGGGACGTCAAGCTTTTCACAGACCGGACCAAGCACTCCGCTTAATGCGTCTTTTTCAACCATTACATATACTCGATTCTCTTGATCTTCCCACCGATCGAGCTTAAATATCTTTGACGCCATTGTGATGATATCCGACGCTGAGTTAAAATGAGCGCTTCGATCTAATGACCGCCCACGGTCGACGATCATATCCCAATCGATGTAACCAGCGCGGCGACCCATCTTGACTATGTCGACAATCTTTCGGTATTCATCTTTATTATTTGGGATTAGATTTCGAGCGACCATCTGATAATATAACTGCCTAACAGATAGATCATATCCTTGGTCTGCGTACTCCTCAATTATATCGATCGCATGTCGTAGCTTTTGGATCCGCTCTTTCTTTTTTGGCTTCCAGTCTATGAATTTTCTTTTGGTCATTTAGTAACCTCCTCCAAAAAACCATCGTCTCCGAGTGTTTTCCATGGGGGTTTTATATCTTGCGGTAAATATCTATTCCCGAACATCCAAGCCCAAATCTCGCCCTCTGTGGTTTGTAATATTGATTCAAAAACTTTGCTATCAAGTCTTGAATCTTCCATAACTTTTTCGATAGGCGTTTGGTGATTTTTCAGTGACGAAAACGACTCCAGTCTTTCCCTAACCAGAGGAGCCAGACAAAAACGTCTATGTCTTTTTATACCCCTCTTGGTATATTCTCTTTTACAGGTTTTACAAATAACTTTCATTTTTCTACTCCGTTTGTTAGTTGATAACACTACCTATATTATATACGATATATCGTCTTTATGTCAAGGCTTTTTTTCGCACATACCGCGCCCGTTCTCTCCCTCTCCTGGCGTTATCATTACAATCTTGGCTACAGTAAGCAACCGCGGGACTCGTCCTCTTGAACTCTGACCCACATAATTTGCAATTTCCCTTTTTGAATGTTTGGAGAAACTCTCCTTTTGTTTTGGCGCACACCTTACAAACCTTTGAGGCTGTCAGGAATTGGGTCGTGTATTTTAATTTCCCACAACCACCCCAGGCTAACGAACACATTTTACGCGCTCTCAATACTTGATCTCTTGTTCTTCCGCTTGGGTTAAATTGCAAGTTGGCTTTTTTGCAGCCAAGGACCTCGGCTTTTTTTATTACGGTCTTTGATGAACATTGCAGGGAATCCCAATCAAAGTTAAAAGACATTTTATTTCTCCTCAAATAAGTTTAGTTGTACCCCTTGCTTTTTCCAATATTCAAATCTTGCTTTTCCGATCTCGGCATATTCTGACTCTAATTCGATCCCTGCGATTTCTTCCCAGCCCGCACGCCAGCAACCAATCACTTCAGAAGCCACACCAGCGAAGGGAACAAAGATTCTGCGGGGGGCGTATTCTTTTGGCGGGAGGAGGAGAGTCGCAAGGTGTTCTATTAGGGCGATTGGTTTTAAAGTTGGATGCCCGCATCGTTCACCACCTAACCCCGCATTCCTTTCACTCACGCTAACCTTCGCCTGATAAACAAACGGATCAGCGTTTTCGATTGCCCAATGGGATTGATGAAAGAATCTACTGGCACCACCGGAGTCGCCGTATTCTACGTTTGGCGTTCCAAATTCTCTACTGTCTGCCCCATATACGTTTCCCTGATGTCCTGCAGATGTAGCTTTTTTTACTGCACCTGTCCCGCTTGTCAAATGTCCCGATTGCCTATCCAACGCCAACACCGGACACCCATCAACGCATTCCCATATTGAGACACGCCCACCTTCCACTTCCTCAGATTCAAACTTTTCGCCAACAGCATCACCGAATGGTTTTGCTCCGTCTGTGAAACGGTTTATTTGATAGGAGTCCGATTCTCGATAGCCGATCATTTCGCATTGGGGGGAATGGGTATAGAGGGCGTTGGCGGGCCAGCGACCTTGTGGAAGGTTGGCGTTTTGCTTTCCACCTTCCCATCCATCATCATTGATAGTGTGTTCGTGATGCCACCCCCCTGGCTGTTGGTTTATATCTCCCCCAATCCTCCCCCCGTCAATATTCAATGCCCCTGCCCCTGTTTCTGTGATGGAGTCTATCGGTCTACCTTCGTATGGCTTTTGGAATACTATGATAGGTTCTGATGCTGGCTTGAGGGCTTGGAGTCCGTAGCGGTGTCCTTCAAATATTTCGTTGTCTTTTATCCTGGTAGCTTTTGGGAATCCTGAACCAAAATTCCAGGACATTTGCGGGTGTATCCAAAATCCAGCGGACTCAATGGCTGTTGCCATCCTGTGCGCCGTTCTACTTCCCCCGAAAGCCATCCCGAATGCTCCCGGGTGTAGGATATTATAAAAGGCTTCCCAGGTTTCTTTTTGAAAGGCTATATCGCCCCCATCCCAGATCTTACCCATAAAACCAGTTGATAATCTTTTGAACGCCCCGTCTGTTCCTTCCTGTGCTGGGGCTGAGTCCTCTTTGCCAAATCGCTTTGTAATTGTGGTCAAATGGTATGGGGGGTCACAAATAATTGCATGATACAACTTTCCCTTGTATTCCTTCGCCCATTGGATAGCGTCAGCGTTAATTATCATTCTTGATTCTTTTCTCCGTTGAGAAACTCCTCACCGTCGTATTGAGCCTCTACCGCATCGATAAAATCCATCACCAAGAACGCTATCCCCTGCGGTATCTCTTCTTTCCCCCGATTGAGATCAATCCTTTTCGCGTTCGCATACGCCCCTCTCATCCACTTGTACCAGACCGGCCGAGTATCCTCGTCCCGGTTATCTTCCGCGATCTGGGCGGCCAACTTACCGACCGGCATACGAATCCCGCCGTATAGATCAGCGCTCTCCTCTGCCTTTTGTAAATATTCGGTTGCTTTCTCCAAATCCCCCGCGGCCTTGGCGACAAAAAAATGTGAGTGGGTCAAAGACGGGTATTGTTCCCTGGTTTCTTTAGGATAAAAATTCGCCGTCGATCGGAGATCACCCACCCGGGCGCCGGACTTCCCGGACAATATCCCAACGTTTACCAAGATCGCCTCGGTTGACGCTTTGGGCGGTTTTTCTGCTACCGCCTCCTCCGCTAGATCACCAAGGACCCAAAGATTAGACGACAATGTTTCCCCGGCTTGGATGATCTTCTCTTGTAACGGATCGGCTATCGTTTCCCGTACTGTTACGGATAATTTATTCGAGTCCACTGAGGAGCTCCTTTCGGACTTGGTCAGCGACAATTACCTCGGCCGCCTTTTCATTAAACCCTGTACTGTCCCCGAGAATCATATTGCCCGGAATAGTCGTCATTAAATTACTCGGTGTATACCTCGCCCCCTTCACCACGATCCAGCGCCGGTTGCCTTTCGGACCCTTGACAACTTCAATAAGTCCGGACTCCTCTAGGATATCCACTACTAGCCGGGCCTGTCTTTCGGTTTTGAGACCAAGGTGATCCGCGATCTCTTGATTGGCAGGCGTGTTCCCGCCCCATTCGGATTTATATGCCTCGATAAAGATCAAGGCTTTGACGGCCCGATCGATCATTAGATCGGTGTGTGGTTTAGTTTTTGTCATTTTCGTTTGACTCCTTTTCTATTTAGTTTGTCCAGCTACCGGCCGCACGCTCTTACCGGTTAGCTTTATAATTGTATTTTTGCCGAAACGAGAATCCCTTAATCGGTCTTGGATGTATGGCGCTAACGAATCCTCCGGAGCAAATTCACTTGTAAAGATAGTAATCCCGCGACCTTCCTCAGACGCGTTCCGGTATCTCTTTTGTAAGATCGTTTGGATCTTCTCCTCTGCCCATGGCGTCGAATACTGCGCCCCGAACTCATCCAGAACCAATAGGTCAAGGTCGATGATCTTATTTACCCGATCGGCGATTGGTGATTCGGCTGAGTATGCGTCCCTCAAATAATCTAACAGATCGGCGACCACCATGATCTCAGCGGACATCCCCTGTCGTAAAGCCTCGGCGACTGCGATAGATGCCGAAAAGGTTTTACCAAGTCCGTTGGCGCCGTGTAAGTAAAGCCAACCGTAACCGGTAGAGAGTAAGTCTTTTAGGATGTCTCTGGTTTGGTGTCCGTCGTTTATGGGGAGGATATCGCCCCAGCCCATATGTGTAAATTGTTCGGTTAGACCGAACAAGCTGTAGTTAATCGGGGAGGGGGGGAGGTTGGGGCAGTCGTGTAATTGTCCGAAGTTGGGATGACCTACTGGTACATCGTATCGAAGCAAGCCAAGACCTCCGCAAAATTCGCAACTCGGAATACATAAACCATGGTCTATCTTTAAGACTTCAGGCGGGGTTTTGCTTGAGTCAATAACGACTCGTCCCTTCCCTGGCTTTAGTGTGTGGGTGGTGGTTACGGTTACTTCGCTGATCGGTTTAGGTTTTGTCATTGGGGGAGTCCTCCTCAAACAAATCAGGTCTCTTGATTCTAATGCACGCTTCGACTATGGCTTCTTGGGGGGTGGGGGCTGAACCCCTTGCCCTTGCCCCACCGTCCCACAACTCCACAAAACAAGTGCTGGTTAAGCCAACCATCTTCCACCCACAAGATACCTTTTTTAATCCAAGCATCGCATGATTGAGGTCTGCGAGGGGGGAGAGTTCATCTTGAGTCATAACAAAATGCCCATCATCTTCAAACCACACAGGGTCACCGAGGTATAAATCGCCCGATCTCAAATTCAACACATCCTCCGCAAACACTCGCTCGATCTCAGCTTTGGATAGATCGGTATACTTCTTTTCACTCATCTACTCACTCCTCATCGCCTCTTCTAGTTCTTCTGTGGTCATTGCTTCGGATAGTTGGTTAGGTTGTTTTTTCTTGGCTGTTCTCTTTCGCTTTCCTGGGGGTGGGGCACCGACGCCATCTTGTAACCAACTTTGCACAATCTTATCGAGATAATTGATATTTGGTTTTTCTATGTTTCGCCCCATTCGTTGAATCGCTCTGACTAAAAACTCCTCGGAACCGATCCCCTTGTTTGGATGAGCTAACGGGGCGTCGTTTATAGAATGAGATATCTCATCATATAAAGCACCAAGCTCGGCATATATAAATTCTGAGATTGGAAGTCCACTTAACGATTGATAGGCTTTTATTACTTTTGAAAATCCTATATCATTATTATTAAATGATGGTTCTAATGATGGTTCGGTGGACTCAGTTGTGTCCACTCTGGGATTTGAAATGTCTACTCTGGGGTCGGACAGGGTGGACATTTTGTCCTCTCTGTCTTTGTCACTAATAAAGTCCTCTTTCTTGACTGCCCTTGACCAATCAACCTTGTATTCGTTGGGTCTATATCTTGAGTGAAGTCTAACTTTTACCAAAACCTTATCATCAATCAGGAATTTAATAATCCTGCTTACCTGTTTTGAGCTATAGCCCGTTTTCCATGCTAAACGAGCAACAGAGGGAAACATCTTTTCGCCTAGATCGTTGGCGTGGTCTGTCAAGGCAAGCATTACTGATTGTTTATTGTGGGGGAATTCGTGTTCCCAAACTAAGGCCATTTGTTTAACGCTCATTCTGATTCGTCCTCTTCGTCTAGCCCCATAAAAGCTTTCATTTCAGCATCAGCGTTTATCATAAATTCCATTACCAACCATTTTCTGAAATCATCTAGTTTGTTGACCGTTAACTCTAGCCCGCTTTTTTCTCCGAATTTTTCAATCCAAACCCTTGATGCTTTTTGAAATTCTAGCAATGACTTGAGTAGCGTCAAATAATCATCTAAATGATCCGCGTTATCCATATACCAAGTTGGATCCATAAACCACGACGTTTCGTTTGCTTTCCCCATTAATTCTTTTAGTCCCTCTATTCTTACTCCTTGAATTAATAATCCTAAATACATAATCCCTGTTTTTGTTGCATTAATTTCTCTTGAGTTTAATTCCATTTTTTCACCTAATAATATTCAAGCCTGTTGTCAGCGACGCGAGACGCCAACCACAGGCTTGAATATTCCAATTATACAGTTGATTACTCGCGTAGGATAAGTATACCATATTTTATTTATCTTGTTGTTTTTCTGCCACTGCTTTAAATTCCTTCTCTATCAAAAACTCAACCATGTTTGATTTGCTTCTAAGATAATGCTCTGAAATATGCTCAAGTCTGGCAAATGTTGTTTTGGTTACCATGAGGTTAAAGCGTCTTGTTTTTTTATTTTTCTTTGGCATTCCATTACTCCGTTCACAAGTAGGGGTAGCCAAACGACTACCCCTATATTATATACGATTTATCGTTTACCGTCAACCAGAATCGTTATTCTTCAAGGTCTAACTTATACTCACCTTGGAAACAGTCAGCCATGCGTTGTCTGTTATCGTGAAAACCTCCGGCGCCATGGGTATGTTTATTTCCACAATACGGACACTCATCCACGATTATTCTTTCGCTATTGCTAAAACCGAACGGCGGTACAATTCTTGCCTTTGCTATTCTAACTTCGATTTTCTCATCCATTATTAATACTCTCCTAAAACGGTATCTCTTTTTGTCCGGCTTCTTGAGTCGCAACCGTCCAAACCATACGAGCCTCAGACGCGGCGATCTTGTCTATTTGCCAAGCATCACCGGAATCCTGCGAAGGCTTCAGCCACTCGTTCAACATCACCCACACCCACGGCGCGGGAATCTTCAACGTTGAATGTTCATCTGTCAAATACTTCGAGACATCTTTCCTCTTTTGCTCGACCGTCTTGGCGCCCTCCCCGATCCAGGCCAACTCCAGGGACATTCTCAATAGTCCTCGCTGTTCTTTGCTAGATTGCTTCTTGACAGAATATTTATCCGATGCGACCTTGGCCTCTAGTCCCTTTTTCAATGTTTTGGGGTCGTAGGGTCTGACATGCGGGACGGGGGGAGTCGTTTCTTTTGCCGTCCCCTCAATAACCTCTCCGGTGATTTTATCCGCGGTAATTCCAGATCCGAGTTCTCCGGCGGTTTCAATAGGTTCTATTTCTGCTAGTTCCCTTTTCTCCGTTAGCTGTGCTTGGACCCATGATTTACTGGCCTTCAAAAATATAAGGCTTTTCTCGCGGCGGACTCTCTTGCCTCCCTCTCCTGGGGTCGAGATCATCTTGGGTTTTCGATGTAATAATATATCTATGTTCTGAAGTGATCCCCCGCCCATGTGATACAACGCCGCCAAGTTCTCTGAGATTTGTCCTATATCGTACTGTGAACTCGTGTGTAATGTCAAAGACGCCAACTCACCCAAGATCGGAATTATTACCTCAAGCCGCCCAACGTGCTTTAAAAATACTGGCTGTTTTTTTCCCTTGGTGTCCTCGTAATGTGTAGCGGGTTCATCCGCGATATAAGGCCTCGGTGTGTCAGTTACAGCGTCGAGTCCATCTTTGATAATAACCCGTCCAGTATCCGGCTCCCTCAGATATAAATAAATCTCGCCGTCCGATCTCGCAACCATTGCCCCCGCGGTGTAGGCTTCGAGCCACGCGTCCCAACATTGCGAGATTTCTTTATACGGCAACCAGATCAATATCTCTTTTGGTTCGGGTCCGTAGTGGTTATTGAATATCTCCGCGGCCTCAACCTCTAGCTCGTCAAACTCAACCCTGAAATAATCCAGGTCTTTCGGGAACTTGCTCTCCCCTTTTGGCTCTCCCTTGCGGATGTTCCCTATCTTGGGGAAAGCCATGTTTCGATCTGTTAATCCTTTGATTGGTGACATTTAAATTCTCCTATTTTATCTCAAGTTTGATTTCAGGCTTTCGGAATCTAAAACTAAACGGCCATACAATCTTTGGCTTGGCTTTGATGGTTTTTGAATCCCATAACAAGTCGAGGGTTTCTAAAATTTCTTCTTGATTGAGATATATCTCGATCAAATCAGGGGCTTCGTTTTTGATTGCGTCCAATAGTGCCTCAATGTCTGTTACTCGTAACATCAATCCGTGTCCATCGGCTTCAGCTACCATATCGAACGCCACGCGTTCACTGTCGTCGCTGGCGCCCCATAACCCTAGTACACTTTCAAACAAATTGCTCATCATTTTGATTCTCCTTTAGAATCCTAAGTCGTTAATATTATCTTCAGCGCTTTTCTTTTCTCGTGGATTTGGATCCAGCGCCGGGTATGCTTTTTTTACTTCCTGTGAATTGAAATGATCCTCTGTCTTTTTTCTTTCAACTGTCGACTCATGCACAAACCCGCGGGTATCCTCGTCGCATGAAACACATAATACAAGATACTCGTCTCGATCCTCTTGTGCCCAGATCACTAGATTGCGCCAACAGCTTGAGCAAACAAAATCAAATGTTTTCCTCTGCGCTTGAGGGTAGGTGACGGGTCTGATATAGATAGAGGATTTATAAACGATGTTAGTCACAACCTCACCTCTCCCCACTTGATCGGTGTTTGCTGGACTCGTATATCCTGCGGCCAGTGATTAAAATCGCCTCCTTTGGAATCGGTTACGTGTACTCTCCTAAACTTTGCCCAAGCTGATCCCATCTGTTTTACAAACACCGGGACATTTTGGGACTTACAATCGCCTACGACTCCCTGCATCCACGCGGGGATACACATAGCGATATTCTTTGACCGGCCGGACTCACCCCCAACGACGACCCAATCGAACACACGGAACCCGCCAAACCCCAAAGCGTCTATTAGGACTGTGCCTTTTATATCTTTGACAAACGGCTCTAGCGATAACCACGTATTGATTGGTCTCGGAGTCAATTCCGCCGCGGCTTTTTCCAGCGTCTCAGTATCACAAGCCGAAACGCCGAACCAAATGTTATCGAATGAGGCGGCTTTACTGGCTACAAAGGAGGCCATCCGCCGCGGACGCTTTGTGAGGACTAAAAAGATCGCTTCAGGATTTGATGCACAGGTCATTAAGACTTCGTCAATCTGTTCATCGGTTATGAGCTCGTGGAAAAGGTCGGTCATATCACAAACGAATACAACCTTTCCAGGTTTGACGGCCAACAACGACACGATCTCTTTTTTATTGATCCTAAACTCTATGGCTTTTTCGTTTAGCTTGGAGTAGGGGAGTCCGTTTCCGAGGCGGCGATTCATTGTCTCAGAATAACAATATTTACAACCCCGATTTACTTTTGTGCAAAACCAACCTTTCGCACGACCTTTGATAAATGGGCGGATCGGGTTGCTTGAAAAATGGGCGTACTGTATTTTAGTTGCTTGCATTTAGCGCCTCCGTTTTTTTGTGGTATACTTTTTATGGTTCATTTTATTTTCCTTGTTACCGACCGTTGGGACCTCCTCCCCAGCGGTCGGTGATTTTAACCGGATAAGGTCCGGCCGCCTTCGTAGCGGTTGATGAGGCGGTTGTTGTCGTCGAGTAATGCCTCGCATTCTGCTTTGATAAAACCATAAACAGACATTCCGGAATAATCATCCATCATTAATTCGTTCCCAAAAAGATTATCGACAACCCGAATAGCCATCCTTACCGAATCTGATTGCGATTCAAGCCCGAACAATTCAACCTTGCTCTCCAATGCCTCGCGATCCACTTTCGCCAACCGGGTATTAAATATCTTTGTTTCCTTTTTTGTTACTGGTATTTGTTTTGCCATTTACTACCTCCGAAGTTTTAGTTAATTATATCATAGATATACAAGTGGTTAAGGACTATCATCATTTTCAAGGTCGACATTTTTTTCAATTTCGGATACTGTAAACGACGACGTAGTAATATCGAACCCAAAAAACAAAGCCATTGATCTACCAAGCATTTCCCAAAACGAGAACCAATCAACGCCGTCGCTATCATCAATTGTTAGCTCAAAATTAATTGTAAATGTTTTCTTCATTTCAATCTCCTTTGTCTCAAAATAATATCCTCTCCGTCGCTCTGTATTTTTGTCGTTTTCCATTTGAGCGGGGGATATCCTGGGGGCGGTTTGATAAACCCTCCCCATGCTTTCTTTTTTATCCGGACTACTCGAGTGTACTTTCTCTCGATGTAAATGATTTGTTTGGTCAAGTTGTTTCAGTCTCAACCTCGATAAATACATTCATTTCAACAGGCGGATTACTTCCAAGGAGAATGTGTTGTCCAAACATATCTATAAAGCCGTGCATTTGAAATTTTGTATATCCGTCTTTATCGGTATCATCTATCAGCTTCTTTTGTGCAAAATCACCGCCCCAATATTTCAAAAAGACAATCCTTCCGCTTTCTTTTAGCTTCACATACACATAATTATTGAGATTTGATTTTACTTTTTTGTGTGGCATGTCACTCTCCTTTATTAAATATAATATTATGCGGTTTTTTCGGCATCACTGGAATCAATGATTCCCAACAACTATCCCAACTCGTAACAATACGAGCCGGTCGATTTCCTTGGCTCCACTCGACCTCACCAATGTCCCACAACTTCCGAGTCAATATCCCCGCCCAATCTTGCAACGGGGCGGAGGATGTATTTCGATAATTGCGGATCGCTTTAAAATACTTGCCCTCGTGTTCTGCATGTGAGTCGGCGAAAAACTGACGGACGAACCAAGCCGGGACTCCTTCGATATCGAACAGCGCACCACCTGGGGCAGGGGTTACCTTTGCTGTTATCCGGATCTCTTTGAAAAACTCACGCTCGTCAATCGTCGATCCTCTTAGCTCTTGCAAAAACAATAGATCGCCGGTAATCGAAATTCTCTCCGCGGTCTCTGCCAAATGATTCCGCGCGTCTTTCCACAATAGATATATGCCCAAGACCAAAGAGGGGACCGCGACCGACAACGCGTATATGTTTTTGTCCAAGACCCAATAGGCGGCTCCGAGGACTGATGCGATCAACAACACAAAGGCGTAAAAAGCCATTAGTCAACCCCTCCCCCATCGAAGACGGGTGTCTCATTTTTAGGCTGTGGGTACGCAATTTGTGTTTTTATGTTAGATTCCGATTCGTTAAATCTCATTTCTTGCTGTGCGTGCATGGGCTTTCTCCACATGCTCAACAAACGAGTTCTGCGTTCGAATCCTGTGACAATGCCAATCAGCCCTTTTAATTCCCAATCCTTTCGTCTGAACGATGGGTATTTTTCATCAAGCCACAGCAACCATCCACCCGGAACCAAAACCCTTTTTGATTCCGTCATTGTTTTTCTGGAGTTTATTAAACGTTTAACCTTGTATCTGCTTGCATCCTCTTCTGAATAAGGGGGGTCTATCAATATGACATCAAATGAATTGTCAGAAAAAGGCAAATTTTCAACATCTGCGATTTGATCCACTTCAGGTAAATTGTGAATATCTAAATTAATGGCTCCGTCAATACGGCACCGCCCACAACAAGAATGCAAAAACCTATTTTCTTTTGTTGGAAAGCCCGCCAGTATTCTTTTGACGAATGTGCTAGGAAATTGCCCATAGTATATTGCCTTTTGCCACGATGTGCCACAGTACCACGTACCATAAATCCATTTGTGTGAGTATATCGTTGGTGGGTATTTTGGATATTTCTTATTGATTCTTTCAACTATTGATCGAGGTGAGTTATTTGTCATTGCGTCTTGATCCTCTTATAGTCTTTCGCCCGACATTTTTTGTCGTGGTACCGTTGGCGAGAATCGCGGGGTATAAAGTTTATCTTGCAAGGGGGATAAATACATTTTATCGACGCCCCCTTTATCAGTGTCCCCGGCCGAACATCACCCAGGACAAATACCTCAACCGCTCGCGCCTTGGCGATATCCGAATCCATTCCGTCTATCGCGGCGCCTAAAGATTGGATCGCTCTTTTCATAATTTCAGAGGGGGCAGTCGACCCTTTCAAAACACCGTGTAAATATTCCGGAGACCAAGGTCTAGCGGGGGCGTTTACGCCTGCCATCTTCCACAACTGAAAAGCTAATTCTCGTTTACCGCTCCAACTGCCTATATCAATCTCTAGCTCCTCTGCGATCATTTGAATTGATTCTGTGACTGATTGATCCATTTACTCGCTCCTCTTAGTAGTGTCTTAGTAGTGTTTTTTCGTTTTGGTCTGTGGGTGGGTCTCTTTATATGCCTAATTTGTAAAATCGATTAGAGGGGTGTTTTTTGGGGAAATTAGATTATTGCCTCTTTTACTCCGAACTCGTAAACAAACACATAAGGGTTATAGTCCCAGGTGTAGCCGGATTTTTTGTTGATGGAGTCCCAACCAAGAGAGAAAGCAATCTGTAAACAGTCTGGAACCAAAGCATTAGAAAGACTCCCGATATCGATCCCTAAAAACTTTGCACCAAACCCGCTTCTAATCGCCCCCTCAGCGATAATGTCGTTGTCTGTTATATCTTGCAACCTCTCAACCCTAACCGATTTGATCTCTAACCAGAAACGAGACATCCACTTAAACATATGGATAGATGAACGCCAACGACCAAAATCTTTATGGGTTGAAAATGATCCGCCTTGTTTGTCTTGGTTGGGAAATAGAGAAGTATAAAAAGAGCCATCCTCTTTATCGTATTTAATTTCATATACTAACCCGTCCGCCCTAAACTGAATATGGTTTTCAGCATCCGAGGAAAAACCCTTGACCAAATTGTAGGCATATCTCCAACCCTCACGGACGTATAAAAGGTCTCCAGGGATTCCGAGGGGTGGGCCAACATATAAAATATCGTGTCCTCTTGAAAATGTCGCCCTGCTGTTATTGATCGATTCGTTTACGTTTACTATACAACCCCAACCGTCCGGATTTTTGTTGACCTCCTCCAACCCCCCTAGCCTCCGCGTGTGACTCTTGAATGGCTTACCTGAGTCAATCGGCTCCGGCGGCCACACACCGACTGCCGTATTTTTGATCGCGTTCACCATTTCAGACTTGAATAATGTAGGTCTTGTTTTTGACATTTTCTACCTCCGTTTATTTTCCTAAATTATAGCATAGATATACAAGGTTTGCAAGCGAATTATCGTAAAGTGTGAATAAGAAAACCCATACTGACAGTTCTTTTTGAGGAAAGATAATACCTTTAAAAAGATATTTATACGTCAAAGAAAAAAGCCCCGTATCGCTACGGGACTTCTCTTTACTTGACCTAATTAATTCTCTTTAGGAGTTCGACTTTCCTAAGATCGGGACTCCTCTAATCCCATCGTGGACTTTCCCAGAGATAACGGCACCCGCGGGCATAAAGCCGATCATAGCGAGTCCGAAGCCTGCAACTGTCCGGGCGATCTCGTCGAAGTACAAAATGTCAATGTCTGGATAGAACGTCGCCAAGACATACAATAAAGCGAACACAACCACGTTAAGGATTTTCGCCCATTGGGTCGCTTTACCTGGCTTGATTACGGTAAACCATTTCAGGACATTTACCACCAATGCGATCAACGCGGGGACTCCGACAAGAGCCTTTAAGAGTTCTACTACACTAAAATCTAATTGCATGTTTTACTACCTCCGATATCAAATAGTGGATGAATAGGTATACACAGTATAACATCTATTTAATTATTGGGCGGAATAACCATCCGCGTCTTTTTGTTTCAGTTCTATACATTATTTTTTCTAAGACCCCCTCGTCTACAAGTTTGTTCAATCTTTCTAATGCGGTATTTCTTGATATGTCCCACTCATCCATAGCAATCTCCGAAGTAATATCCCCCGGCTGTAACTTGGCCGCTTTTCCTTCTTCAATTATTTGTTTCATTACATCTTCAGGTAACGGTTTCACACCAGTCATTTTATGACCTCTCTTGTTAAGTCCTCTCTTGGCTCTAACAGCCAGTGAGGGGTAAGCGGTTTTCCATTTACAAACTCCACAACACACATACCGATTATTGTCACAAATCTACTGCGAGTTACTTTTCTCGCGTAACCATTAATCAATTGATATGAGGGGATCAATAATCCAGTGGTCCTAACTGGCTTGTATTCTGGAAATTCTGTGATCGGTGTTTCTAGTGGTTCGTGGAAATGTGCTCTCACCACAAGGTCAGGGATCGGTAATTTTGCGTTCATGTATTCTTTTACTATAGACCTTGTATATAACCTGAACACATTGCCCCGCGTCCATTCTCTGATTCCTGCCCCCGCTCCGTGATGGGCAAGGTCAATTTTTACACCGGCCACGGTGATGAATCCATGAGCATATGACTTTACATCTATTTCCTTGTGATCTGACAGGATCAACTCTCTCAAAAGTCTTGGGGCGGATCCGTTCTCAAACTCGTGGGAATCAGTACCCCAGATAAAACGCATCGATTTCGGTTTATTCTTTCGCGACAACCACGGCTCCTTATTGGCCTTCGCAACTAAGACCTGATTCCCTACGTCGCTATACAAATCACCGCTTCCATATTTGTTCCCTTGAGTAATATCGCCCATATGAAATATATGAAACGGATCCTTTCCAATAATGTCAAAGGCTATGTCAACGTGCTTGTCATATTGTTTCCATAGATATTTATTCTTAGGAGTCAGCAGCGGCTCGACGAAAACCTCCTTCCCCGTCTTTAGGTCATGTTCTGTAAACAACATGTTTGGATTTATTAACCCTGACTTTGACCCCGCATGTGTATCTGAAATAAAGACTCCGACCTCTCGTTTATATGCCATCTAACCTCGCTTCACTACTTGACATAATATAACATTGTCCATACAATTAAAAAGAATGGCGCTTGAATATTACCCGATCCCGCGGAGAACTGTATTATAAACAAGCGCCTAAACTCTTTAATTACTTAGCTAACAAATCCCAAAACCACGCACCAACAGCACCCAAAAAGGCGACGGCAGGGACAGCCAATATCCTCAATATGTTTTTCCTAAACCGATCTAATACATCTACTTTATGTTCAAGTCCTTTTGTGTGGTCCTCATCAGTTCCAAAGACGATAAGAGATAATTTGCTTAGAGCGTTAGTTATTTCTCGATACTCTCCTCGTCTTTCCTTTCGGTCAAGTCTCATTGCCAATAATAAGACCTTGCCCGTTTTGGTCGTTTCGACGTCGTCAGACGTTCCCTTTAAAAACTCCTCTATATCTTTTAATATCCCGTTTTCGTCTGTCATATTATTGACTTCATCCCTTCAACCATTGCGTTAACTTCGTCGAGCGTATTATTACGGACTTCTGTATCATCCGGTGGGGTGGGTGGGTCTGGAGTTGGTGTGTCACCATCCATATTTAATCTTTCGCGTAAGTCTGCCCTCGTACCGTTATAAACATTCACGTCTACTTGCTTCTTGCCGACTATACCTAATTTTTCAGGGTCTCCATTCCATGAATATTGCCAGAAGTCCCAGGTACCCTTTAGTCGCTTTAATGGGACAAACCGCCTGTTGGGCCAATTGCCGCGCCAGTTACCCATTTCAGGTTGTTCGTTTATCTCAACACTAAAAGGATTCTTTATTCTTGACCCGGGCCAAGGAAGCCAAAATGGTGTATCGTTCAAAAACGCCACGTCTACAAAGGTCTCTAAAAATACCGAGTAGTCGTTATTATTTCCATAAACCAAAACCATCCCATCAAAACCTATTCGCAAATATCGGATAGCTTCAGCCGCTTCCTTTGCCGCCCTGCGCGATAGTATGTTGTTTTTTGCTTCAAAGTCCCAGGCAATCATTTCGTACTTGGATCCGTTGGGGTTATTGGTAACAAGCTCTAAGAAATGATCGACCTGTTTCTTCCATGGTACAGCAGTTGAGTAGTAATGATAACCACCAAGGATATCGGTTATCTCTGAAATCTTCCCGCTGTGATTATCGTATTTAGAATCTACATGCAACCCCCAGGATGTTCTATGAAACGCAAAATCGATAGGAATCTGCGGTTCGGTTATATCATCACCCCAAGCCGATATGTCATAGCCGAACGCCCTGCGTTCATCAGTGTCCAAATCTTCCCATAGCTTCAAATCAATTGTCATGTTAAAAATCCTTGCGACTTCATCTTTTTCAACTCCTTAGAAAAATATAGGGGCGCCCCCAACAACAACATCGGGTATACCAGCAAAAGAAGCACCCGCGTATGCCCATTCGTCATTCCCTCCGTTGACAACCCACGTATCGGTTCCTCCCGATGGCTGTTCTTTATTGGAAACACCCCATCTCGAATTGTCCAGGTTTAGGTCTAATTGTTCCACTTGGTCTACACCCCAAGTAAGAGCAGTTAAATGAACGTCGCTGTAAGCCGCGTCTTGTTGATAAGACCCGTCCGAGGTTGTTAAGTCGAATGTGGCCGAAGCTGCAGAGCGCTCTTGCGAACCTGTATCTTCTGGAGAGGCTTGGTTAGCGTCCTGGATAGAAGTTACCCAAATCAACAGCGTATTTGTGGACGGGACTGTACTTATCAATAATGCCTCGTTTACGCCGTCCCCCGGAAGATCAGTCTCAAGAACATACCACACACCGGCGTAAGCGTTATCTCCTAAATTGTTTATGTCTATCGCCTCAGTAGCGGCCACTCCCCCATAAGTCAACGCTGACACATCTGGGTCTTGTGTTCCGTCCCTCATCATAATAGAAATTACAACAATCCTATTCCCGTTTCCAGCGCCAAGTGTATGATTAACGGCCACCCTGTCCGTATCTTCAGCGCTATTGGTTACTGATACTCCGAACTCTGTTATTGCCATTAATCATCACTCTCGGCTTCTAATGAATAAAAGATGTCAATCCCAATCAGTTCGGCATCTTCGGCCATGTCGTCGCTTCCGTGGGATGGATCTCTACCGAGCCTAAACTTAATTTGTTCATCGTCTCCAGGTGATCCGGCTATTGTTACCGCTCCACTTTCGGCGGAGATATACTGATCTCTACTTGCTGAGTCTGCATTGTCGACCACGGTAACAGCGGAACCAAACGCCACATCGATCGGGTTGCTGTTCGCCATTCCTACGGCTTGCAATGTCCAGGCGACACCGTCCGCATCTGCCGCGGTAGATGTCCACCTAACCCTAAATGTGATCGTGCCTTTATTCCATTTCTTAGGAAAGCCAAACTCGAATTGAGCAAACTCCGCGGTTCCACCGTCAAACGCCAAGACAAGTAGCTCGGGTTGATCTGCGGTTAATTCTATTCGCGTAAGCGGTTCACACCCGTTCGTCGTTTGAGCAAACATGAAAGAGGCCGGAATATAAACAGTCTGTTTTGCTTGTGTCCCGTTAACAATATACCCCCGCCATGTCGTGCCATCTGAGTGAAGGTATGCGGTTTGACCGCGTCTCACAGTTACGATCGTCGCCGGTGCATCAGACTTTACAACTAAGTTCTCGCCGTCACCGTCCGCCGTATTGGTAATCAAGAATGGGTGATTTGTAGCGGCTTCGGCGGGGAGTTCTACGTCCCTGCTTGTACCGTCTGGATCCAAATTCAGGATCACCCCGTCGGCATCGGTTAGAGTCCTTGTCGCTGATAGTGTCGCGGTGTCTGCGTCGTTCGCATCTGGGAGTCCTTGATTCAGCCTAGACTTAACATCTGTGTGCGCTCCGGCGACATCGGTTCCGAGTTCGGTTTCAATAGCCTCGATCTCGTCGTAAGCCTCATTTACATCTGTGGCGTCTGCATCCGATACACCGTCTGTTTGTTGGTCAAAACTCTTTATTGCACCTGGGTAGTCTGTCATAAATAACTCCTATATTATCCGTAAGCAAAGGGGAGGGCGATCTCGATATCTTGGATCGCAACCGGTGAAGAAGTCGGTGTCCCTTTGATTCCGCTAATGTGATCGTATACAAAATTCGTGCCAGCCAATGCGCCGGTAAACGCGAGTTTGCCATCCGAGCCCAAGAATGGAGTCCAGAAGATATGACCGGGCATACCAAGGCCGCCGATCTTGGAGTCGTGTAGAGTAGCGAAATCGGCGGGGGTTAAGATTGTGTTGAATAGATTGATGTTCCAGATTTTGCCGTTGTAAAATAAAGCATCTATCGATCCTCCCGCCTTACCAACTTGCAAACCTTCAGTATCACCTAAATCAAACGATCCGGTTGGAGTGCTAAATTCGGTTACGTTTACTGGAACTCCATCTAAATATAAAATTGGAGCATTGTTTATATCTGACGCGTCCATAGAGATTCCAATCGAAATCTCCGTGCTTACTGGAAATGTCGCGTTGTCTGTTTCCCATACTCCATCGTCTCCCGATGCAGAATGAACATAGGCCAAACGATTCGCTCTTGGATTACCAGAATCGTTTCTTACAATTGACCAACCCGCCGCGTCTCCAGCAGACGTTTTCCATAACAGACGGCCAACATTTGCGCCCCCGACACCATCCGACTCCGTCCTTAAAAATATAGACTTTTGGACAAGCCCATCATAAACAGAGTTGGCGGCGAACGCTATGAAATCGGCAATTCCGTCAAAATCAACAGGCATTAAAAGAACTCCTCAAACTCTTGTGGGATAGAATACAGCTTATCCCACATATAAAGCTCGGCGTAAATTTCTTCTATATTGTCTGGGTAGTTATCAATCATATAATCGTACAATTCTCCACTGTGTTCATCTTCAAGATACAATTCAACCGTTTCAATAAATTCAAATGAGAATTCATAAACCAAATGACCGACTTCATGCAAGGCGGACTCCTCGGACGTAGCAAAAATCACATGACCGCTAGGAATCTCAAAGTGCATCCCCAGCGCGCCGCCATTGAGCCAAGTAACATAAATAGAAAGAATAAGCAAAGCGTTACGTAAACGCATATCCAAACTCCAATCCGGTGATGATAATATCTCCAGCCGCGTCGTCGTCCGCTCCGGCTTCTGAGGCGTCACCGTCTCTATATAACAGTATGTTGAATGAATCGCCCGCGGCCAAGGAGTCGGCGTTCGTCAAAGTTATCTCGACAACGGCATGAGTATCTGCCGCGTCCGGAACATTTACGACTTCTACATTTGCGGAGCCGTAATCCTTGGCTTCGACATTCGTGTCACCAGCTGATATCGCCGCAATCTTTACGACTAGCGTTACTTGTTTGCTTGTGTTCGCCCCGTCCATGTGATAATGAATCCTTAAGGTCGGCGTTCCAACATAATCGGGAGGGCAAATATAGTTTCTAAGTTCTCGCGCCTCATCTGCGGAATCGTCTCCCCTATTAGCGTAGCGCCTAACCTGTGGTGATGCGCCACTCGATTCGATAACATCCAACGGCATAGCAGTAATTGATTCCGGCACCGCTCCAGCCGCGAGAGCTAGGGGCAAATATCTGTTGTCCGCAATATGCTCAAAGTTAGCTTTCCAAAAAGTATTTGAATCAGAGGCAGTCCAAAGGTCGCCAGTGTTTTGAGTCGGTATAGTTGTGTAACCCATTATTTCACCGCCTCAATTACTTTGTTTTGTCGCCTTAAGACCGCAGGGGTTTCGTCTGGTGTCCACGCTCTCCCCAGATCACCGCGGGCAGTTTTGATTAATGGTTTTGCATTAAGCGCCTTTGACAACTTTGTACCACCGACAGAATCGTCGACCGGCCTATCCATTAAAAGCTTCTCGATCTCTAATCTCTTTTTATCAGATGGGAACTTGACGGGGCGGGGGTGTCCTCCGTTGGCATGATTAAAACAATGGAAACAAAAGAATATGTTTTCGCCTGGAGTGACGTATTCTTGCGCTCCTGGATTGCACCCACACTTCGCCGACCATCTACCAAAATCTATAAATGCTACAACCGGGTCACCCTTTACCAAAGGATTCAATACAACCGGAGATCGCTTTTTTCTCCACATAGCAAATAGTTTTTGTTTTATCCATGCCTCATGAGTCAGCAATGGAATCCTTGGGGTCGAATCCCTCTCTGCCAAATCTAGCCCCGAGCAAATCCCTTTGGTTATAGTTGTTTCTTCCATATAAATACTCCTAACCTAATATCCCTGTATTGTTTCAATACCTATTTCTGAAGGATGGATCCAAAAAGCTGAAAGGTCACTAAACGGCTCTGTTTTCCAAGTCGTTCTAACTGCCTGACAGGTTGGATTAAGTGATTCGTGTCTGATAGCTCCGATCCTGTAATCGTCATCTATCCCAAGGGTGGGAATCTCGATGGTTACTCGTGATCCAAGATCGAGAGCAAACTGGATAGACGGCCTTCCCTCGACTCTTATCTCAGGAAACTCCTTGATCTCATTCAGGATCGTCCCTAAAAAGTTGGCGACGTCCGCCCCTTGCTGTGTGCTTTGCTGATATCTTGTATTGAATGTAAACGTCCTCGGTTGGTCGCTCCCCGAGTTATCCTGGATAAACGAGGATGAATAAGGGGAGTCTATTGCGTCGCCTCTCAACTGTGCCAAGGTCACAAATCCAGCAACCGAGCCGTTATTCGAAATCCTTATCTTGGCGGTCTCTGCGAACGCGGTAGTTATGACCATCGTGAAGTCCGAGGATAGATCAGATCCGCCCCCGCCCCGTTCGTCATTGGCGGTCCAATCAGTAGACTCGACCGGAGTCGTTAATTCGGTCGCGGCGACCGTTCTATCTTCAAAGGTGAAATCTGCAAATAACTCAAGAGATTGTCCAGCTTCTATTTTAGGTCTGTCGCCAAGCGTCCAAAGAACTTTAGCCGATTGCAATATCCTCGGATTTGTAACGACCTTTATTCGATTCCGGTTCACTTCCCAAGGTTGGGGGACTCCGATATCTTTTAGTAATTCATCTTCTGATACCGTTAGCTCGCTTGATATAACTGTATTGCGTGATATAAATACAGCCTGTCCATTTGCGGCGATATAAAAGAATCCAATCTCTGACTCCACAAGTTCGTTTATAGACGCCGATCCGCTCCTCGCATCCTCCCAATAGAACGGGATCGTATCGTCTCCGGCACCAAGCGACCGGCCCCAAATCGTTGGCCATGAGATATCGTCCAGCACCAACCCGATCGCGGCGTCGGTCGAGATATCTTGCTGTAGAGCGATCGAGGCATTTTCATCAAGCAACCAGCGCCAACCGTCCTTAACTGTAATATCTACAAATCGCGCGTTGTTATTCCTGCTCGGTTGTATGTTCTCGATTCTCCCGCGCATCAGATCATATTTTGTACTTGTCGATCCATCTGTGACGGCGAACTTTACAAACTTACCGGGGACTACATTGGGAAACAGTGGGGAGGAGTCCAGAAACGCGTCGTATTTTCCATCGGTGTTTTCAAGCTTGAACGTTAATGTCCCAGGTCTAAATCTCTCAAATCCCATTCCGTCGTTACGCACCAAAAAGTTTCGCCCTCTTTCAACCGAATACTGAACCATTCGATCCGCTTCGTTTGATCCATCGAATAAGGAATCTCCATCCCAATCTATCTCGAGACCATATAATAAATTTTCATTCCCGGACGCCCCCCATAACGTACCATCACCCCAACCGAAATCGCCATATCGTTTACCAGCCATTAGAGCCGCCTCTGTTCATCTAATTGGCGGAACCCAGATTCAATAAATGGCGCGATTGCTCGCTGTACTTCCTCGCCGCTTACTGTCGAAATGGTCGGGTTATATACAAAGGTGATCGATGGCGCTCCGCCCCCGCCTCTTCCCGCTCCACGCCTGTTATCATCCGCGCCCGGGCGCCTAACGTCGACCTCTTCTCCGCTCGATACACCAATCGGAAATGAATCGTTTGGAAATCCGGTCGGTACAATAAAGTGGCCGCCAAGGTGAAACCCTACTGTCGACTGCCCACCCGTTCCAAAATTACTACCTGGGATATTCGGGAAGTTTCCGACGTTGAATTTGACTTCTATACTGATCGTTTCCGGTAAAGCCTCGATACTCTCGCCCAACGCCTCGACATCAGTACCGGCCTGTAAAAATTCAGTTTGCAAGTCTTGCAAATCTTTCACAAATAGATCAGACTGGTCTCCGGCGGCGTCTAGTTGTGCGGCGCTTTCGTCTACCTTGCCGATGAAATCAACCGCGGCTTGATCGATCAATCCGAATCCTTCGGGACCGGCGAGCTTTGTTAATGCGGATAACTCCTCGACTGTGAATCCGTCAATGGCGAGTCTTTGTTGTACCATATTAAAGAGCATGGATTTTGTTTGTTCGTCCCATGCGGCGGTTACGGATCTGATCTCGCCCTGAAGAGCAAATAATTCTATCTGCATAAGCCCAACCTCTGCCGCTGCTTCCGCGCCGGTTTGACCGATTGCTCTCTCAAAGTTTTGTATTTCGGTTGTGAGCGCTTTTTCCCTGGCTTCCAGTTCGCCCAAGCTCTCTTTGACAGAATCAACTGCCTCGACGACTTGCTCGGAACGCTCGAAGGTATCTATCCAGTTTTCAGCGGCTAAAGTAGATACTTCCAACGCCTCCGCTTGTGCTATCAAGGCTAATTCTGCCTCCCCCAGCGCGGCCGCCTCTCGCTCCATTATAGCAATGGCTTTTTGTTGTTCAACCCACATTAGTCTCTGGGCACGCGTCCCGTCAATAAAGCCACCCTCGATTAGTTTTTGAGAGGCCGCTAAGTTTTCTGCCCTTCTTACCGCCTCGGCTACTGTCTCGTTGTATTGTTCTATCATGGCATCAAGCCCTAAAGCGGCGTCGACGGACTTCGCAAATTCCCCGGGCAGCTTCCCTATGGCGGTTGCAAAAAACGCTACTGTTACTTGCCCAATATCGAACTCGTCGACCAGCTTCGAAAGTGCGTCAACCCCTTTGGCAGTTTCTTCTACAAACCCACTCGCATCGATATCCGCTTTGAGTGCATCGCCAAGGTCTTTTGCACTAGCAGATAAACGGTCAAATGGGTCAATGGCAGACTCCGCCGCGTCCCCGGCCTGGTCTATTAAAACATTACCTCCCTTCAATGTTTCTTGCAGTAAAGCCATTTGTTTATCAACAGCCGACAACTCTTCAACGGTTACACCCAGATCATCGGCGTAAGCTGAGTATGCGTCCCCAAGCTTTAGTACAATGTTGGCGTTATCAATAATTAAAGGACTTGATCTCTTGATGCCCCGTACAAGACTCTGGAACACAAAGGATGTATCGCCTAGCGCCGGATTCAATGCGCTTGCGGCTTTGGCGATCCTTAACAGTTCTGGGGCAGCGCCTTGGAGAGCTACCTTGAGTTGACCCTGCGTACCAGCGAGAGCAGTCGTAACGGAGGCCATGATCTCCATTTTAGATACAGTTCCGTCAGATACATCTTGAAATTCCCTCATCGCGGCGTCCGCTTGAATAACACCACCCATCAACGTCTCAAAAGCAATCGTTGTTTGTCTAACAACCGCGCCCGCCCTACCAAGATCGAACGCCTTTTTTAAAGCAATACCAAACGCGGCGGCAATCGCCGTCGCCTTTAATAGCGTTTTGCCTAATTTCTCGCCCTCCTTATCTAATTTTTGCAATGCGGCCTTTTGTTTGTCGATCGTTTTGGCTCCCCCTTTATCTTTACCTATTACAACGATCTCGATCTTTTCAATTGCCATTTATCAGCGGCCTTTTCCGCGTCTGAAACTCTTGAAAGCTTTACCAGCTTTACCAAGCGCCTTAGTGATTGCACGCTGGCGTTTGATTGCTTCATTTTCTATGTTCTCGGCAATGTGTCTCCGAATGAACCATATTATCGGAGAAGCCCCCGCCCAATCCCAGGGAGGACCCCATCCATTGCCATATACCAGAACCGCATACCAAGAGGGGGGAGCTCCCTTGCGCTTCTTTAAGTAGTCTCTGAGTCGCTCCCGTTCTCTTTTGGGACGGCTACCGTTCTCATTGTTTCAAAGAACTCACCGATCAACTTGACCAAATTAGTCAATGAGATTTTCCCGATCATTGCGAGTCCATCTTTTGGATCCAACAACCGGCCGCTTCCATTGCCAATAAACCGAGACAACACTTTCTTGCTTTCCTCGATATGATAATGCTGAATAGCGAGATATTCATCGACCGTTATATCGTTCAATATTTGGTCATAGGTGATAAGTAGTTGTAAGACATTACCAGAATCGGAGGCGGATTCTTCGTCAACTATCTCGATCGGAATGTCTCCAGCCTCTTCGACCAAATCCTCTTGCTTTTTCAATTCCTTTTCGTCTGTTTTTTTTGCCATTTATTTAACCTCGTATCGTTACGGATAACCAGCGTTCTCGTTTACAACGATGAACTTGGCGAACATATTTTCGGTATCATTGTCGCGTGCCCTGAATGTAGCGGCCACTTCGGAAACGCCGTCGCTTTCGCTAATGGTGTCGAATGTTTCCCATTTTCCGGCCAAGTCTATTTGGAGAGTTTTAAAGGTGTATGTGGTTCCAGCCGATGCTAACGCAGATCCATCGAAAGTTAACCGAATAGAACGGGCGGTTTGTGCCCTCATCAAAACCTTTTCTGCAATTGCCTGAGCTTCATGCTCAAATACGATATTGAGTAATATCTCGGGGTGAGTATAGGTAGCCTTGGAGTAAAACAATTCACCGTCTGCCGTAAATCTTGGTTGCCATCCTGTTTTTACAGAAAGGTCGAATTGAGAGATCACATTAGTTATTTGCGTATTTCCCAACGATCCGGCATTGTCTATAAATAGCGTCCCCTTTTGAGTCAAGATGTCCTCTACTGCCAGCAACGATAAAGCACCCGTAAATGCTCCTGGTGCGGCTTGTCGTCCGAACCAAGTAGACGAGACCATTAAAGCCTCGCCCATCGCGCCAGCTAAAGTAAA
>Ga0209976_10000134_pt1 | contig 50697 bp, 51 predicted proteins | sample SumtaG_FD_182806 | JGI IMG/M metagenome (GOLD analysis project Ga0209976, IMG submission 182806) | Deep subsurface microbial communities from Indian Ocean to uncover new lineages of life (NeLLi) - Sumatra_00157 metaG (SPAdes) (version 2) | ecosystem: Environmental > Aquatic > Marine > Oceanic >... | reverse complement strand
GTCATCACCGCCTAAGTGAGTATCGCCATTGGTGGCTTTAACTTCATAAACATTGTCGCCGAGTTCGAGAATAGAGATATCAAAGGTGCCACCGCCGAGATCATAAACAGCGATGGTTTCAACTTTTTTCTTTTTTAAACCATAAGCTAGGGCGGCGGCAGTGGGTTCATTAATAATGCGCTCGACTTTTAAGCCAGCGATTTTACCAGCTTGTTTGGTGGCTTGACGTTGAGCATCGTTAAAGTAGGCCGGGACAGTAATGACGGCTTTTTCGACTTTCTCACCTAAGTAGGCCTCGGCATCAGCTTTGGCTTTTTGAAGAATCTTGGCAGCAATTTCCTGAGGGGTATATTTTTTACCCTCAACTTCAATGGCGACAGAGTCATCTTTGCCAGCAACTATTTTATAGGAAACCATCTCTTGGGTTTTTTTGGTTTCTGGGTCAGAGATTTTGCGACCCATGAGGCGTTTAACTGAGTAGATAGTGTTTTCAGGATTAAGGATCATTTGGCGTTTAGCTATATCACCAACCAGGTTTTTGGCTGGCTCAACAACTGAAGGGATTAGGTTTCTACCCTCAGAAGAAGGAATGAGTTTAGGAGAGCCGCCTTCCATGATGGCGACGGCTGAATTAGTGGTACCAAGATCAATGCCGATGATTTTTGACATATTTTAAACTCCTTTGCCAACCTTGACTTGAGCAGGTCTTAAGATCCGATCATGTAAGGCATAGCCTTTTTTAATAACGCTAATTATTTTATTTTTAGAACCTTTGACGAGTTCGGCACAGTCAGAGGTTTGGGGATCAAATTTGGTGTTAAGGACTTTAATTTCAGCTACGTTTTCTGAGATTAAAACTTGGTTAAATTTATCTAGAGCCAGTTTTAAACCAGGGTTTTTTAAATGAACGGAGGCTCTTTCAAGATCGTCAAGAACGGGTAAGAGTTTATCTAGTAGAGCAGCGTTAGAAAACTTAACAAAGTCTTGTTTATCTTTATCAAGGCGTTTTTTCAGGTTCTGATAATCAGCTAGGGCTCGCTTGAGCTTATTCTCAAGATCAACAGATTTGGTGGTTTTGGGCGGATGAGTAGTTTTCATAATTACCAATTCTTAGCAATTTCGGAGACAAGATTACCAAAGTAGCGAATGGTAGGAATAACAGTGGAATAGTTAAGACGAGAAGGGCCAATAATGCCGAGAGAGCCCTTGATGTCGCCAGCAGAAAAGTCGGTAAAAACCATGCCGAGATTTTGGAAAAATTCGTTATCAAGATCATCGCCAACTAAAATATGGATGGGTTCATCGCTGGTGGCTTTGCTGAAAATAGCATAGATGCGGTTAAATTCATCAATTAAGGAAAGAACTTCGCGGGCAACATCAATATCATAGAATTCGGGATTAGCTAAGATATAGGCATGGCCAGAATGAAAGAGACTGCCTTTAGAGGTACAAGAAACAGCTATAGTTTGGGTTTTGTCAGCCAGGGCTCGGGTGATTTCTTTAAGAAAGCGTTCAATTTCAAAGCGATGATCCCAAACTTTTTCTTTGACAGCGACTTCTTCAGCAACAGACATTTCTTCTTCTTTAAGAAGCTCGCGAACATAGTATTTTAAAGCCATAGCGGTGGGGGTGCGGCCGGCTGAGGTATGAGGTTGGTGGAGGAAGCCGGATTTAGTTAGGGCGACCATTTCGTTTCTAATGGTGGCAGGAGAAACGCTAAGATTATACTTTTTCTCTAGAGTAACACTACCAACTGGCTCGGCAGTAACGGTGTATTCTTCGATGATAGCTCTTAAAATTTGAGCTTGGCGATCTGAGAGAGACATAGGAATTAGCAGAAGAATAGCACGACTGCTAATCAGTGTCAAGTAGGGAGAGAAAAGCTTCCTGAGGAATAACGACTTTACCGATTTGCTTAAGACGGCGTTTACCTTTTTTTTGCTTTTTCAAAAGCTTGTCTTTACGGGTTTGATCACCACCATAGAGCTTAGCAGTAACATCTTTTCTAAAGGCTTTGATTGTTTCTCGGGCTAGGATTTTACCACCGAGAGCAATTTGAATGGGAATCTCAAATTGCTGGCGAGGAATTATGGCTTTAAGTTTTTTGGCTAAGGTTTTGGCGACGCTGGAGGCTTGAGAGCGAACTACTAAGGTAGCTAGAGGTTCGACTGGCTGGCGGTTAAGAAGAACTTGGAGTTTAACAATGTCGGCTGACTGGAAACCAATAAATTGCCAGTCAAGGTTGGCAAAACCAGAGGAGACTGATTTAAGTTGACCGAAAAAGCCACTAATAAGGGCCTGAAGAGGCATTTTATAAGTAAGCTTAACTTGTTGGCCAAAGTATTGTTGTTGCTGAGATTGAGCCCGAAAGTCTTGGCAAAGATTTAAGATGGCGCCAAGGTATTGAGCGGGAGTAAAAATAGTCACTTGGGCATAAGGTTCTTTAGTTTGATTAATTAAAGTGGGGTCAGGAAAATCAGTTGGACTGAGGATAGAGATTATTTGATTATCTTTTTTAAGCTCAATTTGATACTCGACTGAAGGATTGGTGGCAATTAGATCTAGGCCAAATTCGCGTTCCAGTCTTTCTTGAACAACATCGGCATGAAGTAACCCTTGAAAACCAACTTTTAAACCGCTGCCTAAGACAGGTGAATTGGCTGGTTGAGAAGAAAGGCTGGAGTCAACCAGTTGGAGCTTGGCAAAGGCTTTTTTGAGTTTAACAAAGTCTTGATTGTTAGTAGGATAAAGATCCATAAAAACCATGGGCTTTGCTTCTTGATAACCAGGTAGAGGTTGGGAAGTAGGTTGAGTTGAGGAAGTAACGGTGTCGCCGACCCGACAAAGAGAGATATCTTTGAGGCCGGTAGTAAGATAGCCGACTTCGCCAGCAGATAAAGAGGTAGTGGATTTAAGATGGGGAGCGAAATGGCCAATAGATTCAACTGAGAAGGTGGTTTGATTAGAGATTAAAGAGAGAGAGTCATGAGGCTTAACCTGACCATCAATCAGGCGAATAGAGGCAATAACGCCTTGGTGAGGATTATAAAAAGAATTAAAAACCAAGGCTTTGAGGGGTTTTTGAGGATTGCCTTGAGGAGAAGGAATGAATTTAATAATAGCTTTAATTAATTGAATTAGATTTTGGCCGGTTTTAGCAGAGATGGAGATGGTTTCTGATTTGGTAAAACCAAAAGCTTGTTGAAGCTGATGTTGGGTTTTAGGAATATCGGCGTTGGCTAAATCGATTTTGTTGATAACAGGAATAATGGTGAGATTATGATCTAAGGCCTGAGAGGCAGTGGCCATGGTTTGAGCTTGAATGCCTTGAGTGGCATCAACTAGTAAGAGAGCGCCTTCACAGGCAGCTAAAGAACGAGAGACTTCGTAAGAAAAATCGACATGACCAGGAGTATCAATCAGGTTAAAAATATAGCCTTGATAGATCATTCTGACAGGAGCAAGTTTGATGGTAATCCCCCTTTCTTGCTCAATGGGGTTAGAGTCAAGTAGACGTTCGGTAAGTTGGGTTTTAGCAATATCGGTTTGGGTAATTTCTAAAAACCTATCGGTGAGAGTGGTCTTGCCATGGTCGATGTGGCTGATAACACAGAAGTTGCGAAGCCGGGATTGGGAAAAATTCATGACTGCTGAGAAACAGGAGATTGAAAAACTTTTTCTGTTTGAGAAAGAAGGCGCTTAAAGTTAGTGAAACGTTTAGCGAGACTGATAAAGCTGTCAAGTTCTTTGATTTTAAAAAGCTTGGAAAAGAAAATATAAACGCTTAAGCCAATGGCGGTGGTGATGATAGAGAGAATGATAAGGTGGAAGGTTTTGGCGGTATTAAGGATATAGCGATCGAGAACTCTTAAGGGAACCCAAAGGGCAACGCCTGTAATCAAGGTAGCTAAAGACATTTTAATAAAAGGAATAAAGAGTTTTTGTTTATCAAAACCGCCAACTAAACGAAAGAGGCCGATTAAAAGCAGGCCGGCATGTAAAAAACTAGCCAGAGAGATGGCTAAGGCCAGACCAAGAACACCGAGGTGAAAACGATAGACTAATAAGAAGCTTAAAAATACATTGGTAATGACAGTTAAGCTGCCTAAGAATAAAGGGGTGCGAGTATTGGCTAGAGCATAAAAGCCTCTAACCAGGATTTGAATGGCTGATTGAGCAAAAACAGAAATAGCAAAGAGGGCAACGACTTTACCGGTTAAAAGGGTGGCTTCCCAGGGAAAGCCTCTGGCGCCAAAAGCTAAGCGGACAGCGGGTAGGCGAAGGATAAGAAGAATCATACTGGCAGGGAGACTGAGATAAAGGACTTGGTTAAGAGAAGATAAAAGCAGAGACTTAAAACGATTGAGTGATTTGGGAGAGGATTGTTGAGATAGGCTGGGTAGAGCGGCTTGACCAATGGTGGCGCCAAAAAGGCCGACTGGCAAGGCATTAAGGTGTTGGGCAAAATAGAAAATGGTCAGGGAGCCGGCGGATAAAGAAGTGGCGATGAAGACGGCGACAGTAAGTTCAATCTGGCTGACAGCCAGAGCAAGGGTACGAGGCAACATTAAGCGACCAATACGGCGAACACCAGGATGAGTAATATCAAAAGAGAGGCGAAAACGAAAACCTAAAGCTTTAGTTAAAGGTAGCTGAACTAGGAGATGAAGCAAGGCGCCGATGATGACCCCTAAGGCTGGACCATAGATGCCTAAAATCGGACTTAAAACTAAGATACCGAAGATGATGCCGAGATTGTAGGCAACGGGAGAAAGGGCGGGGACAATAAAATGGCGGTGAGACTGAAGGATGCCGGTGATAAAGTTAGAAACCAAAAAACTACCCTGAGCAATGATTAAGACGCGAGTGAGGCTGGTCATGAGTTGAAGCTCTGAAGGAGAAAAAGTCGGAGCGATTAAGCGACTTAAGGGTTGAGCAAAGATGGCTAAGACTATGCCTAAAAGAAGAAACAAGCTAAAGCCTAAGGTAATAATTGTGGAGGCAATGTGCCAAGCTTGTTGTTTGTCTTTGACTAAATATTTAGTAAAAACAGGGATAAAGGCAGCAGAAAGAGCGCCAACAACCAGGAGTTGAAAGATCATGTCAGGCAGGCGGAAGGCGGCAAAATAGACGTCGAGTTGCCAAGCAGTGTCAGGGCCAAAGAAGGTACCGGCTAAAAAACGATCACGGAGGAGACCAAGAAGGCGGGATAAAAAGACGGCTATCATTAAGACCGAGGCGGCGGAGAGAATACTAGATTGACGCTTATTAAGAAGGTGGCGGGAGTTTTGTAAAAATTTAGTAACCATTCTCACGCGAGTATAGCATGGGGGTTGTCAGAGAAACAACCAAGGTGATAAGATACGGGCCATGCCAATAATTAAATCAGCTAAGAAAAAATTAAGACAAGATAAGAGGAGAGCCGCGGTTAACAAGGTTTATCGGAATAAGGTAAAGACAGCAGTAAAAGAGGCGAGAGAAAAGAAAACCAAGAAGGCGATAGAGACAGCTTATAAGGCTCTAGATCGAGCAGCTAAAAAGAAAGTGATTCATAAGAATAAGGCGTCTAGATTGAAGTCAAGATTGGTAAAGTTGGTCAAGAAGAAGAAGAGTAAGGTATAATGGCGGTAAATGGCTGCCCAAGCGAAAGAGATTAATTTATTACCAAAGGATAAGTGGGAAACAGGAGTGGTGGGGAAGCTGTTGCATTGGGCGTTAAATATAGGCAGATATGTAGTGGTGTTTACTGAATTAATTGTGATTTCAGCGTTTTTGTTTAGGTTTGGGTTGGATCGGCGGTTAACGGATTTAAATGAAGAGATGAAGCAAAGACAAACAGTGATTAAATCTTATGGTGATTTAGAGGATAAGTTTAGGCGATTGCAATTGCAGCTAGAGAGTGTGAAAAATGTTGAGGATGAAACAACCAAGGCTGATGTAATTTTAAGCAACATTAGCCAAATTACTCCGCTAGATACCAGCTATTCTTCGATTAATATTAATAAAGAAAAAGTGTCTTTAGAGGGACAGACTTTTTCTGACGTAGGGTTGGCAACTTTGTTAGCTAAGGCACAAACTAATGAAATGTTTATGGAAGTGGTGTTGGAAAATGTGAGTTCAGCGACTGATAAAAGTCAGGCGATTGATTTTCGGATGACTTTGAGTTTGGAGGAAAAAGAAAAATGAAGCCAACTTACGCCAATTATTACAAACGGTTTCAGCAACTATCTAGGCGGCCAGAGGCTAAGATATCGGGTTTAATCAGTCTAACAATTTTTGCGGTGGCTTTTTTTGGTTTGTTTGCGATCTTACCGACTTTTAAAACTATTGCTCAATTGTCCAAGGAGATTGAAGATGTAGAGGCGGTTAATAGCAAGTTGGCTAAAAAAATTCTGGCTTTGGATACTGCTGAGCAAAGTTATGGGCAAATACTGGAGAAGCTGGAGACAGTGGAGGCGGTTTTACCGGAAAAGGCAGAGTTTGAAAGATTGGCTTGGCAGCTTCATTGGTTGGCTAATGATAAAGGCTTGGAGGTATCGGGAGGTAATTTTGGTGAGTTTGAGGTGATTGAACAAACGCCGGCAGCAAGTGATGAGTTAAAAGAATTGGCGGTAGAGTTTACAATCAGAGGCAGTTATGGACAGATTAAGGACTTTATTAAAGAGCTGGCAAAGACTGATAGATTAATAACGGTGAATGAGACGGTAATTGGTAGTAAGCGGCTTAAGGGTGATAGTGGCGGGATATCGGCTAATTTAAGATTAACCGCCTATTATTTACCACCCTTAATATTGCCAGGAGGGGTTAAAAATGATTAGCAAGCTTTATGAACAACGATTAAGAGGAGATTTGTTTAAATTGTCGATCTTGACTTTGATAACAGTGGTTTTTTGGGTGGGAATAGCGACTTACAGAGTTTTGTCTAAAAGCCAGGTAAAACCAAAGGTTCTAAAACAAATAATACCCTTGACGCCAATCATAGACCTTGACACAATGAGGAGTATTGAACAGCGACGACAGGCGCCCCTGACCGCTTGGGGAAGTATAAAGCTGGAACTGCCAGAGGTGATGGTGGTGCCAGAAGTGTCAGGAGCAAGTCCAAGCGCTGAGCTAGAGTCAACTGAAGCAACTGAAAGCGCTGAATAATATGAAGACAAAGTTATCAAAGATCCATTTTCCGACGGCTTTAGGTTTGTTAATCTTGCTGGTAGCGATTGTGGTAGGAGTGGTGCTGGTGAAGACCAGGTCGGGGGTGGAGTCAGGGGCGGAGGAAAGTTTGACACCAAAGCAGGTAAGAATTACTAATGTGACTGATAGTGGGTTCAGTGTTTCCTGGGTGACGGATAAAGCCACGACTGGGCTGGTGAAGCATGGAACAGAGACTAATGATATAAAAAAGACGGCTTTAGATGATAGAGATGAATTATCGGGTGAAGCGGGGGCGGTGGATGTACATCATGTAACGGTTAAAAATTTACAATCATCAACTAAATACTTGTTTAAGCTAGAATCGGGCGGGAAGCTGTTTGATAATAGCGGCAAGTTGTTTGAGATAACCACTGGGCCGAGCTTGGGGAGTGCGCCAGCGGCTGATCCGGTTTATGGAGCGGTGTTAATGTCTTCGGGTTCGACAGCTGAGGGAGTGGTGGTGTATGTGAGTGTGGCTAATGCGGCTCCTTTATCAGCTTTGGCGAAAACCAATGGCAACTGGGCATTATCATTGTCAACAGCTAGATCGGCAGACCTAGCTAGTTATTTAGCTTATGATACGCAAGCAACAATTGTGAATTTGCTAGTGCAAGGAGGCACGTTAGGGACAGCGCCGGCAATTACAACCACTTCAAATGATAGTCCGGTGCCGGATATTACCTTGGGTCAGTCGCATGATTTTAGGGCTGATGCCAGCGCAGATACAGATCCAGCCGGAGCTGCAGGAGATGGCGAGCCAGCTGGTGGTTTTTCCTTAGAGCCGGTGTCGACTGAGAGTGCGACAGCCACTAGTTCAGGAGAGGTAACCTTGGAGAATCCGAGTTATGAGGATGAGGTGTTGAATGCGACTCAACCAGCATTTATTGGCTCAGGGCCGGCAGGAACAGTGTTGTCAATCGTGATTAACTCAGACACTACTTATACTGGGTCGGTGACCGTTGATGAGGATGGTGAGTGGGAGTTTACCCCACCGGAAGGTTTAGAAACAGGTGAACATACGATAACAGTGACATATATTGACACTGAGGGGTTGGAGCAAGCTCTGACAAGAAACTTTGTGGTGGCAGCAGCAGGAGAAAGTGTGGAGCCGGCAATTACAGCCACACCGTCAGGACAAACAGATGATGATGCTAGTAGGACTCAACTGCCAGCAACTGATGCTGGTGTACCAGCGCCAGGCACAGGAGAAATTACTTTGCTAATGTTGTTAATGGGGTTGGGGTTGTTAGTCGGTGGGGCAAGATTGAAAAATAGAGTGTAAATTCAAAACCCCCTCCCACCGCCTTCGATTCCTTCAATACCACCTGTTGCAACAGCAGGAACTCCACCACCGACTCCACCGGCGGGTGATGATAAACCGATACCGACTGAAGAAGTGAAGATATCAAAGCCAAAAAGAAGACTAGGGAAAAATGCAAAGAAGATTGTAGGAGGAGTATCAGCCGGTCTGTTATTGGTGTTGTTTGGGTTGTTGTTTTATCAGGTTAGGGTTGACTGGAGATTAATTTTCCTTCTATGATGGTGTGTAGCCATTAAGTGGTGAATTTATGGATGATAAAGGCCTGCTGAACAAACCACAGGATGATAAGCCAACTGATGATGATCAGAAGAAGATTGATGAGGCATTGAACCAGTTGCCAGATACATCCTCAAGCTCAAAACCTTTAGGGCAAACTCCTTTAGAACCAGCTAAAGCAACTCCCCCTCCTTCTAACCCAAGTCCTTTACCGCCGCCTTCGATTCCTTCAATACCACCTGTTGCAGCAGCAGGAACTCCACCACCGACTCCACCGGCGGGTGATGATAAACCGATACCGACTGAAGAAGTGAAGATATCAAAGCCAAAAAGAAGACTAGGGAAAAATGCTAAGAAGATTGTAGGAGGAGTGTTGGTGCTGGCTTTGTTGGTAGGAGGGGTGGTGGTGGGGAGAAACGTAGTGCAGGAAAGACAGACGGTTGAGTCGGAGGCTAGTGAATATAAAGTTTGCAAACGTCAAACAAAAAAGAAAGACTGTACAGGCTGTGACGACTGGAAAAGCACTAAAGAAGAAGGATGGAGATGTAAATGGAAAGATGGTAAATGTAAGGCAATAATAAAAAATACTTGCAAGAAGAAAGATGAAGATTATAGGAAGAAACGAGGCAATGGGGAGTGTTCAAATTATAATTGGACTTGGCCTGAAATAGACGGTAGTTGTAAGATCTTTTATTGTCTTAATCAATTTGGCTGCTCATCATGTAACACTGGATTGGGAAAGATTAGTAAGGCAAAGATTAAAAGTGGCGATTTTTGTGGTCTAGTACAAATTGATTGTCCAGGAAAGGTAAATAATGTAAATAAGTATATTGAAATATGGAGTGATAAAGACTGTGATCCTTCGCCTACACCGACTCCCTCGCCAACCCCAACACCGACTCCCTCGCCAACCCCAACTCCCTCACCAACCCCTTCCCCTGGGCCAGAGTTTAGCTGTGTGGATTTAAGCAGCGATACTGATCCAATTGAGTATGGAGATTTGATAACGTTTACTTGTGAAGGAGCTTTTTCCTCGGTGACAGCGCCAGTGGCCTACTTTAGATATAGCGTGGATGGTGGAACATATGTAGAAGATATAACTGCTTATGCAATTGACTTGGTTACTAATACAGCTAGTACTGACATTACAGTAGATCAATACGGTGACTGGAATGTTGAGTGTCGAGTTTGTGAAGATGATACAGCCACAGCAAGTTGTACTACCTGGGGCGAAGCTAACTAAATATGACAGATCAACCAGTAAAACCAGAAATTCAGCCAGAAGTACCTAAGCCAGTGGTTGGTGCAGATAAACAGGCGGGTAAAGGGAAGGGTGATAAGAAGTGGTTGTTATGGGGATTAATTGGCTTTACTGGAATATTGTTGATTACAGCAGTAATCTTGTTCTTGCAGTTAAGAAAGCCTGTGGAAGAACCTTTACCATCTAAGCCAGTAGCTTCTCCAACAGTAGAGATACCTACGGTAAAGCAGGCTGAACCTGAAGGTGTCTGTGAAATGTCCTTTACTATCACAGCTTCACCGTCTCCAACTCCTACACCAAGTGCTTCTCCAAGTCCGTCACCTTCAACTTGTTTTGATGATTGTGAGATAGATAGTGATTGTGATGAAGACTTAAGGTGTATAGATGTATCTGGACGTAGGTGTGTAAATGAAACCTGTCCAGAAGAGAGTGATTGTGAGTGTGATGCCGAAGAGTTAGTTTGTTTTGATAGATGTGAAACTAATAGTGAGTGTCCTGGAGACCTTAGGTGTATGACTTATCCAGGGACAGCTGATAGCAGGTGTTTAAATGCTGATTGTAGGGAAGAAACTGATTGTGGTTGTCCAGGAGCAACCCCTTCGCCTGGAGCAACCCCTTCGCCTATTACTAGAGTAGTGGAACCAGACTTACCAGTAGCAGGCGTATCAGCACCAGCAGTTCTAGGAGTATCAGCCGGTTTGTTATTGGTGTTGTTTGGGTTGTTGTTTTAGCGCCAGGTAGGAAGCCAGAACCAGTATTTAAAAAGGTCTTTTTGTATGGGTATGGCGGTGTTTAAGGGGTAGAAGAAAAAGAAAAGGATGGCAGTGAGGGCGAGGAAACAGAGGGTGAGTTTTTTGTTTTTGTGGATGGCTTGGGCGATGATAAGGGCGAGAAAGGGCAGAGCGGGCAAGTAATGATGGAGAAACATGATGCGAGGCGAGAAAACAAAAGGGAAAAAGAGAAGGAAATAGCAGGTGAGGAGATATTTTGTTTTAGAGTTTAGTTTTTTGGAGAAGATATAGATGAGAGCGATTAAACCGCCCCAGAAGATAGCAGGATTGCCGAGGTTGTAGATATTAGCGATGGTATTAAGTTGATAGTCAACATGAATCCAGACAGGACGGACAAGAAGAGGCCATTGCCAGGCTGAGGATTGATAGTCATGAGTGGCAGAAAGATTGGTTTGATACCAGTAGATTTGTTGGTGAAGTTCTTTAAATTGTTTTAAGGTGTGACCTTGGAAAAAGAATTGACTAAAGGAAAGGAAGTAGATAAAAAGAGGGATTAGAATAAGAGAGTAAATGATGAGAAGGATTTTTTTAGGTTTTTTAATAATGGTTTTAAGGCGAGGGAGAAGAAAAATGGTAAAGATGGGGTAAAGGAGAACGGCTGAGTGTTTGGTGGCTAGGGATAGACCGGTGAAAATGCCGGTGAGATAGAGATATTTTTTTGTTTTGGTTTTGGTTTTAGTGGTGAGATATTGGTAGAAGAATTTGAGGGTGAAAATGAGCCAAGTGGTTAAGAAGATGTCGTTCATGGTGATGCGAGACATGGTGAGTTGAAGGCCGTCGAGGGAGAAGATAGTGGCAGAGAGAAGAGCTAGTTTAGGTTTTCTAAAGATGGTAAGGGTAAGGAGGTAGAGGGCGAGAATAGAGAGGGTGCCGAAGATGGCGCTAGGAAGACGCCAAGCAAAGGAATGATCGCCGAAAAGCTTAATAGAGCTAGCTTGGATGAGCTTGGCGAGAGGAGGATGAAGCCAGTCATAGGCGGTGTTAGGTTCGGGTGGTTTGTGCCACCACTCATAGCCAGCCGGGTTGTTTTGAGAATAGGCTTTGATGGTAACCACATGATAAACTTCATCAAAGATATATCTAGCAGGGGTGGCTAGACGAAAAGTGCGAAAAAAGAAGGAAAAAAGAAGTAGGATGATTAAAAGTTGCTTATGTTTAAGCATAGGAAGATTATAGCGATTAAACCATGAGTAAAACAATTTGGAAATATGATCCTTTAAAGAAACGATTGAAGTTAAGGAAATGGTTGGTGGTAATAATTTTTTTAATGGCTTTGGGATTGAGAGGTTATAATCTAGAGGTAAGCCCGCCAGGATTTTATGTGGATGAGGCGTCGATTGGTTACAATGCTTATTCTATTTTAAAAACTGGCAAGGATGAGCATGGAGTTAGTTGGCCTTTATATTTTAAGGCATTTGGAGATTACAAGAATCCGGTTTTTATTTATTCTTTAACTCCCCTATTGTCAGTCAAAGGCTTAGAGGTAGAAACAGTCAGGTTAGGAAGTGCGATCTGGGGGAGCTTGGGGGTGTTGATGATGATGTGGTTAGGATGGGAAATAAGCGGGAATTATAGCTTTGCTTTATTAAGTGGGTTAATTTTAAGTTTAATGCCTTGGCATTTGCATTATAGTCGGTTGGGGTTTGAGGCAATTAGTTTAGTAAGTTTAATGACGGGAAGTTTGGCTGGTTGGTTAAGGTGGATGAAAAAGGGAAGGTTGAAGATGGGAGTGGTGGTAGGATTATTATTATTCTTAGGTTTTTTTAGTTATTCAACGGCTCGATTATGGATACCATTAATGATGGTGTTGATTGTGGGAATGGAAGAGAAACAATTAAAGGGGCGGGTTTATAAGCTGTGGCCTTTGATATTAGCGGGTTTATTGATTGGCTTAGGCTTGAAAGGTTGGCTGAATCAGCATCCGGGAAGTTTGACAAAAAGGTTGAATCAGATAGCGATTTGGAATGATAATCCGGGAGTATTGGTGGTGTTGCATCGGTTTTGGAAGACGTTTTGGGAGCATTGGCAGTTGAGGTTTTTGTTTTTAGGAGGTGATCCAAACTTAAGACATTCAAGTCAGGTGAGTTCTGAGTTATTGATAAGCTGGGGGGCATGGTTGGTGATTGGCTTAGGGGTGATCTGGAAAAAATTAAAGCAGGAAAAAATCTGGCGATTAGTATTAATAATGGTAGGTTTGTTTCCTCTGGCAGCGAGTCTGACGAGGACTGATCCGATTGCTACCAGAACTTTACAAGCAACAGGCTGGTTTAGCTTAGTAATTTCTGTGGGAATCTGGTGGAGTTTAGCTAAGATTAAACAAAAATCTAAAGGGTTGGTGTGGTTGGGGGTGGCAATGGTGGCAGGTTTAATGATGATGTTTGAGTTTGGGAACTATTATTCAGATTTACAAACTCAATATCCTCAAAGAACTTGGGGGTGGTTTGATGGAGATTTACCTGAAGCAATGAGTTGGGTGGATAATTATCAAAGAGAAACAGGAGAAAGAATTTATTTATCAGATAAAATTCATCAAGCTTATATTCAGGGTTTGTTTTTTATGAAGGTTGCGCCTGAAAAGTGGCAAATGAAGAAAGATATACCATTTAAGATAGCTGGTTATGCAGATAAAGAAGGGGTGGGAACATGGCTGGTGACGGCTGGAGAATGTGGGGATAAAGAAAGTTTGGTTGATTTGGTTAATTATTGTGTGATGGAGGAGGAATGATGGGGGTAATAGAAAGTTTGATATTTTTATTGTTAGTGGTTATTTCAGGTAGTTGGTTCGTAGGCTGGTGTTTGCCTGAGATGGAAAGGGAGTTTCGAGTGATTTGGGGAGGAGTTTTAGGTTTGGTGATGGTGAGCTTGACAGTGTTTGGCTTAAGTTCATTTTGGGGCTTGAGTAGAGTAACGGTGTGGGCGGGAGGAATATTGATTTTCTTAGGGATGAGGTTAATCAGAAGAAAGGCTAAAAAGAAGCTGGATTTAAAGAAACGGTTTTATCTGTTAAATCTATTGATTTTGTGGGGAATTATCTTAGGGTTTATCTTTTTCACAGCTTTAAATTATGAAGCTGATGGGTTATGGGCGAGTGGGAGGACGGTTTGGGGAGATTGGGCGGCTCATTTGAGTTATGTAAATTCGTTTGTGGAGGGAAACAATTTTCCAGCTGAGTATCCGATCTTGGCTTATAAAAAGCTGGTTTATCCTTTTTGGGTGGATTTTAGTAGTGCAATGCTGATGAGCCTGGGGTTAAAGATGGAGTGGAGTATGGCGGTAATAAGCTGGTTGTTGGGCTTAGGCTTGGTAGGGATATTGTGGCAGGCGATGACTAGATTTCTAAAAAGCCCCCGATTAGCTAGTGTGGGGGTGACAGTAGGGTTGCTGGCCGGAGGCTTGGGATTTTTGAGTTGGCTTGAGGATGGGTTGAGGTTGGGATTGGCTGAGGTTTTGAGTAGACCGATAAGGGAATATACGCATATGGCTGAATATGGAATTGAGTTTATTAACCCGATTTTTTCTAGCTTGCTGCCGCAGCGGTCGATTTTGTTTGGTTGGCCGATTTGGTTAATGGTGATAATTATTTGGGATAAAAGCTTAAAACAGGGAAATAAAAAATTAGGAATGTTAAGTGGAGTTTTAAGCGGCTTGTTAGTGTTAGTTCATCCTCATTCGGTTTTGGCTTTAGGAATGGTGATGCCAATGTGGTGGTGGATATTTTGGCGGAAGAAAACTAATAAGTGGGAATATTGGCGGTGGTGGCTGGGATGTTTTGTGGTGGTGGGCGGGTTAAGTTGGTTGTGGCTAAAAGAGGCGGGAACAGTGATTAGTTGGTGGCGATGGCAGATAGGTTGGCTGGCTAAAGAAAAAAGCTTGATGGAAATTGCTTGGTTTTGGTTGGTTAATTTGGGAGTGGGAGGAGTGTTGCTGCTGGGAGTGTGGGGAGATAAACAGGTGGCGAAGGAGATTAAGCGGCCGTTTTTAGCTTGGCAAGGCTTGTTTTTAATTCCTAATTTCCTGGTATTACAACCTTGGGACTATGATAATAGTAAGTTTTTTCAGTGGTGGTATATTTTATCGATTCCTTTGGTGATTTATTGGTTAGATATGAGATTAAAAGGTAAGGGAAAAAGAGTAATCTTGGTATTAGTAATCTGGTTAATGACATTTTCAGGGAGTTTAGATGTGTGGAAGGCTTTATTAGTAAAGGAAAACAGAATTATGATGGCTGATGCTAAGGCTTTGAAATTGGTGGAGTTTGTTAAAAAGGAAACAGCGGCTAGAAGTGTGTGGTTGACGGGTGGCGGTCATTTAAACCCAGTGGCGATGTTGGGCGGGAGGCGAATTTTGAAAGGATTTAGTGGCTGGTTATGGAGTTATGGACTGAATTATGGGCAAAGAGAGGCAGATGTTAAAAAGATGTATGAAGGAGGAGAAATGATAAAGGGATTGTTAGAAAATTATGGAGTTAATTATGTGTTAATTGGACCAGATGAAAAAGGAGAGTTTGAGGTTGAGGATGAGTTTTATATTAACAACCATGAGTTAGTTTATAGTCAAGACGGTTATCAGGTTTTTAGAGTGGCTGAGAATTATTGATTCTGATAGATAATTTCCTCGATGTGGTCGAAAATAGGCTGCCAGTCGTTGTTAACAGGAATTAAAACCCATTGGCCGTAAAGGGAAGCCGGCGGATTGTACAAAAGAGGAGGAATGTCTTCGGATTGACTGCCTTGGTCAATAATGCCGGTTCTAATACTGTCCTTATCGACCCGGAGGGCGAGCTTAAAAAGATCAGGGTATGAGCCTGAAGGAATATCGGTAGCAACAGAGTTTTTGAAGATTTGTTTAAGTTGTTTAAGGCGTTTAGGGCTAAGAAGGGTTTTAGCGGATAGCAGCTGGTTTTTGAAAGCAAGAATGACCCGTTGTTGGCGTTGAGCTCGAGCAAAATCAGTGCCTTCTTCACCCTCAGCATTACGAGAGCGAACATATTTTAAAGCAGTAGAGCCATTCATATGCTGAGGGCCCGAGAGAAACTCGATGATTTGGTGTCGATCAGCTTCGTTAGGGGCGTCTTCTTTACCAGGAATGGGATATTTTTTATCAACAAAGCCATGAGGGACGTCAAGATCAAGGCCGCCGATAATATCAATGGCTTTTTCAAAACCAGAGAAGTCGAGAAGAATGCCATAATGAATTGGCTGGTTGATGATCTCAGAAACAGCAGCCTTGGCTAGAATGAGGCCGCCGTCGGGTTGTTTGGTTTCACCATAATGATAGGCGGTGTTGAGTTTGGCAGAGAGTGATTCAACCCAGGTGTCGCGGGGGAGAGAAATGAGGACGGTATCATTGGTTTGGGAATTAATGGAGATGAGCATAATGCTGTCTGTAAGATCAGCGCCAGGATTGTCACCACCAGCCATACCTAAAAGAAGAATGTTGGTGCGTTGGCGAGAACTATCAAGATGAGTCAGACTGGGGTTAAAGAAGGAAATTATCATAGCTGGACCTTTGACAAGGCGTTGGAAAAAAGGAGCTAGTTTAGGAACAAGCCAGATGAGGCTGAAAAGAATAGCTAAGGTGATAAGTAAGTAACTAAAGGGGCGGAAAAACCAAAGGTACTTGTAAAAGCGGCGTTTGAGCTTATTCAGCTTGGTTTTGTCGGGTTTCATAAGAGTGCTATGATTCTAACATGACTGATAAGCTGCTCAAAGATCTTAATGAATTACAACGCCAGGCAGTCAGTTTTGGTGAAGGACCACTGTTGATTTTAGCAGGAGCAGGTTCGGGTAAGACTCGGGCGTTAACTTATAGGGCGGCTTATTTATTAAAAGAAAAAAAGGCTAGGCCTGAAGAGATTTTGTTGGTGACGTTTACTAATAAAGCGGCGGGGGAAATGAAAGAAAGGGTGAAAAAATTGGTGGGAAAGCAGAGTGGGCTGCCCTGGGCGGGGACGTTTCATTCATTTTGTGCTAAGTTGCTGCGGATTGAGGGACAAGAGATTGGGGTGGCGAGTAATTATGTAATTTATGATGAGGATGATTCGCTGGAGATTATTAAACAAGCAATGATAAATTTGGAGATTGATAGGAAATTGTATAAGCCGATGGGGATGAAAGCCTTGATATCTCAGGCGAAAAATGAGTTGATTGGGGCTTTGGAGTATGGCCAGCTGGCTCGGGGGCATTGGCAGGCAGCGATGAGTCGGGTTTATATTGAATATCAACGGTTGTTAAAGCAGTATGAGGCGTTAGATTTTGATGATTTATTGATGGAAGCGGTGAGATTGTTAAAAAAAAGTCAGGGGGTGCTAAGCAAGTATCAGAATAAGTTTAGGTATGTGCTGGTGGATGAATATCAAGATACTAATAAAGCTCAGTATGAGTTGACCAAGATGCTGGCAGGGAAATGGCGGAATTTATGTTGTGTGGGTGATTTTTCTCAATCGATTTATTCATGGCGTGGAGCAGACTTTAGAAATTTGAAGCGACTGGAAGTGGATTGGCCGAATTTAAAGGTGATTAATTTAGAACAAAATTATCGGTCAACCCAGAGTATTTTAGAGGCAGCTAATCAGGTAATTGTGAAAAACAGTTCGCATCCTGTTTTAAAGTTGTGGACTAAGGCGGGATTGGGTGAAAGATTGAAAGTGATAGAGGCAAAAACTGAAAAAGAGGAGGCAGAGTTTATTGTGGGGAAAATAAAAAAGAGTAAAAGACCTGGTGATTGGGCGGTGTTGTATCGAACTAATGCTCAGTCTCGGGTAATTGAGGAGGCATTTATTCGAGCAGGAATCCCTTATGTGTTGGTGGGAGGAGTTAAGTTTTATTCTAGGCGGGAGGTTAAGGATTGCTTGGCATATTTAAGGTATATGAATAATCCAAAGGATGTGGTGAGCTATAAACGGTTGGAAAAGTTGGGAAAGAGGCGGTTGGAAAAGTTTTTGGATTGGGGGGAGAAAAACAAGAGTAAATTTAAAAAAATGACAACTAAAGAGATTTTAGAGGGTATATTGAGAGCAAGTGGATATTTAGAAAAGTTTGATAAAAAAGATGAGCAGGATTTAATGAGATTGGAGAATATTAAGGAACTGAAGAGCGTGGCAGAGGAGTTTCCGGGCTTGAGGGAGTTTTTGGAAAATGTGGCTTTGGTGGAGCAGACTGATATTTTGCCAGAAAAGCCTAAGTCAGGAGCAAAAAAAAGACAAACGGTGACTTTAATGACCTTGCATGCATCTAAGGGTTTGGAGTTTAAAAAAGTGTTTATGATTGGGATGGAGGAAGGACTATTTCCCCATTCACGGTCAATAATGGATAGAAATGAGTTGGAGGAAGAAAGGCGGCTGTGTTATGTGGGGATGACTCGGGCAATGAAAGAAGTGTTTTTTTCTTATGCAAGAAGACGGTTGTATTTTGGCCGACAGGCAAGCAATGCAGTCAGTCGGTTTTTAGGCGATATTGAGGAGGGACTATTAGAAATGACTGAGGCAAGCCATGATATGATGAAACTATGATTACTAGAGATGTTTCAGCTAGTGATAAACAGAGGTTTAATCGCCAGGCGGGCCATCCGCTGCAATCGTTTGAATGGGGAGAGTTTAGGAAGTTAACAGGGGTGAAGGTGATCAGAAAAGGGATGTTTGAAGGTAAAAAACTGATTGCGCCGATTCAAGTAACGATTCATGATGTGCCGAAGATGGGTTGGAAAATCGGGTATTTTCCTAAGGGGCCAATGCCGGATGAAAGACAGTTAAAAGTTTTAAGGGAAATTGGGAGAAAAAACAGGTGTTTGATGATTAAGATGGAGCCAAATATTGGGTCGGTGATAAAAGCAGGTCAAAGTCAAGTAAAGGCGTGGAGGGCAATTGATGAGTTTTTAAGACAGCAGGGTTGTAAGAGCGGTCGACGATTATTTACCAAATATACCTTTCAGTTAGGATTAAAGAAATCAGAAGAAGATTTGTTAAAAGCCATGCATACAAAAACGAGGTATAACATTCGTTTGGCAGCCAGAAAAGGAGTAAAGGTGGTGAGGGATAACTCAGAAGCGAGTTTTGAGTGGTTTTTAAAGCTGTTGTTTGAAGAAACGGTTGGCAGGCAGGGATTTTATGCCCATACGCCAGATTACTTTAAAAACCTGTGGCAAGTGTTAAAACCAGCAGGGATGGCTCATTTGTTAAGAGCTAGTTATAAAGACAAGGTGTTAGCGGTGTTTATGTGCTTTGTGTTTAATAAAAAAATTTATTACCCTTATGGAGCATCAACGAGAGAACATCGAGAGTTAATGGCGCCGAATTTATTGATGTGGGAGATAATTAGGTTGGGGAAAAAGCTGGGATGTGAGAAGTTAGATATGTGGGGGGCGTTAGGGCCAAAGGCAAATAAAAAAGATCCCTGGTATGGGTTTCATCGGTTTAAGGAAGGCTATGGGGGAAAGTTGGTGGAGTTTTTAGGGACTTATGATTTAGTGCTGAATCCAAAACTGTATCCGGTGTATAAAACAGCAGATATGGTGCGCTGGGGAGTGTTGAGAGCTAAAGCGAAGGTGAAAAGAATGCCGTATGAGATTGATAGTATGGGGCAACAGACTAAAACTAAGGCGAAAAAATTAAGTGAGACAGTTTTGGGTTTGTTTGAGTAAGATGGAGGATTTAAGGCAAGCAAAAGAGTACGCTAAGTATATGGAGGGTTTGGGGTGGAGAGTCGAGGAAGGGGTGTTTGTTAAAAAATTAGGTTTAATCCCCTGGTCATTTATTAAATTTCAAAGGCCGAGTTGGCCGATTGAGTTTGAGAAAGTAGACAGGCTGGCAAAAAAGCATCGGGTGATTCAGATAAAGATTGAGCCAAATTGTTTGAAGGATAAAAAGATTGAGAGGGAGTTTATAAAACGGGGATATAACAAAGATAAATCAGCGATGTTGCCAACAAAGACGATTTGGCTGGATTTAAAAAAAAGTGAAAGCCAATTATTAAAGGAAATGCATTATAAAACTAGGTATAACATTAGAAAAAATCAGGGATTAAAGATTGAGGTGGTCAGAGGCGATAAGATCAAAGATGAATTATTAAAAAAGTTTTATGAGATTTATAGAAAAAATGCTAAAAAGCAGAAGTTTTGGGGCTTAGGCTTTAAACAATTAAAGAATTTGTTGGAAGCCTTTGGGAAGAAGGGTTATTTATTATGGGTAAAGGATTTAGGAGGACTGATGTTGCTAATACATGATAAGGCCGTTTATTACTCGCATAATGCGGTTAGCGATGAAGGTAGAAAAAAGTTTGTGGCTAGTTTGTTGGTATGGGAAACAATGAGGTTAGGAAAAAAATTGGGATGTCAAAGGTTTGATTTTGAAGGAATTAGTGATGAGAGATTTAAGATGACTAAAAAGTGGGCGGGGTTTAGTCGGTTTAAAAAAAGTTTTGGTGGAAAAGAGGTAGAATATATTGGGTGTTTTTCTAAATGGAGGTTTAGATGAAAATAACAACTTTATTGTTTGATTTTTCCTGGGTATTGATGTTTCCCCGAGATCGCTTTTATGCTGGAGAAGTAAATAAGCTGCATGATCAATTAAGCAGTAAGCCAGATTATAAATTTTTTAATAATTTTGTTTTGAATGAGCCATTATTAGACTATTTAAAAAAGATTAAATCAACTGTTAGTTTAAATATATTTACAGCTGGCCATGTACAAGACTTGCCAGAAGTGAGGGACAGGCTTGATCCTGTTTTTGAAAAAATTTATTCAAAGAGTGGGGTGGGAATTGAGAAAACTAATCCAGGGGCATATAAATTTATTGCTAAGGATTTAGGAAAAGAGGTGGGAGAGATTTTGTTTATTGATGATACTGAGAAAAATGTTGAAGCAGCTAAAAAAACTGGGCTGCAGACAATAGTATTTAAGTCAAATGAGAAATTATTTAAAGAATTAAACAAATTAATTAAATAGGGAGGCTTTATGGGAAATAAAGTAACATCTACAAAAGATGGACCGTATAAAGTAGATGGGCCAGTAGTGATTGAGGACGCTAGTGGTGGGAAGAAAGATTTTGAGGATAAACAAGTGGCTTGGTTGTGTCGGTGTGGAGCGTCAAAGAATAAGCCGTATTGTGATGAATCACATAAAAAGATTGGGTTTAAGGCGGATAAATAGCGATGGATTTGAGACCACGATCGTGGTCTTAGATCCCCGTCTGTTATTTGACCAATTTTAGTTGTTCTGGGGCAGTTGGCAGACCATCAGGCCAACAGTGAGATTGATATTCACAGCGGGTGCATTTGGAGTAATCAATGGTGCGGGAAAAGTTAAAGCTTCTAATTTCTTTCATGGTTTTTTTAATGGTGCGGCGAAGATCCCTGATATCGTCTGGGGAAATCTTGAAACGTTCTTTTTTGAATTTTTTATTTGCCTGAGGTTCAACAAAGTCAATCTCTGTTTCAACTACTTGAGGAGGAAAGTTTTGATCAAGCTGAGCCAGAAGTTTATAGAAAACCAGTTGGCGATAGTAATCCCCTTCTGAGTCTTTGGTTTTACCAAGGATTTGATTTCTAGTTTTGGGTTTGCCGGTTTTGTAGTCAATGACTCTGACGGTGCGGTCAGCTTGATCGAGCCAGTCAATGCGGTCAACTTTACCGGCTAAAGGAATATCGCCAAGGAAAACTCTGGACCAGCCATAGCCAAAGAATTTTTCAGTAAAGAGGGGTTTTTGAAAGTCGTCTTTATAGTAATCATAGTATTTAGCAAGAATTTGCCTGCCTTGTTTAAGGCGGGTCTGGTGTTCGGTCTTGGTAAGGACTTCTTTTTTAAGGGCGGTTTGGAATTGATTGAGAAGATACTGCTTATTAGGGTGTTTATCATCTTTAATGAACTGGCGGTGAAAGATTTCTAGAGCTCGGTGAACAGCGGTTCCAAAAGAAAGGTAGGGTTGTTTGGCGCGAGGAACCCGAATAAGGTTGTTGAGTTTAAATTTATAGGCACAGGTGAGATAGGTATTTAAAGCAGTGGGAGAAAGCTTGAGGTCTTTAACAATAGTTTTGAGGAAAGTTTTTTCAGGAGTGGTAGAAGTAGATTTGGGCGGAGGTTGGAGAAATTTTTTAAGAATAAGGTTGGCTTGCTTAAGGGTGGCTTTGGGGGTGATGATGCGAGTAAGTTTTTGGGGTAGTTCGGAGATAAACATGGTGGGGAGAGCTTCTTTAAGATAAGTGCCGGAAGTATAACGGTCGCTATGTGAAATAAATATCTGCTTTTTAGCGCGGGTAAGGCAGACATAAAAGAGGCGACGCTCGTCTTCGTTTTTTTCTTTTTTGGAGAGATCGGTGTTTTGGAGGATGGCCTGAGGGAGTTTGATGAGTTGGCGAAAGCGGTTATTGCCCCATTTGCCATCAATGGCTTGATAGATAAAAACATAAGGCCATTCTTTACCCTTGGCTTTGTGGGCAGTAGATAAGGTAACGGCGTTGGTTTTGATATCAAGATCTTGCTCGGTAATTTTAAGGTGGTTAAGATCCATAAGATCAAGGGCTTTTAAGAAAGAGTTGAGGTTGAGTTGATGATCAGCTTGGTTAAGGCGTTTGATCTCTGAGAAAAGAGAGTTAAGACGGTTGAGTTTTTCCATGGCATCAGGCCGACTGATAAGCCAGTCAAGAAAGCCGGATTGTTTAATAAGAGTCTCGAAAAACTCGGAAAAATGAAGTTGGCTATTAAGTTGTTGCCATTGGGTGAGTTGATTGATAAATTGGGTAAATTGCTCAGGGTTTTTAAGATTTAATTTTTTAAAGTTATCAGAAAGAATGGTGTCAATAATCGAGGATTTTTTTTGGTTGGCGGCTCGAGTGAGCTTGAGAATATCAAGGGGGTGAAAGTCAAAGAATTCATAATGAAGCAGGGTAAAAAGATCAAGGTCTTCAAGATTTTTAGGAGAGTTGTTAATAGCTCGGAAAAGGGTAAAGAGTTTTTTAATAGCGGGGTCTTTTAAAACATTGCCGCCGCCTTCGATGTCAATGGGAATATTGAGTTTGGTAAACATGTCAGCTAGCTGAGAAGCGTCAGCATTATGGCGATAAAGAACAACAATATCTTCAGGCTTAACAGCTTGATTGATTAATTTTTTAACTTGGTTAGCTAGCCAGAAGGTTTCCAGGATTTCTGAGGGAAGTTTAACTAAATTAATTTTGGTTCCCTGGGTTTTTTTCTGAGATTTAAGTTGAGGTTTGGCAGATTTAACCACATCTTGAATTTTAAAGTGATTTTTTTGAATAAGTTTAAAGCTGGCATCAAGAATGGTTTGAGTGGAACGATAGTTTTGATCAAGAGTGATGATAGTGGCAGTAGGATAGGTTTTGGTAAAGGAGATGGTGTTTTCAAGAGAGGCGCCTTGGAAGCGATAGATGGATTGGTTGGAATCACCAACGACAAAGATATTGGCTTGATCACCCCAGTAAGAAGCCAGAAGATCAACGACTTGATTTTGGGCAGAGTTAGTATCTTGGTATTCGTCGACGAGAAAATAGTGAAGACGTTCTTGGTAGGTGCGAAGTAAGTTTTGATCGCGTTTAAAGGCTTCAACAACCAGGTTAATCATGTCTTCAAAGTCATAACGACCTCTTTGACGAAGAGTTTTTTGGTAGGCAATGTAGATTTGAAGAAGTTCCTGATTTTTTAAGAGTTGTTTTTTAGCGTCAAGTTTAACGGGTTTGGTTTTTTTAAGGATGGCTTTGAAGATAGAAGGAGTGATGGCTTCGCGTTTAAGGTCTTGGATTGCTTTGATAAGAGCAGGAGTGTAGTAAAAAGGTTGATTAGGCGGCTTGAGGTGGTCAAGATCTGTAAGGCTTAAAATTTGATGAAAGATTTCAACGCGTTCTAGATCAGATAAAGACTCCATTTCTGAAGAAATGATAAACCTGTCAGGAAATTCTTGGATGACTGAAGAACAGAAAGAGTGAAAGGTAAAAATGTTGACATAATAGGCGGTTTCACCAATGGTTTGAAGTAATCTCTCTTTCATGGCTTTGGCGCCAGACTCGGTAAAAGTTAAGGCCAGAATGGCGTCAGGCGGAGTGTCGGTTTGTTTGAGAATCTTAGCAATACGTTCAGCAATGATTTGAGTTTTGCCGGTGCCAGGACCAGCCACAACCATGACCGGGCCTTCGATGGTGTTAACAGCTAGTTGTTGAGTTGAATTAAGCTTCATTGAAGATATTTGTAAAAAAGAACTTTATCAACGTATTTGCCTTTGTAGACAAAAGCTTGGGGTTGACGGCCGTACTCAGTGAAACCGAGAGATTGATAAAACTTGAGGGCAATCTCGTTGGCGGCTAAACAGTCAAGCATTACTTGGATAATCTTAAGTTTTTGCTGGGCTTGGTTAATAACACATTCTGCTAGTTGTTTACCAATGCCTTCAGAGCGATAATCTTTAAGCAAAGCAATGCCAAAGATGCCGACATGGGTTTGGCGACGGCCGCGTTTTTCCACATGGCAAGCACCAACAATTTTTTGGTTATCAATGACGAGCATATGAACTTTTTGGTTGGTTTGAATAGCTTTTAAGATAGAGGTGAGGTATTTTTCTTCTTCTTGATAAGTAACTGGTTCCTGGGGATTGAGGAGAATAAAGGTGTCTTCGGCTTCGATGGTTTTGGCATATTTAAACAAAGCCTCGAGATCGTTGGGTTGAGGAAGGCGGAAGGTTAGTGTTTTACCGGATTTAGTGGTAATGGTTTTCATTTAAGCTGTTTGGCGTCTTCTTCAGGATCTAGCTGATGACTGGATTGAAGTTTTTGGCCAATTAAAGTGTAGGAGCGAGCCACTTCGGAAAATTTGTTGTAGGCATTACCAATGTGGCTGCCGAGAGTGGAGAGTTTTTCTTCAACTTTGGTGTAGTCGCCTTGAATGGCACGAAGAAGAGCAAAGATTTCGCGAGATTTTTTCTCGATCTTTTTACCTTCAAAAGAAAGAAGAATCATTTGCAGATGAGCATAGAGAGTGGAGGGAGAAACAGGATAGACTCGGGAGTTTCTGGCAAAATCAGATAAGTCAATGAGGTTGACGATTTCGTAGTAAACAGCTTCAGAAGGAATATACATTAAAGCAAAATCCATGGTGCCTTCTTCAGGAAGGATATATTTCTGACTAATAGTTTTGATGTGTTTTTTAATATCTTTGATAAAAGCGCGTTTAAAAATCTGGCGGTCTTTTTTATCGGTGGTTTTGGCCATTTTTTGAAAGTTTTCCATGGGGAATTTGGAGTCAATGGGAAGAATGCCGGCGTCGGTTTTAATAGCAACATCGACTTTGTCGCCGGATTTAAAGGAATACTGGAGATGAAAAGAATGCTTAGGAAACATTTGAGCGATAAGATCTTTTAAGACCTCTTCGCCGATGTTGCCGCGAAGTTTGGGTGAGCGGAGAAACTCATTAAGCTCTTTCATTGAACGAGAAACAGAAGAAAACTCACCAGCTTCTTTTTGAAGGGCGCCAATGACTTGAGCGGCTTTATCAAGGCGGAGATTCATTTCTTTGGAGGAGCGCTGGAGGCTGTCAACTAAATGTTTGTTGGAGGTTTGAAGAGAGTCGGAGAGGACTTTTTGGAGATCTTTAATGTCTTTTTGAGTGGTTTTGGCCCATTCTAATAGAGTGGTGTCTTCGTCTTGAGGAGTAAAGCGGTCAAGTTTTTTAGACAACAACCAAACAACCAAAGCAAGGCCAAGAATAATTATGGCAGTGAGCAAATACATTTCTGGCGGCATAGTGGTTAGATTGTAGCATAATACTTCGGATTAACTTAGAATATATTTATGAGGAAACGAGGAAGAAATTATTTACCAACCTTAATTTTAATTGTGGTGTTATGGGGATTGTTGGGAGTGATGATCAGCCAAGTAGAGCCAGAGCTGGTAAAAGATATTTTGGTGCCAGGATTGTATTTGCCATTCTGGTTAGTGTTTTTTCCAGCCAGCTTTTTTACATTGGCAGTGATAGTGGGTAATAGTCGGCGAGGTTTAGTAATGGCTTTAGGGTTGACCGGATTTTTAATTTTACGAGTTTATCAGTTAGGAAATTTATTGAATTTGTTGTTAATGGTGGGGATGGTGGCAGCAGTGGATCGATATTTAGAAGGTTGACAAAATTTAGATCCCCTCTTATAGTTTAATTAGTTAAAGTAGGAGTTTATTTGTTTAAACTCCGCCAAAGGCGAGATAAATATGCAAGTATCGAAGCAGGATGTAAGTAAAAAGGTAGAAAAGAAAATTTTTAGGTCGTTATATCAAGTGTTGGCGGATTTAAAAAAACCACACGACGTAGAGAATTTTTTGAATGATGTTTTAAGTGAGACAGAAAAGACGGTATTAGCTAAAAGATTAGGAATTGCTTATTATTTATCAAAAAACAAATCGTATGAAAGAATTAGGGATAACTTAAAGGTGTCGTCAGCTACAATTGCCAATGTGCAGAAATGGCTGGAAGAGGGTGGTGATGGCTTGTTATTAGCTTTAAAGGCAATTGAAGCAGATGAGTGGGCGGGAGAGATGGCAGAAAAGATTGGTGAGTCGTTTAAGAAGATGTTTAAGAGATAAGCCGATTGGTTTTTGTTACAATAAAGCCATGAGCAAGAAGTTTTATATTACACCAACGATTCCGTATGTAAATGCTGAACCGCACATTGGCTTTGCTCTGGAAATAGTTCAAGCAGATGTGATAGCTCGATATCAACGGCTATATGGTAAAAAGGTGTTTTTTAATGCAGGAACAGATGAGCACGGGCTGAAGATTTATCGAAAAGCTTTAGAAGAAGAAAAAGACCCTCAAGATTATGTGGATGAGTATGCAGCTAAGTTTGACAGATTAAAAGGGGCGTTGAATTTAAGTTATGATAATTTTATTCGAACCACTGATGCTCATCATAAAAAAGCGACTCAAGAATTTTGGAAGCGGTGTGATAAAAATGGAGATATATATAAAAAGCATTACAAGGTTAAGTATTGTGTGGGGTGTGAGCTGGAAAAAACTGATTCAGAATTAGAAAAAGGCAAATGCCCAGTTCATCCAAATCAGGGTTTAGAGATTATTGAGGAAGAAAACTACTTTTTTAAATTTTCAAAATATGAAAATAAGTTATTAAAATTTTATGAGAAAAATCCAGAGTTTGTGGTGCCGGAATATAGATTTACTGAAATTAAAAATTTTGTTAAAGCAGGACTTCAAGATTTTAGTATTTCTCGGTTAAAGTCAAAAATGCCCTGGGGAGTGGATGTGCCAGGAGATTCAGAGCATGTAATGTATGTGTGGTTTGATGCTTTAATTAATTATATTTCCTCAGTTGGCTGGCCGGAAAAAGAAAATTTTGATGGTTTTTGGCCAGGAGTCCAGGTGGCAGGTAAAGATAATTTAAGACAACAGACTGCTATCTGGCAGGCAATGCTGATGTCAGCAGGATTACCAAATACTAAGCAAGTTTTAATTCATGGGTTTTTGACTAAAGATGGTAAAAAAATCAGTAAAAGCCTGGGAAATACTGTTGATCCAATTGCTTTGGCTAAAAAATATGGAACTGAGGCAGTTAGGTATTATCTATTAGCTAAAGTTCATCCGTTTAATGACAGTGATTTTACATATAAATCATTTGAAGAGGCATATAATGCGGATTTGGCGAATGGGTTGGGAAATTTGGTGGCGCGGGTATCAACTCTTTGTGAAAAAGACGGACTTGGAGCAATTAAAGATTATAAAAAAACTTATGAGAATATAAAAAAACGCTTAAATCAAGGTGGATATGAAAGACATATGGAGCGATTTGAGTTTAATCTCGCCTTAGAAGAATTATGGAATGAGCTTAGAAGCTTAGATAAAGATATTGCTAAAGACGAACCTTGGGAAAAATCAGCAAAAGAGCGAGAAGGGTTATTAAAATTATATGTTAAAAAAATTCTCAGCGTGATGTATGAGCTACAGCCTTTCATGCCAGAAACAACAGAAACTATTTTAAAAGCGTTTCAAGCTAGTAAAATTAAGAAAGTAAAAACTTTATTCCCAAGATTATGAGCATGGAGAAATTAAAATTCCCTTGGGGTGAATTAATTATAGTAGGCGGAACTAATGATTTTAGTATATCTATAGATGTAGTTAATCCCGGAGGTGAACCTGACAATAAAAAGACTTATTTAAAAAAAGGAATAGCAATATATTATGTGATTGAGGGAAAAGGATTGTTAGCTGGAAAGAAGATTAAAAAGGGAGATATTATAAAAACTATAAAAGGGCAAAGTTTTCATTTGAAAAATAATTCTAAGAGCGTTTTGAGGATCTTGGCGGTTTATTTACCGCCATATGATGATGATACTGTTGAAGAAAGAAAATAGCTGATTTGTGGGCTTGAGATATAATTCTCTTATGTTAATCGACACTCATTGTCATTTAAATTTTAAGGCGTTTGAGGAGGATTGGCGCGAGGCGGTGAAGCGGGCTAAGGAGGCAGGGGTGGAAAAAATGGTGGTAGTAGGGACTGATTTAAAGAGCAGTCAAAGGGCAGTGGAGCTGGCTGAAGAAATGGAAGGGCTGTATGCGACAGCGGGATTTCATCCACATCATTGTCGAGGTTTAAAGGGAGAGATTAAGGAAATTGAGGCAGAGTTAAAAAAGTTAGCGAAAAGCAAAAAGGTAGTAGCGATCGGTGAATGCGGATTGGATTATTCGATTTATCGAAGAAGTAAATATAAGAGTAAAGAGGTGGGTCTTGAGTTGAAAAATTTACAGAAGAGAGTGTTTGGAACTCAAATTCAGCTAGCGAAAGAGTTGGATTTACCTCTGGTAATTCATAATCGAGAGGCTGAGGAAGATTTAATGGATACAATGGAGCATTTTTGCAAACCCGCCCCTTCGGGGCGAGGCAGGGTTGAAGGCAAGTATCCTCGAGGAGTGCTTCATTGCATTTCAGGCAGTCAGACATATTTGAAGCAGGTGTTAGAAATGGGATTTTATATAGGCGTAGATGGGAATGTAACATATAGCCAAGAAGTACAGAGGTTGATAGAGAAGATTCCTGTGGAAAAATTGGTATTAGAGACTGATGCGCCGTTTTTAACGCCAGTTCCCTATCGAGGTTTGAGGAATGAACCAAAGAATGTTACAATCGTGGCTGAGTTTGTAGCTAAGCTTAAAAAGCTTAGCTTAAATAAAATACAAGCCTCAAGTAGTAAGAATGCTGAGGCTTTGTTTAATATATGAAGAAACATCTAAAGAAATGGATTGAAAATAACGAAAAAAAGATAATCCGGTTTTTGGAGATTTTGCCAGGAACATTGTCCTGGTCGTTGATTATTTTCCCGATTTGGGGAGCATTTTTAGTACCAACCTTGGTGGCTTATTATATTATTGCCTTTGATGTTTATTGGCTGTATCGGTCTGTCTGGACAGCGGCGTTGTCGTTGATGGCACATTTTAGGTTAAAGGCAGCCCAACAGTTTGATTGGCTAGGAGAGGCAAAGTCGTTTTTGGATTGGAAAAAGGTGCATCATATTGTAGTCATTCCAACTTACCAAGAGCCCTTATATATATTACGAAGAACGTTGAAGGGTTTGTCTAAACAGACTTTTCCTCGAGAGAATTTGACAGTAATGGTGGGTTTTGAAAAGCGAGAAGGAGAGGCAGCTCAAAAAAAAGCCAAGAAGTTAAAAAAAGAGTTTAAGGGAGTGTTTGGAAACTTAATGACAGCTTTTCATCCGGATATTCCGGGCGAGGTTAAAGGTAAGTCTTCAAATACAGCTTGGGGGGCAAAACTGGCTAAGGAAAGATTGATTGATAAGCAAGGAGTGGATATTAATTATGTAACGATTACCTCTAATGATGCTGATGCAGTGGTGCATTCGCAGTATTATAGCTATTTAACTTTTAAGTTTTTGGATGATCCAGATAGATATGCCAAAATTTGGCAGTCAGCAATCCAGTTTTATAACAATATTTGGCGGTTGCCAGCGATTACCCGAGCATATAATCGGGTGTCGAGTGTCGTACAGGTGGGAATATTAATGAGGCGAGATCGGCTAATTAATTTTTCAACTTATTCGATTAGCTTGAAATTGGTAGATAAAATTGGATACTGGGATACGGATGTGATCCCAGAGGATTATCATATGTTTTTTAAAGCTTTTTATGCGACTCGAGGGAAAACAGAGGTGGAGGCGATCTTTTTGCCGACTTATTGTGATGCAGCTGAGTCAAAGACGACCTGGGGAACGTTAGTAAATCAGTATGAGCAGACGAAGCGCTGGGCTTGGGGAACTAGTGATGATGCTTATGTGATTTACAAGTGGTTGACTGTGCCGAAGATGCCGTTTTGGGAAAAGACGGTGAGGTTGATTTATGTGTTTAAGGACCATGTGTTATGGCCGGTTAACTGGTTTGCGATTACTCTAGGAGCGAATATTCCGCCGTTGTTAAACAAAGAGTTTAATCGAACGATTATTGGTAAGACTTTGCCGCAGATATCGTCAGGGATATTAACCATGGCTTTGGCAGCATTGGTAGTGATAATTTTTATTGATTGGCAGCAGAAGCCTAAAGCGCCGGAAGGAATATCAAGATGGCGGAAAATCTTGTCGCCATTTGAATTTGTGTTATTGCCGATTGCCGGGTTTTTCTTTACAGCCTTACCAGGCTTGGATGCGCATACCCGGTTGATGTTAGGTAGATATTTGGAGTATCGGGTGACTGAGAAGGTATGAAAAAGGTGATAAAATAGATTGATGCTAAAAAAGCTATGGCAGTGGATTGAGAAGAATGAAGGTTTGGTGGGATTGGGGTTATTGATGGTGATTTTAAGAATTCCGTCTTTGTTTGAACCCTATTGGTATGGAGATGAAGGTATTTACTTGGTTTTGGGTCAGGCTTTGAAAAAAGGCTTGGTGTTTTATAGGGATATTCATGATAATAAACCGCCGTTATTGTATCTTTTGGCAGCTTTAAGCGGGAGTGTATTTTATTTCCGGCTGTTGTTAATGGCATGGTCGGTGGTGGCTTTAGGAGTGTTTTTTAGATTAATGCAGAGGTTGTTGCCAAATAATAAAAAGGCTTGGTATGGATCCAGCTTGCTGATGATGTGGTTAACGATTATGAATGAAGGTAATATTGCTAATGCAGAAATTTTTATTGTCTTGCCGGTGGTCTGGGGAATGTTATGGATATTTGAGGCAGTCAAGCAGAAAGTGACAGATTGGCGAAGATGGTTAGGAATAGGGTTGATATTTTCTGCAGGAGCGTTGTTAAAGATGCCGGCAGGGCTGGATTGGTTGGCGGCAGTGGTGTGGTTGGTTTTGTTTGAAAAGGGATTAAAAGATAAACGGGTGTGGTGGTTAGGATTAGGGTTTGGGTTACCAATGGCGGCAACGATTGGCTATTACGGAATAGTTGGCGGACTAGAGCCATATGTCAGATCGGCTTTGTTTCAAAATATTGGCTATTTAGCTTCCTGGGGAACAGGCGAGCATACAACTGGGTTAGCGAGTCAAATGGGGTTGATAAGCCGGGGCGGATTATTAGTGGCAGCTTTGGGGGTGATTTATCATCTAGTGAAAAAGCATAGATTGTCGTCTGGATTTAGGTTGATAGTGGTGTGGTATTTAATGGCTTTGTTTGGAGCGTTGCTGCCAGAAAGACCGTATCCACATTATTTAATCCAGCCGTTGGTGCCGCTGGCTATATTGGTAAGTTATTGGTGGGGAGAGAAAAAGAAAGTGGCAAAGATAATCATAGTAGGGGTGGCAGGCTTAACAGCGGTAGCAATGTGGCAAATTAGGTTTTGGCATTATCCAGTTCTTCCCTATTACAGGAACTTTATCGAGCATGCTTTAAAGAAAAAGAGCTTAGATGATTATAGGAATTATTTTGACCCGCGAGTGAGTCAGACATACAAATTGGCGGAGTATTTAAGAAGTAAAACTTTAGAGGATGAGAGAGTGTTTATCTGGGGAGATGAACCAAATGTGTATGCTTTGGCAAAAAGATTGCCGATTGGGAGATATGCAGTAGCTTATCATGTGGTGGATTTTAATGGTTATGAGGAAACGATGGAGGCGTGGGACAAAAACCAGCCTAAGGTGGTGATTGTGATGATGGATGAGAAAAGAGAATTTCCAGCGATGGAGAATCGACTGGTAGGCGAGTATCTGTTGGCAAAGCAGATTGATAGAGCTATGGTTTACAGACGAGTTAATGGGATGAATCATCGATAAATTAATATGAAGAAGTCGACACAAACCAGGATTTTTCCAGAGACTAAGCCGAGTTTGAAGACAATCAAAAAACAGGTGGATACTCTAACAACTGATCCAACGACTAAGTTGGGCTTAAGGGTGGGGTTAGTAGCTATAGGAATAGGGTTGGTGAGTTTGGCTTTAGGTTGGCGGAAACTACCGCCAGAGGTGCCGTTGTTGTATAGCCGGCCTTATGGAGAAAGTCAGTTGGTGTCAGCTTGGGGGTTGTGGTTGTTACCAGGATTGAGTTTGGTGGTGGAGTTAATAGCAATGAGGGCAGCAGGAGCAATGATTGAGGAAGATAAATTATTGGCTCAGATTTTGATTTGGAGTGCTGGTTTGGTGGGAGTGATGGGATTAATTAGTTTATTAAAGATTATTCTCCTAGTAATTTAAACATGGGCTTACTTCAATTGATTAAACTGGGGATTGGGGCAGCTTTATTGGCCCTAGTGATAACACCGGGGGTGATTTGGGTGTATAAAAAGTTGGGGTGGTTGGATGATCCGAAGAAACAAAAACACCCTAAGGTGGTACATAAGTATCCGGTGCCCAGAGGTGGAGGGATAGTGATTTTTTTAACCATGTTGATCATGAGTTTGATGTGGTTACCGGTAGATAAGCATTTAATAGGGATTTTGTTAGGCGGGCTGGTGTTAATGGTGGTGGGAGTGGTGGATGATGTGAAAAGCTTGAATCCGTATTGGCGATTGGGGTTGGGGTTGCTCGCAGCAGGAATTGTGGTGGGAGTAGGAATTGGAGTGCCATATATTAGCAATCCGTTAAAGGCAGGGACGGTGATTAATTTATCACAGCCGCAGATTCCAATTTATTTACTGGGAAAATTAAGAACTATTTGGATTTGGGCAGATTTAATGGCTTTGGTGTGGATTGTAGGGGCAATGAATTTTGTGAATTGGTCAAAAGGGTTAGATGGTCAGTTGCCGGGAATTGTGGTGGTGGCAGCGACAGTGATTGGAATGTTGAGTTTGCGATTTGTGGATGATGTGACTCAATGGCCGGTGATAGTGTTGGCGTTTATTTTAGCAGGCACATATTTGGGGTTTTTGGTGTGGAACTTTTATCCACAGAAGATTATGCCGGGTTATGGGGGTGGAGCTTTAGCAGGTTATTTTCTGGCAGTGTTGGCGATTTTGTCAGGAGCGAAATTGGCAACAGCGATTCTGGTTTTGGGGGTACCGTTAATAGATGCGGTTTACAGTGTGATGAGGCGGATATTACAAGGGAAGTCGCCGGTATGGGGAGATCGAGGCCATCTACATCATAAGTTAATGGATTTAGGTTGGGGAAAAAGGCGGATTGCGGTGTTTTACTGGCTGGTATCAGCCGGGTTGGGATTTATAGCCTTGCAATTGAATAGTCAGTTAAAACTGTATACAATTGTGCTTTTAGGAGTAGTGATTGGTGGAGTCTTATTATGGTTAAATACAGCTACTTACTTCTTAAAGAAGCCAGGCCGAGGCAGTGGCTAAAGAACCTGGCTTTGTTTACAGGCTTGATGTTTTCAGGTTGGTTGTTTGTAGCGGATAAATTTTGGACAGTGGTGGCTGGGTTTTTGATTTTTAGTTTGCTGACGAGTTCGATATATATTTTGAATGACATTATTGATCTGGAAGCAGATAAAAAGCATCCGTTTAAGAGTAAAAGGCCGTTGGCTTCAGGTAAGTTACCTGTAGAACTGGCTTTATTTGTCAGTTTGGTGGGGATTATGGTGAGTTTGTTTTTGGGGTGGAGCTTGTCGTTTTTTCTGTTTTTGGCGATGATGGCTTACTTGACTTTGCAGCTGGTGTATACAGGTTGGTTAAAACATAAACCGATTGTGGATGTGATGGCAATTGCTTTTGGATTTTTAATAAGGGTATATGCTGGAGCGTTGATTATTGGGGCGCATATTAATGTGTGGCTGCTTTTATGCATTGTTTCCTTTTCTTTGTTTTTGGCGATTGGAAAGAGACGAAGCGAATTGACCTTGTTACAGGGGCAGACGGCCAGTCGGAAGGTATTAGGCAGATATCCAGAGAAGCTTTTGGATGTTTATACCTCAATGTTTGCTAATACTACCTGGGTAACTTATGCTTTGTTTACGTTTATGTTCCCTGCTTTTAGTTTTAAGGGGAAAGCTTTAACTTTACTGGCGGATTTACCGAGTACTTTTAGATCAGAAAAATGGTTGATGGTAACAATTCCAGTGGTAATTTATGGGGTGATGAGGTATTTACATCTGGTATATGAGAAGAACAAGGGTGAGTCTCCAGAGAAGATTTTAACTGATGATAGGCCAATGCTAGTAACGGTGGGAATATGGGGATTAATGGTGGTGGGGATTTTGTACGGGTTGGGGTAGATTCTTATTCTACCTGAAACATTCCAGAGACTTTATTGGGTTTGTTCATCTCGGCCCGTATCTTATTAGAATCACGAGAAGCGTTGGCATAATCTTCAAGAGTGTTGGCTTTAAGCCAAAGCCTTGTTTCGGCTGCAAGGACCTCAAGATCTTGAGGACAACCTATTAAAGCAGGCATGTCTGCACTTTCCTGTTTAGCTGACATATCACTAACATGAAGGGTGGCTAATTTATATGGATTGACTTCTGATTGTTGAGCATTGGGATTGCCAAAAGCATATAAAGTGCCAGCGTGGGGTGGGACTGAAGCAATAACTACAGGGTAGTCGCCAAATTCTTCTTTTATCAAAGCTAATAGCTTGGCTTCATATTCGTCCATTTTCCCTGCTTCTTGACCGCTCCATTCAAATACTTCTGGCTTACCTCTTCCGCCAATACTGTTGAAGTAAATAACTACAACTTGGCCTCCAGGAATTTTATCACTTTCGATTCGGCTAACTCTGATATCATCAGTTCTGCCTTCAAATTCGGGTGATACGTAGGGTGGCATTTTTCCGTCTTTTGTAGCTTCAGTCATAATTATATTTACCTAAACCACCTACTCAAACTTCTCGGCGTATTTACCAGAGATCCAACCCTCTTTGCCAGATTCATACTCGATTTGATACCAACCAGATTGAGTGTCTAACAGAGGGAATTTTTCACCATGATCGACTGTGGTGAGTTCTTCAGAGCCGGTGGTGGCATCTTCTCTTACCCGGACCCAGCCAGTATCGGGTGAGTCAATTTCAACAAAAGGCCTGTCAGGGTCCTCACTAGAGGTGGTAGGTGAGGATTTAGGGGTAGGTGAAGGTTTAGGGGAGGCTTTGGCTGAGGTGGTGGATTCTTTATCTTCATCTTCTTCTGGTTCGTCTTCATCTGGAGTTTCAGGTTGTTCTTGTTCACGAGCCAGTTGGACTGAGGCAATCAGTTTGTGGCCTTTGACGGTCTTGGCTTTAATGGATCTTTCTTGGTAGCCTGGGGAAGAGACGACTAGCACATGATCACCTTCAGAGATGTTATCAAGAGATAAAGGGGCAAAACCTCGAGGTTCACCGTCAAGGTTAATGACGGCGCCATCAGGGGTAGTAACAACAGAAATAGAGATGGCCTTTTTATCAGCTAAGGGTTCAAAAGCAAGGATTTCGCCTGAGGAGTCATCTTGAGTTAAACCGAGCTGGCGGTTGACTACAGTTAAGATTCCGGGACTAAGGGTAACCCGGCCTTCCCAGGGGTTGAGGGCCTGACCAGAGGACTCAGGGACGATTTTTAAGACATATTCGCCAGCTTTGAGTTTTTCGTTGTAATAGGGAGTTTGACCGAGGTGTTCGCCGTCAAGGAAGATAGTGGCTTTAGGAGTAGTTTGAACAGAGAGAGCAGCTTTTTTACGGGATTTGAAGAGGTTGCGGCCTAAAAACAGGGCGGCAATTAGCAGAATAAAACCAAGCGGAAGAAATCGTTTCATCTGAGGTAGTCTAGCAAATTATGGGGTGTTTGGCAAGAATGGGGTATAATAGCGAATATGGCCTGGTGTCTGAATAGCTTAAGAGACGGTCTGCAAAACCGTTTACGCGGGTGCAATTCCCGCCCAGGCCTCAAAATTTGACTAACTTGACATTATAGGATTTCGTGATAATATACAGTTTGTCCTTCAGAAATGGAGGATATTTTTATGCCCTTGGCCTTGCTAAGGGTGTTTGACTTAAAGACATCTTTTGATGACGCAGCTTGAGGTTAACTCCCCTGGGTGATTAACCAAGAGTTGTTCCGAGACAGTCTCGGAATAGCAAGTTAAACAAAAACATTGCGGCTGTATGGCCGCATCATGAGACGAAATCTTCAAAGTCTTTTAATTTCATTTTGGGCTGTAAGTAAGGCCGGGTTTAAGCTGTGGATCAGTCGGCTAATATGGACTGGTTGGTCAATGGGGCTTTTCCTGATAATGCTACCCTATCATATATATAGGGTGGTAGCGCCTTTGGGGAGAACAGACGAGGATGGCAGGAATGTAGTATCTAATCTGTTCAGAAAGCCTTTTGAGGGCAAGAAAATCAAGCGAGCTATTGGTGTGGGGTTGGCGGTGGTGGTGATGTTTTCAGGATTGATCAGTAACCTAGTGGCGGCTAATGAGGTGACGGTGGACGAAACCCTGATGGCAACCCCGGATACAGAACTGGTGACCAGAACGACTTTGGATAAACCTTTGGAAGGAATATTGGCGGGAGGCTTTGGTGGTTTTCATAGAGGAATTGATGTGTTGGCACCGGTGGGAACCTCGATTAAACCGATTGATAAAGGAATTGTAAAGGAGTCGAGTTTATGGAGACTGGGCTGGGGTCATACAGTGGTGGTTGAGCATGAAAATGGTTTAAGTTCTCGTTATGCTCACTTAAGGGATATTAGGGTGATAGAAGGAGAGATGGTGAACAAGGGCCAGGAGATTGGAACTGTAGGAATGACTGGCTGGACAACTGGGCCTCACTTACACTTAGAGATTTATCAAGATGGCAGGACAATTAATCCAGCCCAAGTATTGCCGGAGTTTAGTCCGCTGTTGGCTGAGGCGAAGTAACTATTTTCCAAAGAATTTTCTAACTTCTAGGTGGTCAATGACAATATCTTTGGGTTGAGTCAACATAAAGATTAAGATTTCGACAATATCTTCTTTGTTCATCATCCAAGGCTCGTTTTTAGCATCTTTGCCCGCGTTAATAAAAATATTGGTATTCATGCCGCCTGGGTAAAAACCCATGACTTTAATGTTAGTCTTCTGCATTTCTTGTTTTAAAGAGTCGGTAAATCCACGCATAGCATATTTGCTTGAGGTATAAATAGGCCAATCTTTACTAGGCTCAACACCACCAACAGAGATAATATTAAGGATGGTGGCTTGGGGTTGCTTTTTGAGATAAGGCATGACTGCGCCGGTTAAATAGATCGCTCCAAGAGTGTTGGCTTGAAACATAATTTCAATTTCTTTAGGTTTAGATTTTTCTGTAGAGCCTTCAAGCCAAATACCAGCATTATTGACTAAAATATCAATGGCTTTAAATTTTTTTAAAATAGACTGAACTGTGGATTTAATTTGATCGGACTTACTGATGTCACAAACAAAAACTTCAGCTATTCCCTTAAATGATTGAATTGTCTTTTTGGTTTTTTTTAGTTTATCCTCTGAGCGGGCTAGAAGAGCAATTTTAGCCCCTTGTTTGGAAAGCTTGATAGCTAATGATTTACCTAAGCCTTGGCTGGCGCCGGTAATTACAACAACCTTGTTTTTTAGATTCATTGATCTCCTTGTGAATAGGCGTCAATAACGCCAGTGGTAATTTCTTTGATGCCTGCAGCTTGTTGACGATTGGCAGAGAAAAGAGAGATTGCCAGGACAGCAGCGCCAAGGAGGAGAAGAATAAAAGAGGAAAGCAGGCCAAGAATGTATTGCTGGTATTTTTTAAGTTTAAGCATTTAAAGTAATTGACTTAGTTTGAAAAGATCGGTGTGAGGTGGAGAAAGATAAATGATAAAACTGTTATCAAGTTTTTTAAGCTCGGTTAAGTATTGTTCGTAGCTGTCGGTTAAAGGATAGGCTTTAAAGTTAGCATGAAGGATTTTTGTTTGCTTAGGTTTGACCTTTTGCATGGCTTCGGCAATGGCTAAAGTTTTGGCGATGGTATTACAGGCAGAACCGAGGATAAGGCCGACAACATTGTTATCGGCGAGAATTTGTTCGGTCCTTTCAGGGGTAGAACGACCGCCATAGATAATAGAAATGCTAGGAGGGAGTTGTTGTTTGATGGCTTTGGCACAGGCAGAGACTAGTTTAGCTGAGGGTGGAGGCATGTCGTCACGACCACTGCCACGAGAGCCCCATTTGGGCTCATAACCAACAATGAGATTTTTGAGAAAGCTTGTGGGAATACCTTTAAAGATTTGGGTGGTTTTTTGACTAATAACTTCAGCAACTTTAGATTCCGTTTTATTTTCAAATTCATCCCAGGATTCACCAAGTAAAACAGTGGATTGAGGAAGAAGTTTTTGAGCAGCAATGGTTTTGAGTTTTAGATGAATGATTTCAGAACTATCGCCGACTTCTGAGTGGCCGATAATGACGCCTTGGGCGCCGGCATTAACCAGTTGTTCGGGGCTGGTGTCACCGGTGCGGGCATGAGGGCTTAAGTTGTCCCCTTGGTAGATGTTAAAGTTTTGAGCGGAAAGAATGATTTTAGGCATTGGGATTATTATAGCCTGACATCACCGTAAACATTAAAGGTCTGTTTGAGCATTTTTTGAAGCTGCTTGGTTTCTTGTTTTAAGATGTTAACTGATTTATCGATCTTAAAAATATTGCCGTGACCAGGGACGATGTAGTCAGCTAGTTCCCAGATTTTAGCCCGATTTTTGATCTGGCTTTTGGGGCGCTTGCTAAAGGAAATCCAGTTTTTGGCATTTTTCCAGTCGTTCTTGGCTTCAAAAAGATCGCCGGTAATGGCCACCAGGCCTTTTTTAGTTTTGGCTAAGACACCAATGCTGCGGTCGTCATGGCCAGTCATAGCAGTAACGGTAATATTGTCATCTATCTTGAGGTTTTTTTGGAAAAAGGTGGCTAGGTCACCATCATAAATATCAAAACCAACAATTAAAGGTGCTTTGGGAAAAAGGTTGTTGTTGGATATATGATCGGCGTCGCCGTGAGTGCAGATAACATAGTCAATGTCGCTGGGCTTAAGGCCATTGGCTTTGAGTTGTTTGAGAATAAGGGGTTTGTCTTTGGGAAGACCGGTATCAACAATGATGTTTTTATGGGATTTAATCAGAGTAATGGTGCCGTCAGCTTTTTGAGCTTGCTGTTTTTCTTTCCAAACAGCATAGCCAGGCATTAAAACAATGACTTGAGCTAGTTTTGACATATGGAGTATTTTACCACTTGAGTAAAGTTTTTTATTATTCCGCGCCTTTTCTAATAGCCTCAATGACTTTTCTGATATCGCCATCAAAGTGCCAATAGGTCAAACAGGTTTTATCAAATGGGTTGGTATGAATGTGTCTAACGCCTTTGGGTTTAATGATGAGTTTATCCCCTGTTTTTAAAAGATGGTTGGCGCCTTGAGGTCTGTCAAAAATAATCATAACGCATTGGCCTTTAACTTGAGTGACGGTTTCGATACCGCCTTCACGATTGTGAAGAGCTAAGGATGATTGAGGTTGGAGTTCAAGGTAGCCAACAGATTTCTCTTTGGTGGAAGGGCCAAAATAGAAGGTGGCTTTACCAGATACGACTTTTTGGCAGTGGTTAATGGGAAGCATGTTATTTATTTTAACTCCTGATTCATCCATTTGGCGACACCGGTTGAGGCTTGAGAAACAGGAATGGAAACGAGGACAAAAGTGTCATAGCTGTGGTGTCTCCTGACTTCTTTTTCAATGGCTTTGAATTTGGATTCAACGGATTCCATAACCAGAAAAACTTCTTTGGCTGTGTCTTTCTTGCCTTGCCAAAGGAACGAAGAAGAAACAGGCATGGTTTTAACACAAACGATCAGGTGGTTTTTAAGTAAAGCGTTGACAATTTTGTCAGCTTCTTTTTGATTGGCGCAGGCGAGAAAAAGAAGAATCATTTTCATAATTGTAGTTTAACATTTTTGTTTTGCATTTAATTAAAATAGTTATTTTCTATGATTAAAATATCTCTTAGTTTAATTGGTAATTTCCAGGTTTTGACAAAATAACTTTTTTTGTTCTTTTTTTGAATAGATTTTAATGAGTCATCAAATCTTATTCTCTCAAAATCTAGTTTTGACCTAATAGTAAAAACTAGTAAGTCTAAAATCTTAATGTTGGAAGCTTGCCAAAGAATGATACTTGCTGTTTCGACATTTTTTGTTTTTTTACTATACGGGTCATGAGATGCTTCGCCTCCATATCTCCCTAAATCAATAAAAGCATTAAAAATTTTAAGATTCTCTATAAATTTTTTATTAGATAGGTCTTTGTGAAATTTTGAACAATGTTTCGCCAATTCCAATAAATCATGTGTTTTAAGATATTCTTGAGCTTCTTGAACGGAAAAAGCCTTTAAATATTTTTCTAATGCTTGTTGTGAAAAATATCCAGATCTTGAGGCAAAAGCTGCCCCGGCAAAGTTTATTAAACGCGCGATTAAATAATCTCTGTCTGCTTCTAAAAGAAAAACAGCAGTTGGTTTATCTGTTTTAATAATCATAACTTCTTTAAAAAAAAGGGCCGCGGGATAGCGACCCTTAAATTTATATTTTCATTTTCAATTACATTCCCATACCGCCCATTTGAGGCATACCGCCAGCTGGCATGGCTGGGGCTTTATCTTCCTCTTTTTCTGGGAGGTCGGTGATGGTGACTTCGGTGGTCAAGATCATGCCGGCTACAGAAGCAGCGTTTTGAAGGGCGCTTCTGGTAACTTTAGCAGGGTCAAGAATCCCCTGTTCTAGCATGCCGCCAAACTCCATGGTTAAGGCGTTAAAGCCAAAGTCTTTTTTACCAGCTTCGACTTTTTTGGCGACCCAACCAGGATCAGCACCAGAGTTTTGGGCTAAGAGCCTGACTGGTTGCTGTAGAGCAAAACGGAGAATGTCTAAACCGACTTTTTCATCCTCGTTGTTTGCTTGGACTTTCCTGAGAGCTTTGGCAGCTCTGAGTAAAGTGACACCACCGCCAGGAACAATACCCTCTTCAATAGCGGCTTTGGTGGCTTCAACAGCGTCCTTGACTCTTTCTTGAGTTTCTTTGAGCTCAATTTCGGTAGCAGCACCGACATTAATGACGGCCACGCCACCAGCGAGTTTGGCTAGACGTTCTTGAAGTTTTTCTCTATCAAAGTCTGAGTCGCTTCTATCCATCTCTTGCTTGATGGAGGCAACCCGGGCATTAATGGCTTTTTTACTGCCTTTACCGCCAATGATACGACAGTTGTCTTTGTCAGCCCAGATTTTTTCAGCCTTACCACAGTCTTCAACAGTAACACTGTCAAGTTTTCTGCCGGTGTCTTCGGAGATAACAGAAGCACCAGTGAGAATAGCAATATCCTCAAGCATGGCTTTTCGTCTGTCGCCAAAGCCAGGGGCTTTGACAGCTAAGATGTTGAAGGCGCCTCTGAGTTTGTTAACTACCAGGGTAGCTAGGGCTTCGCCTTCGATTTCATCGGCAATGATAACAATGTTTTTGTTGACTTTGACGATATTCTCGAGGAAAGGGAGAAAGTCAGCCACAGCAGCGATTTTTTGATCGGTGATGAGGATTAAAGGATTCTCAATCTCGGCTTCCATTTTGTCAGGGTTAGTAACAAAGTAAGGAGAGGCAAAGCCTTTGTCAAACTCCATGCCTTCTTTATGATCAATGGACGTTTCAAAGCCCTTAGATTCCTCAACTTCAACCACTCCATCACGACCAGCCATTTTTAAGGCTTTGGCGATCATGGCGCCAATGGACTCATCGGCTGAGGAAATGGTGGCGACTTGAGAAATTTCTTTATCACCTTTAACTGGTTTGGCCATGGCTTGGATTCGATCAACCACAGCAGCGACGCCTTTATCAATACCCTTTTTCATAAGCATAGGGTTGGCGCCGGCAGTGATGTTTTTGAGACCTTTAGTAACAATGGCTTGAGCCAGTAAGGTGGAGGTGGTGGTACCATCACCAGCCACATCATTGGTTTTAGAAGCAGCTTCTTTGATAAGCTGGGCACCCATGTTTTCAAAAGGATCTTCTAGTTCAATTTCTTTAGCAACGGTGACACCGTCATGAACAATGCTAGGAGCACCCCATTTTTTATCTAAAGCTACGTTTCTACCTTTGGGACCAAGAGTGGTAACCACGGCTTTGGCCAGAATATTAATACCTTTGAGAAGCTTCTGACGGGCTTCTTCTGAGAAAAGTAATTGTTTTGCCATATATCTCCTTTTATTTAACAACAGCTAGAACATCTTTAAATTCAATAAACAAGAGTTCGTCTTTATCGCTAAGATTGCGTTTAACTTCATTGCCGCCCCATTTTTTGTAGATAATGGTGTCGCCTGATTTACAGGGGGAGGGACGGGTGGCGCCTGAGTCAGTAATTTCATCAGGGCCAACAGCAATGACTTTGGCTTGTTGGGGTTTTTCATCATGGGAGTCAGGGAGATAGATACCAGAAGCGGTCTTTTTTTGAAGTTGAACTGGTTCAACGAGAATGTTGCCAGCGGTAGGTTTAAGTTTGGGGTTTGCCATTGGGCCTCCTTAAAATTTTTATGACTTATTAACAAAAAGGACTATCACTCGTTGATAGCAAGTGCTAGTGTATGAAAAATAAAAGAGTTTGTCAAGGGGGAGTTAAGAAGGTTCGGGTATTTATTTTTTAAGATAGAGCTGTCTTTGAAAACCGCGTTTGAAGCCGAGTTTGAGACTGAGATTTTCAGCGGGAGAGTCTGCTTCTGTATCATAGAAAATTATTGATTTATTTAGCTTTTTAGCTTGATTGATTAAAAAAGTGAAAATATTGCCACCTAGGCCTTGTTTCCTGAATTGAGGTAAGACAGCTATGTCAAATATTAAAGCATACTGTTGCCAACACTGAATACCTCCAGTAGCGGCGAGTTTGTTTTTAACATAGTACATATAGGTATATTCATGCTCTGAAGGGCCTGGTTTATAGGAAGCGATCCAGTTTGATAGATCGCTGTCTCCCCAGTCGCTAAAAACTGGATCATGAACCCGAGAAACATAAATTTGAGCTTGTTTGGCTGAAATAACTCTTTTAGCTTTGAGTTTTTTTGTTGGTCGGGCTGGTTGGGTTTGAGGATAGAAAAGCCAAGCATCATCTTCTTTAAAGTAATAACCAAGTTTTTTTAAGATATTGACTGTATTTTTGGGTTTGGTGGCAGGATCGACAATAACGGCAGGTTGACGATTTAAAGACTCTAATTTAATTTCAGCTTGCTTAACTACTTGTGATAGTGATTTTTCGGTTTCTTGAATTAAAGTTAGAGCGGAAAACCAAGGATAGTTAAGATGAGATTGATGATCTAGATAGGAATTACCGATTTTAACCCCCTGTGAGCGTCCAACGGCTTTTTTGATTTGCAGATAAGCGTGAAGAGTATTGTAAATATCCTTGGCTTTCATTAAATTATTTTATCATTTTGGAGGTAGAGATCCTGGGGTTATGAGATAGAACAATTTTGAGCTGGCCGTGATATTTTTCAATGATGTTTTTCTTTTGAGGTTGGTTGGGGGTGTGGGAGGAGATGGCCAGGATGTCTGGTTTGATTTTTTTAATTAGTTTTTGGTGATTTGAAGATGAACTGAATTTTTCTGGGAGAGGGAAAATATAGTTGGCGAGGTGGAAATTGGCGAGGTTTTGAAGACGGCTGTTTATAGGATTAAGGGGGCGGTTTTTACCTTTGAGTTGGCGGGTGCGAGCGTCGGATTCAAGGCCGACTAGAAGAATATCAGCTTGTTGTTTGGCGGCTTTTAAGAATTTTTTGTGCTCGGAGTGAAGAACATCAAAGATGCCGGTGACTAAAACTATGGTGCCGGAGAGCTGACGGCGGTTGAAGGTGTTTAAGTCAATGATTTTTGATTTCATTTAAGGCCGAGTTGTTTGAGTTTTTGGTGATATTTTTTTAGAACTATTTTACTGGTAGGGCGAGGGTGGAAAAAGGCAGAGTGAGGGTGAATGCGCTCACGGGTGCGTTTTTTGTGCATGTATTTAAGCTGGAGGTTGTAAGCCAGGGTTTCCAGCGAAGGCGGAGAGGAGGGGGGTTGGAGGGAGGGTTTTTTAATGAGAGGGGTTTTAAGGGCATAAGGGAGGTATTGTTTTACCCAGGAGTTGGCGGCGAGGAATTTTTGGTAGGTCTGTCCCCTATTAACCAGGGGTTTTATTTGGCAAACTTCATGAGCAGTGTAAAGATTACGCTGGGAAGCTGGAAGTTCAAGGGTTGATTCATCTAAAAAGAGGTTGAGGCAGATTTTGTTGGTGGTTTGGCCTTGGGGCCGGCGGCGGAGACGAAGGAGCTCAAGGAGAAGGATGGAAAAGAGGCGGGTGAGCCAGAGGCGGTGGGTTTGGGTGATGATCATGAGGTCAATATCGTCATGCTGGTCAGAGTTATTCATAGTAAGGGCGCCGGTGATGGCGATAAGCTTGATAGAAGGAATGAGTTTCAGCCAAAGGCTGACGCGGTGAGCCAGTTTAAGTTTTTGCTGGCTGAAGCGTTGGTTTTGGCGACGGAGCTTAACAATGGCTTGGCGATGGTTGAGGTGGTAATAAGAGTCAGTTTGAGGAATAGAGCGGAGATTTAAACTTAGGGGCGGAGGCGAGGAGGATTGCCAGATAAGCCAGCGATGAAGTTGGGTTTTAGTTAAAGGGTAATTAAAGACATCGGCATAGGCAAGAGTTTTAAGAATCGCCTGGTGAGCTTGATCCATGTTATTGACTGGTCAGGCCATATTGGGAAAGGACTTGGTTAACGCCTTGAGAAAGAGCTTCGGTGATGTTTTGTTGAGCTAGGTTTTGATGGTAGGAGTTAATGGCATCTTTATAGTATTTAATCAGACGGTCGTTGAGGCCATTATCAAGAGTGCGAGAGACTAAGGGATAGGATTGAGCAGAGATGGCTTGAGAAATAATGGCGCCAACATAGGGGTCTAGCTGGAGACTAGAGGCCATGTCTTGACGAGGATAGGGTTCACCAAAGAGGCGGGTTTGGGAAGCCTGACTGTACATTTTGGTTAAGACTTCCTGGGTGCTGAGGTATTTGATAAAGTCCCAGGCGGCTTGGGAGTTGGCGGATTTTTTGGAGACACCTTCGAGCCAGTAGGTAGCCCAGGCGATGTTGGTGCCAGGCAGTTGAGGGACAGGATAGAGCTTGAAGCTAAGCTGGGGGTTGAGCTGATTGATTTCGATAGCGCGCCAGGAAGGAGCGAGCATCATGGCGACTTTGTTGGTAGCAAAAGCCTGAGTGGAGTTGGGGAGATCATCGTTCCAAGATCCATCTTGAGTGGCAAAAAGGGTGTAGAACTTCATGGCAGAGGTGACGGCAGTTTCATCAGGTTTGCCAGGATCACCGCCATTTTGAAGAATCATTAAACCAAGAATGTCGGAAAAGTGGTCAACGTTGCTGGTGGTACCAAGAGCGACACCGCCACGAGTGAGCTGCTTGGTGTTAGGATCGATTTGCTTGAGTTTAAAGGCGGTTTGGCGGAGGTTGTCCCAGGTGGTGGGAACCTTAAGGGTGGAGTCTTGTTCGAAGATATCCTCGTTAATATAAAGAGCTAAGGCATCAAATTCTAAAGGAACACCATAGTAGTTATTGTTGGAAAAAGCATCTTGTTTAACAATCGGGTAAAAGATTGTGCCAAAGTCACTGGGAGAATAGGTGGTGGCAGGGACAGGGCTGAGGTCATTTTTAAGCATGGGCAGCCAGGTGTTGTGCCAGCGGAGTATATCAGGACCGTCGCCTCTAGCTAGGGCGGATTGAAGACGCTCACGATAGTCTTTGGGAGATTGGCGAGTGTATTGAATGGTAATGTGAGAATTACTGACTTTATAGTCTTCAATGATTTCAGCCATGAGGCTTTCTGGCTCCCATAAGCCCCAGTATTTAAGGGTGATGTTGGCTGGCTCTTTAGATTTTTGAAATTTGGGGAGAATGACCTTGATGATAAGGAAAGCGAGGAGGGTAAGGGCGGCTAGGCCAATAATCAGAGGCAAGAAGCGTTTGAAAATAGGTTCAACTGTCTTGGCTGGCTCACCAGGTTCAGGCGGGGGTGAAGGGGGAGATGATGGAGGTGGAGGCGAGGGGGATGGTTCAGGCTTGGCTTTAGGAGTGTCGGCAACTTTTATGGGAAAAGGTGGCTCGGTGGTGTCGGTGGTTGGCGGAGAAGGAAAAGGTTCGGGTGGTGATTCAGAAACTGATGGGAGGGGTGGGCCAGGCGGGGACGAGGGAGATTCAGAGGGCGGTGATGAGGTAGCTGGTTGGCCAACAGGCTCAAAAGGAGGAGCGGCTTGTGGAGCTGCGGGGGGCTGGGTGGTGGAAGGATCTTGAGGAGCATCAACCATAGTATGTTATCATCTTAACAAGACCTCTAAGGTGAAGCAATATGGGGAAAAAATTAATAAAAATAATTAAAAAATTGTGGGGGCGGAGAGAGATAAAATGGGGGGTGATTGGTATAGGAGTGGTGGTGGGAATAGTAGGAATGGGAGTGGTGAGTTATCATTTGGCATATAGCCAGAAGATTTATCCAAAAGTCAGGGTAGGCGATATTGATCTGTCGAACTTAACGATTACTGAGGCTGAAGGCCGGTTGGTAAAGTATTTGCCGGAGAAGCCAGGAAAGATAGAATTGTATTATGCTAAACAAAGCTGGCCGGTAGATTTAACAAAGTTAGAAGTGGCTTATGATGTGCCAACGACAGCTAAAGAAGCCTATTTACAGGGGCGGGGTAAAGGAATGGGGGCGGATCTGGCGACTAAGTGGAGATTGTGGTGGCAGGGTAAGGATTTGGACTTAGAGTTTGATTATAATGAGGAGAAGTTAGAAGAGATAATCGAATTGGTGGTGTCGCAGGTGGAAGAACCAGTAATTATGCCGATTTTGGAACTGGGTGAAGACGATCAAATAAAATTAAGGCCGGGCAAGAATGGGCGCTTGGTAGAAACAGAGCGATTAAGAGAAACCATTCTAAGTAATATTGGTGAGTTAAATTTTGAGGAAATAGAGATACCAACTAGAATTAGTGAAGTGAAGATCAGGGGGGAAGATTTAGAAAAGACTCAAGTTAGGGCGGAAAAATTAAAGGACAAAGAGTTGGTTTTAACGTATGACTCAGGACAAAGGCGGCTTAAAGGACAAAGTGTCTTGGATCTGATTGATTTTCATGGGAGTTTTGATGAGGAGAAAATTGCCAGTTTATCAATGAATTTAGCTGAGGAGATTAACCGACCGGCACAGAATGCGGTGTTTCAGTTTGATGGTCAACGGGTAAGAGCGTTTAAACCAGCTTTACAGGGGTTAAGGCTGGATGAAAATCAGGCTCGGATGGAGATTAAAGCGGGTTTGGAAAGATTAGAGTCTAGGGAAAATCCAATGGCGGAAATGGTGAAAGAAGAGATGGATAAAACAGAGGTGGTAAAGCTAAAGGTGGTGATGAGTGAGCCGGAGATAAAGACTGAGGAAGTAAATAATTTAGGAATTAAGGAGTTAATTGGTAAGGGCGAGTCGACGTTTCATGGGTCGATTGCTTCGCGGGAACATAATGTGGCATTGACAGCGGTTAAATTAAACGGAATTTTGCTGGCACCAGGAGAGATATTTTCGTTTAATAAATCTTTGGGGGATGTATCGGCAGCGACTGGTTATAAGCAGGCGTATATTATTAAAGGAGGACGGACGGTTTTAGGAGATGGGGGTGGAGTATGTCAAGTCTCAACCACGTTTTTCAGGGCGGTTTTGGATGCGGGCTTGCCGATTGTTCAGAGGCGGGCTCATGCTTATCGAGTAGCTTATTATGAGCAAAATGCAGCGGCAGGAATTGATGCAACAGTATATGATCCCAGCCCGGATTTTCAGTTTAAGAATGATACGCCGGGCCATATTTTAATCCAGACATATGCAAACACAGGGACTAATTATCTGAAGATAGAGATTTATGGAAGCAGTGATGGCCGAGTGGCAACGATTACTAATACCCGAATTTGGGGGCAGTTGCCGCCACCAGAGCCGCTCTATGAGGATGATCCGACTTTACCGGCTGGGGTGGTGAAACAGATAGACTGGGCGGCCTGGGGAGCGAAGACAGCTTTTGATTGGAGAGTGGTAAGAGGTGGAGAGACGCTACAACAGAGAACCTTTTATTCCAGTTTTAGGCCGTGGCAGGCGGTGTATTTGCGAGGGACTGGTGGGTAGATTAAGACGAGGGAGTGATATAATTTAGGGGATGGGATTTAAAATAGATCAGACGCGAGAATTTAAATTACTGTCATTAAAAGAGTTAGAGAAGATAAAAACAGAGTTTGTACGACAGAGTAATCAGGCAACTAAAGAAAAGATGGAGTCATTAGCTTGGTATGATTCGCTGATTGCACCTTGGGAAGAGGGCTTAGAGACTCAAAAACCAGTGGTGGTGATTGATTTGGGAGGATCATATTTAAGAACAGGGGTGATGATCTGGACAGGAAAAAAGTTTAAATGGTTAAAGCCAATTAAAAAGGAAAAGGCGGTTAATGAGCACTTGAATCCGCTAGGGTTTATTAATTGGTTGGCTAAGAAAACTATACCGCTAATTAAAGAGTCGCAGGCAAAAAGAGTGGGGTTTATTTTTTCCTATCCTCATCAGCCACAGAGGTTCGGGCCTCATGTAACAGGAGTGGTGACGCAGTTAACTAAGGCATTGATAATACCAGGTATTAAGGGGGTGGATATTGGGAAACTGTATTTGAAAAACTTGAAACAAAGGCAAGTATATTTAAAACGGTTGGTTATTTTAAATGATACAGTGGCTTTGGCGTTGAGTGAACCGGGGGTTATAGCTGGAGTGGTAATTGGGACTGGAGTGAATATTTGCAGTCAACATCCAAAACTGAAAAACTTAAGAAATCTTGAATCAGGTAGTTTTGACGGAATACGACAAACGGCGATGAGTGCGTGCGTGGATCTACTTGAACATCAAGGAGCTTATTTAATGGAAAAGCAAAGCTCAGGCAGATATCAGTTTAGAAACTGGGCTTATGCGAGCCTGCTAACAGGGATGAGAGTAGAAATTGGGAGGGAAATAATGAGACAGGGAAGAAAAATAGAGTCTTTAATAGTGACTGAGGCATATAAAGGTAAGTTTGATTATTTAAAGAGCTTGAAACTAACGCAGGCGGAGAAAAAGAGGCTACAGCAGATGGCGAAGATAGTTTTAGATAATTCAGCTATGATGTCGGGGGCAGCGGTGGCTGGAGTGGTGAAGCTGAATGAAAAAAAACTTAAGGGTCGATTGGTGAGATTGGCGGTAACTGGAGGAGTAATTTTAAATGATGAAGAATATTTAAATAATTTTAGGAAGACTATAGAAAAATTGACTAAGAAAAAAGTTGAGATAATTCAAGTTAAGGATCCGATTAAAGGAGCGGCAGTGGCGGCTTTAAAAGAGGATTAGGTTGATATATCAGTCTTTTCTTTATAAAGCTTCCAGGAAGTCTTTGGGGTTTTTGGGTTAATAAATACATAGCGAGCGCCTCTTTTATCTGGCTGCCAATATTTAGAAATAAATTTGATGACTTTGATTGGATCAAATTTTTTACAACTAGCAATTGAAATATTGATTAAGTTATGTTCTGGATAGTAATAAAAAACTGTGTGTGAATTATCAAGAATTGAAACTATGTTGGCTGCGTCTGGCTGAGTCCACCAGGCGTAAGCATTCCAATCTCTGGGTCTAAATTTAGGGTTTGTATAATATGGGAGCAATGAGTTTTTGGAGTCTGGAGCAATAATCATTGGGCCACAAAAAATATGCATACTACACACTTCTGCTAATAGTTTTTGGAATTTCTTAAGACGATTTGAAGTAATTATTTTTTTATTAGATGGCCGTAACTCTATTGCCATCCATAGTCTTTCAAGGTTTGGGGCGAAATCTGTAAATGGCTTTTTTCTTGGCTTCATTGATGGGTTTATTATTGATTAGCAATATTTTTATTATACCATTAATGAATTTATGATAATAAATCACCTAATAGGGGAATAATGATATAATATTTACTATATGATTAGAGTTTTTAAAGAAAACCCGGGGGGGAGAGAACGAGAAGTAAGTGCTGAAAGAGAGCCAGTTCCCTATTTAGGTAGTGGTTGTTTTCAAGTAGTTAACCTGACTGAAGATCGTGCGAGATTGGATGGAGTGAAAGTTAGACAGGTTAGCCATAGAGATAATAGATCTAAAATCAGGGTTGAAATGGCTGAAAACTGGGATGTAGTGGTTTTATTAAAAAATGGTGAAAAGATCTCTTTAAGGCGTTTATATGAAAAGGGGTGGGAGGTTGATGAAACTCTTCAATTATTGCCGGCCGCGAAAATAGATTTTACAAGTTGTCTAGAAATTGGTTTAGGATTAAATATTAATTCTGAGGTTAAAATGATAGCAAAGCTTGTGGATGATGATAAAAAGACGCCAGATGTTAATTTTGTTGTGTGTAGCCGTGAAGATGAAAGAGTTGATCAAATATTTGCTCAACTTGATTATAACTGGCCACCGATAGAAGATGTTATTGGTGATGGTGGGT
>Ga0209976_10000133_pt1 | contig 50702 bp, 71 predicted proteins | sample SumtaG_FD_182806 | JGI IMG/M metagenome (GOLD analysis project Ga0209976, IMG submission 182806) | Deep subsurface microbial communities from Indian Ocean to uncover new lineages of life (NeLLi) - Sumatra_00157 metaG (SPAdes) (version 2) | ecosystem: Environmental > Aquatic > Marine > Oceanic >... | reverse complement strand
ATCGGCAAGTGATGTGATCTGTATACCACTGCCTGCACCCGTCGTCACAATAACAATAGCATCGTCAGCCGCAGCCTCACCACTATCAATATTCACGGAAGCCGCACTTGCGTCGATATCGATATCCAGACTTGCACCACCGGATAAAATATCAACCCCGCCGGCAGTCGAATTGAGCACAATCGCATCCGCACCCGTACCGGACGACAAGATGAAAATGCTCGAATCCACATCGCCAGCTTGTTCAATAGTAAGGTCTTCTGCTCCGCCAGTCGATGTCTTGCTGATTGCTGATGTCGCAGTATTGTCAAACGTAATATCAGCAATGCCGGTCAGATTGTCAACCACACCAAACGCCATCTGGGCAACTGACGTATCAGTTGCCCATGTCACCGTATTAGCGGTGAACACCATAGCAACATCTTCGCCCGCATCGCCAAACTGAATCTCTGCGTTGGTATCGAATACGATAGCCTGCCCATTGGTTTTGCCCGTGACGATTTCGCCATTGAACGTGCCTATAGTCGATATGTTCCAAGTGTCGTCGGTTCCTTCGGCGTCCAAACCTGCTTGTGCAGCCTGAAAATCGAGCCCGTTACCTGTACCGGCGTTTGTGATTGTGACAGCCTTGGTGGTTCCGGTATCAGACTGGGCAATTGCGAGAGCTACGTTGTTCGCGGCATCGGTGGCCGTAAGCGCAACCGCACCCGCATCCACCGTAATAGCAATACCCGCGTCATACGATTGATCCAGGCTGTTGCCAGCAGCCGCCGCGAGCGATGTTGCCGAGCCTGCGTTGTTGGTGAACTTCATGGTGTTCGCTGCCGTGTCAAACCAGAACTGACCTGTAGCCAGTGCCGAAGGGTCTGCGCCGGCAGAGTTGAACAGAAGCAAATCAATGCTCTCCGTTCCGCCAAACGTGTCGTCCACCTCGTTAATGAACAGCCAGAACGGATCACGGGTAGTGCTGCCCGACAATGCGCTTTGCCTGTTCCTCAAATAGTTATCGGGACCGTATGTGAGTGTGTCTGCAATAGCAGCGCCCAGACATACAATCCCTATCAGTAAAATAATCCACTTTTTCATTTTGTGCTCCTTAAAAAACGAGGGGGCCGGTGAAGGCCACCCTCAACATTGTTAGAATCCTGATCCCGCCGAAGCTACTTCCGGAACAGTCACATTTGAATCCACTACCATTCTGTGAGGCTCTGTTCTGGGGTAACTGGTAGACAGTACGCTGTTGATTGAGACAGTCGCACCTGCCGACAGAACATTTATCTGCCCGATGAACGGGAAGTCAGATGCGTCTGTGTCGAGCATGTTGGCGATCATCGTCCCTACGTTCAGGGCGACAATATGCCTGCCTATCGTTGCAAGGCGCAAGTCGGCAATGCCGGTAATACTCACAGATGCAATGACCTTGTTCGTGGTCAGTGCAGCTTCCTGTGACATTACCAGGGAAAACGCAAACGTATCCGACCCATCGCCCGCTGCGATAACGGCGGTATCGACAACCCACCACAAATCAGTAAAACCGATATAATCCGCTGCGGGCAACTGGATTACATTGGTACTATCTTCGTCGGCTGCTGTGATTGCCTGTGCGACCGACAGTTTTCCTAATGCTGGTATAATCATTTCGATTACTCCTTTAGATTAAAAAGTTGTTAAACCCCGATTAAGATACCGGAGCCTCGCCGTCTGAAAGATCACGATTCAGAGCATCCCACCGGGCGATAATGATATTGTGCCCGATCATCGGAAGGTCTGTCCGGTAGATGTTTTCCGGGGACCTGAATACCATGAGTTTGTTATTTGCCTCAATGACCAGCTTCGCAAACAACCGCTCGTCACACATGAGCAGCCACGGGGCGGGCGTGTCGGTCTTACGACCTTCGGCCTCTACCTGCATTACCCCACCAGTGGGGGCATTGATAATACTGGCATTGATAATCTGCTCAATCATGGCCGCACCCGGAATATCTGTCGGGCCTACCGGCACATTTGCAATCCTCTTGAGGGCTCGCTGGTCACGGATGAAAATACCCTTCTGTAAAGCGAACTCGATGACAATATCCCATCGGTGCTCATCATTGCTTGTGCCAAGGCCATCAATATGAACAAGCCCCATATCCTCTTGCTCGATACCGAGGGTTGGGTGGTTGGGGTTGAACAGCATGTGAAGTGTGTCAACTCCCGGCTTCATCAGCCATGCACTTCTCAGATTCGTACCCGAACCGCCGACATCGAATGTGAACTTGTTATCAATGGTCAGATATGGGTCACGTTCGGCTATGCCGACGATACTGCTCTGATTCGTACCAGAGGTAAGAACCTGACTCGACGTGGTACTGCTGCCATTGAGCATGAGATTGCTCAAATTCTGATTAAGGGTCATAACGTGGTTGATTTTTTCCGACCGGAGAAGCGTCTTTCCTACTTCCGGTTTCTCCGTGGTAAACGTATCCCTTGGGGCCTGAAATGTGGAGCGGATTGTTGCCAGACCTTCTACGAAAGGCTCTCTCTGGGATTTGGACGCCTTCCAACTTCCGCCTATATCCACCAGGAATCCGGTAGGAAGCGAAACAGTCCTTACCCCGTGATGGGTCAGGCCGTTGTTGGCCGGGAGTGCTGGAAGAAAGCGCATGAAATCATCGCGCTCACTCAGGGCGTTTACAATTGAGTCTATTGCGGAACCATCAGGCAATTTCACTTTCAGTAAGTCGAAAATGTTGCCTATGGTCGCAGTCGTTCTTGTTGCCATTGTTGTTCTCCTGAAATAAATAATTGTTTCGATTATTTCGGGAGAAGTTGTCCGATGTTCCGGGCTTCCACCTTGCAATACGCTTGCTGTGCGTCGCCGTCTTTCCGGCTGTCGCAAGGCACAGTCAATGACTATGTTATCTCAATTTTTTTTATTAAGAGCATTGCCCGCCTACGCGGATGCTTTTTCACTCCAACCTAAAGCTATGTAAGAAGGCGATCCGGCGTCGGGGTCTATCTGTGCTGGCGGTTCTCCGCCTTCACCTGCTTTTTTACTGCCTGTTTCAGCGGCAAGAGGAGCGAGAACCTTAAACAGCGTTCTCCGAAGAACCGCATTAGTCGCCCCTTCGCCTTCTTTCATAAACGTCGCCAACCCTTCGGCTTCTTCCGCCGTGGCTCCGACGTTATTCAGCAGGGCCCTGTGGAGCAAAACGGTCTGCTCCTCAAGTTTATCCGCACCGCCCAGGTGGGTCTTCATTGCTTCGTTGGTTGCGGTGATGGTCGCCTGCTTGTCCTCAAGGGCTTTCTTTGCCTGTGTCTCTTGAACCCCGCCTGAGAAGTCGGCGAGTTGCCCGTTGTAGAACTTGACCATCTGGGCTAACGCCGGTTTGGTCATGCCAGACTCAACGCCCCACTTTTTGAACAGAGTTACGAAATCCTGATTGACAACCGCATCGTCACCGAGGCCCTCTTTGAAGTTCATATCGGCCAGTTCGTCGATGCTCTTGATTGGCGCGGTCCCCATCAGTTTGTGTGCCTGTGATCGGAAATCAGCCCGCGAAGCGTCATCGGGCAGTTTGTCCATGCTATCCGGCATCTTGAACGGCTTACCTGCGGATTTCTGTAGTTCCATGTATCCCACAGCCGCATCATTGACGGTCTGGAACTTCTCCATCGACGTATTGAAAGCTTCCCTGTTATCCACTGTGATAGCGGAGTGTTCAAATTCGTTTACCCATTCCGGCATACCATTTCTCCTTCATGTACCAATTCATAAGTTTGTTCAAAAATATCCGGCTTACAGGGATATATCTCTCCCTGCACCCCTTGGATTATAAAATCTCCGGGCACTGCACACATAACTCCCTCAAGTGTACAAATACTTATTCTTGCTCCATAGCTATGGTTGGGCTCAAAACATAAACTGCCTTGCTCTGGCCATTTAATAGCAGCGGCATTAACCCACTCAGGACATTCTTCTTGTTCGTCAGAAAACAACCATTGCCATGCTTCGATAACTACCGGTTTTTTTCGGTATCGCCCCATCCGTCTACTCCCTCATAATAATTGTATAGTGTGTTACAAGCAATCTTGCATTTTGTTTAAGTTTATTCTTGCCATGAACCGGGACCATGCACGAATCGGATATGATCCTAACAGGCTCAACCCTCCCATATACCCGCCTGATCCTGCAAAGCTCTACCTGTTTGTTTGCCTCGTCGAACTGTGCCCGGTTTCGTATGACAGTCGTTTCCATTTTGGAATCGATTTCAAACCTGTCGGGCATTGAGTTATCAACCTTTGGCGCTTCGGCAACCTTGCCCTTCTTCGGTCGAGCGTCCGGGTTTGTTTGCGGCGAAAGACTATCGCAGTACATCTTGAGCGACGCAGCGTTTTTGAACTGCTTTATCTGGACAAGACCCATTCCGATTTTCTTTCTCGCCCGGTCGTACAACCCCGCAGGGATTTCCTGCTTGTCCTGCGTTTTTGGCTTACTCTTTCTTGACATCGTTCTTCTCCTTATGTTCACCACACCATTGTTCCGGACTTACCACGGGGAAGGGGCACGGTCCCGGCCTTTGCGAAGACTCTTCCTGTTGTGGGGGGTAACGGTGACATTCTACGCCCGCCGCCTTGTAACTCGGATTCACGACAGTCCGCGAGTATGTGCAATTACCGCACTGGGGTTTCGATTTCTTTGCCACTTGTATTCCTTTCAGTAAATGCTCTTATCGTCACGTATGCAATGAACATGACCCCTACTACAATTGCGTAAGGCCATTTATCCTCTGCGCTTCCCGCCAAACCTACGACGGAATTTATAGCCAGCATGAGAATAGTTACTTTTTTACTTACACCGTTACCGTTCATGGCCTTACCTCTCCTAAGTCTAATCCAGGAACATTCGGGTAAATACCCATTAATCTTTCAATGTTGCAGACTGTATTTTTTATTACAGCACCGGGGTCTATTTCGTTTAGATCGATAGTATAAATATCGTCTCGGATGGGGCACTCTCTATCAATGCCGCCGCAACTCAGAAATGCTCGCACGATACAATCTGAAACATCTCTCATTGTTACACCAGAAACTTCCTGCTTGCCCCGCTCTCCGACTTCCGTATGAGATTGACCATCATAAGGTCGGTCACGATTTAATGATATCGCACTTGAGCCCTGTATATCGCACATGGCCCATTTGATAACATTATTCTCAGTCATTTCGTCCGTCCTAATTCCAATATCTTCTCAGCTACCCGAAACAGAAACCTCTTGCGGCGGGGCTTCTGATATACCAGTGATTCGCTGATAAACTGCAACAGCTTTGTCTCCTTGCCGTTGGTCATTTCCAGCACCTCGGCCAATGCGTCATTGTGCAGGGCTCGCTGTTCATCATTCTCAATGCGCGTAAAGATGTGGCCGAGCCTGTAGGCGAGAAGGTTCGGCCCACCTGCTACGTATAGCCTTGTAATGTGTTCGCCTCTGGTCACAAAGCCTTCCCGTCCAATCCAACAATACTACTCTTTGGTTTCATTGTCGAAGCCACTATTTGAACAGTAGTTGAATCCGGCTCACTCTGTACGTCCAGGCTGAAATTCAGGGGTACACCCTTAATCTCATCACAAGGCACTGTGAGTACACCCTCTTCACCATCTTCCGGTTTAGCGTGTTCCATGATGATCTGCCACAATACAGCATTCATGGTCATCTGCTTAACCTCTTGAACCTGCCTCTGCTGGTCCCTGGCTCTGCGTTTCAGTTGCTTACTTGTGAAGTTGGGTTTGAAGTTGGATTGGATCATTTACGCCTTGCCTTCCGCACAGCTTTCTTTGCAGCCTTCCGGTTCTTTCGGTTCTCCGCTCTTTTTGCTTTTGTGTGCCTTGGCATTATTTACTCCTTACACTTACCATCAACTCGTGTACTCATCCCTCTTTTTTCTATACCGCAGACCAAACAAACCCATTTAATATAACCGGGATTCTTATCATCTCTTTGCGCCTGCCAGTCATGTTTCTTCATCCCGCCACCTTCGCTAAAATACTGCTCTCATTCACTTCACCGCTTACACTCGGAGCAGCCTTTGCCATTTCAATAGCCAGTTCCGCCTGTCGCTGTTGGGCGAGAGCCTGTCTCTCGGATTGTACGATCTTTTGCCACTCTTCTTCTGGTACAACCGCTTCCTGGGGGAAGTCAATCGCCTCGTTTTGCAGTTCTATGATCTTGTAAGGACGGTAAGCGTGACGGGCCTCTGGGAATATCTCTATAACAGGTCGGGCGGCTTCAAGTCCCGTCTGGATGGGTTCGAGTGCCTGGCTGACTTTTTGGGCCTGGGCAAGAGGACCTATGAATACGGGCTGGATACCAATTGTGCGGGCATTTCTTCCAAGCTGGCTAACCACAATATCCGTCACGTTCGCCATCTCATCGGGAGCAAAAGGACCCCTGCCTGCACGGGCTTCTATATCGATCATGCGGGCGTCGCTTGTTTCAAGATGGGCGCTGTGAGTTTCTACGGCGGGGCTTAACTGCGTGGACTTCTCGCCCGCCATCCGCCATATCTGCTGGGCACTTACGGGCTGCTTGTTGTCCGTCGCCAGTTGGGAGAACATCTGGAACATATCCACAAAGAACCACCTGCGTAAAGCTTCCTCTTTATTCTCCATCCAGTCAAGATTGAACTGTAGGCCGCTGATACGGTCAATGGGTTTGGGTGGGCGATCATATTCTGCCTCGCTCACAAACATTTCACCTTCTGGCCCCAACTTTAGTCTGCCGTTCATGGTCTTCATTGCTATCACGGGTCTTCTGTTTTGGGTTTGCATGTCTTCGATGTAGTTCTTGTCGAGTTGCTGTAAGCTCAGATTGTCCCATAGTGCGTAAAATGCGGGTGTCCTGCTTGTGGCTTCCCACGGTTTCTTGTCGAAGTTCCATATAGAGAACGGTTGTGAGAAGTCGCCCATATTCTCATTCAATGGTCGGTCTTTCTTTCGGGCGTCTGCGTCCACCAAATCCTCAAACCATGCAGTCAGCCACTCATGGTCCCCCTGCGGACGCTTAAAAGCTCCCTCGCCCCGCCCGTCCCAAATAGGATCGGTTCTCTTAAACACCGCCCTGTAGACTGTAAACAGGTCGTCAAGCTGTCCTGCGTTGATGGACGAGTTGGCGTTCTGGCTTAGAATCTCTTTTCGCTTAGTACCCGCTTCGTCGTCGGGACCTACAAATTCATCCATCAACTGCTTTGCGGTCCACGTCCTGTCACGGACTATCACGCCTTCGGCGAGGTTCCATTTGTTATAGTAAACCCGCACATTCTTGAAATGCTGGGGCTGCCACATTATCCTTTGCTCAAGAATGTTCTCCTCCCCGAATATGACCGGGCTCCCTGTAGTTACTCCATCGTGAGTGAATTGGGGCTGAATGTCGTAAAAGTTCGACCGCTGGTAAACATCCGCCATATACCTCTTGACACGCTGCAACCATGCGTCAAGCTGATCGACACCCTTCAACTCAAACTGTTCCATCTGGTAACGAATCCATGATATATTCTTCGACACCAGAGAACCCTGAAAGCCGTTCGCCATCATACGGGAGAACCACGAACCGCTGCCGTTGAATATCTCCTGCCCCACCAACCGCCCTTTATCGTCTGTTTCAATGATCTCGTCACTTCGGAAGAACGTGGAGATTGTCTCACGGTTACGGTTTGCTGTGCCGTAATCATGGTCCTTTTCTTTCCACCGATCAAATATCCGGTCGAATAGCTTTCTGTTTTGCCATGCAGTTATACTCATGCTATATCCCTAACTGTCCGCCCGTACCGAGTGTCGGAGGAGCAAAGTTCTGTGACAATACCGAAGCACTGCGCCGCCTGCGGTTTCTCCTTGCCTGTTCTGATAACTGGGGCTGGGCAGTGGCTGTTCTTGTTGGTGTTTCGGGCTCTGCGGTGGCTACGGGCGGTCTTTCGTCACCACCGAACAGGTCACGTCCAGCACCTTGCAGTAATCCACCGCCTTTACTGAATAAACCAGCTAACAATGTATTGGGGTCATCGCTCGTTTCCATTTGGCCTCCCTATATCTTATTGAACTTCCATACATACATCTGGCCTCTGAATGAGTAAGTCACGCACTCATATCCGTCATCAATGGAGACATGCTTCTTGCCGAAGTGCCTCGCCATGAACATCATAAACCTGCTACATCTTGTACACGCCATTCTATGCCGTCCGCCTTCTAATATCATCTTCCACGGGCATATTCTCCTGCCACAACTGGTTCTCTAAATGTTTCACCCTCCGTCTTAGCTTGTCAATCTGGTGCCCGAGATAAACACCTAGAACCATCATCGTGCCAAATATCCCAACAAATACACCTACCATTATACTGTCCTCATGCTATCTGGATAACCATACTTTTATACACCGCTAAATAAGTGCCCGATCCTCTGCATGTTCTGAAAGGTACAGGTTTGTCACAATTCTCGCATACATGACCCTTATAGCCCTCACACTTAGCCCTTTGAGATGTAAGCTTACTTTTACAGATATAACACTTCATGCCGTCCTCCTTCCGAGTCCACGGGTTAGAACACAGTTGTCGTAACTGCTATGTGATTGCTGTACTGGTAAGTCTTTTGAAGTCTGCCCGAACGTCTCACCCAACACAGACATATACCGATACACTACTCCCAAATGACTGAAAGCGTCCCCTACATGCCGGGTCCAGTCCTTTACCGCCTCCTGGAAGTACACAGGCTTGTCGGGTGTGCTCAATGCTTCATTCTTGCGCTGTCGCCAGTTCTTCAAGCCCACAAAGCCCTCCCTCGCTTCTTCGGAGAACCAGCACTTGTGAATTATACCACGCGCCGCCTCGATGCGGTCCCTCACAGACACATCGGGGACCATCCTGAAATTGATACCGAGCTCTTTAGCAACGTCAACCGTGTTCAGTCCTGTCTGACCGCTCTTTGCGTTAGAACCCCACATATCAGCCCCTGCAAAGTTGTCGTCATAGATGTAGGGTTTATTTTTGAGGATAAGGGCATACTTAGGCAACCCCAATCCCTCACCGTCAAAGTAGAAGTCAATCAATCGTATCTGCTCTCGGATAAGCTGCACGAACCATATCGCATTATATACGTTGCCATAATCCCATATTGTGAAAACCTTTGCCCCCGGCTCGTGGGAGATAGAACCAACCTGTCCCTTATCCTCTATCTCACTCAACCACTTACCCAGATACGTCCCTTGTGTGTATTCCGGTTTCCTGCCATCTACCCTAACCCCATACTCAATAGATTCCTCCCCGTACTTCCGGCGTATCATTTCCTCATACGACCTGCCTGACACCTCCGGTATGACCTCCTTATCCTCCTTGAAATTGGGGGTATCTTTAACACTTATCCGGATGAAGTGCCATGTTGGGTCATCTTCACACTCAGCGAAAGAACCTTGTGAAGCAGTAGGATTGCCAACCGCTACTATCTTGCAATTGGGGTTAGTGAGCAGATGATCGGATGCCTTCCATATCGCAGAGGGAATACCAGCAGCCTCATCGAAGATAATCAGCACATACTTATTATGATAGCCCTGCATCCTCGTTGCTTCACCTGTTACCGTGTCAGCCTTCGTACTGAACCCGTAGGCGAACCACTTAGCCTCAGGGTCTACATCAAGCTGGGTTTTGGTCATCTTGCCGCCCAAAGGTATACGGGCCTGTGAATGGGCTGTGTGCATCTCCTTCCAGAGAAGCTTCTCTACCTGGTCGAATATCGGGGCTGTGGTTATTACCGTGCTGGGGATATGGGTGTATAAGAACCACAATGCTATTCTGGCAAGATTGAATGTCTTCGATACTCCGTGCCCTGCGAATACACAAGTCTTCTGATGGTCCCTTACACCTTCCGCTACCTCTACCATCTTATGCCAGATGTGTTCTCGCTTGACGTCCAGCACCTCACACTCGAACCCTATCGGGTCGGGCTTGTACTTGTCGAGGAATAGTTGTTGGTCTGATTTAGGCATTAAGCCGCTGCCCTCCATGATGGGATAAACACACCCCTCAACTGTTCGTCGGCCCAATAGAGTAGACGATAGATAACCTCGGCATACTCCTGGCTTGACTGCCAACTTGTTCGGGGCATCGAGGATTGTAGTTGTTGATGTGTCCTGTCTCTTAGTTCGCCAGTTACACCAAACAGGGGGCGAACCACACCCACTGGTAATGAGTTGATTCTATCGAGCCAATCATTGGGGCAACCTTCGCGCTCTGCCTTGACTTTCTTAACAGCCCGCTCTATTTCATCTACGCTTAAGATTCCCCGATTTGGGGGGTGCTGTAGTACCACCTTGTCCGAGTTCGTCGATCCTGAGTCAATCTGAGGCTCTTTATTTGGCGGGTTGTCACGGGTTAGTGGATTATGGTCTGTCACGGGTTGCTTGTCACACTTGCTTGTCACAGGTGCCTTTGTCACACTTCGCCTCAACCGTGACGCCTGCTGCCTGCACCGATCAGAACAATAAACAGCCTTGCCCGTCAATACGTTCACACAGTCCTGTTTCTTGCATATCTTCATGTCTTCATAGCCTTCAGAAATGTCGCCAAATCCGCTACATGGTGGTTTACGTCCGTCTCTACCTTGTCCTTCTGCTCAAGTATGTTCTTGCCGAGGAATATCAATAGGGCTGGATTACCGTTCTTGCAGGCTTTCCCCTGTTCTTTTCTCAGGTCTACTTTATGCAAAGCCCTTTGTTTAAGCATTACTTCACTAAAATTCTGTCTCAGGTTAGACTCTGGAATACCCGTTGCATTGGCTATTGTAAGCGTATGACAGCCCATGCGGGCGTATCGTGTTACGCTTGCTATCTCATCTTCGGTGTATACCCGCTTTGGCCTACCTACTTTCCTCTTTACTTCCTTTGGCATTATCTACGCCCCTTATACCTTCTCCTGCGGTTTGTTGCTACTTCATCCCCTGCCTCTGCTGTTATTGTCCCCGCTGCGTTACCCTGGTTTGTATAGTCCCCTGCCGGCTCTGCGTTGGTTCTTTTCCAATAGTTTGTGCCATTCGTGCCCAGAACTGTGCTTGTTATCCATGAGTCCACGTTATCCCACCATATAAACCAGTTTGTCACTCCCCCTGCTCCGTCTGGGTGAGTTATGTCTGATTTGTAATAATCCTTACTATTGTGTGTTCCTGTCCGGCTATATACCCCTACAGGTCCTATATCCTCATTGGCAAGACCATTTTGTACTACTCCTGGACCGTAAGTTACTATCTGGTCAGTGGTTATGGTCGGGTCAACTAAAGATACGCTTTCGAGTGTCATTGTGTCGCCAGTGTCACCGTTTATCACCTGAAATATGATCCCCGTTCCACTTGCCCCGGCTTTGACGTAAATATCGTAACTGCCATCATTTATTATCCTTGCACCCGGTTGTAGTCCGTCCGCTTGGTCCATTGTTACATTTAAGAAGGTATCAGCGTCGAAGGTTATGCCCGACACCGTGAACCTGCACCTGAAAACGTCATTCTCTGCACTTCCGGCGATTGCCTGTCTCAGAACGTTATTTGTACCATTTGCTAATGCTTCCCATACTGCATCTGCATCATTTGTAAGGTTCCACTCATCAACCCATAACCATCCCGTAACACCCAAAGCCCGGACGAATATATTGTCGTAGGTGGCGTCCATTGTGTTTCCGGGGTTGGCTCGAATCCACCCTAACTTCTCAGCTTGTGCCCCGGTAGTACCCTCTACCGCCCAATGTGCCGAAGCGTTCAGAGTTGCTATCGTGTCCCCGCCGGATGCAAATTGAAAATCAGTATCATCAGAGCCGACATTCTGCCAATAATCAATATCTATATTATACTGAGTTGTGGCGTCTAGGAAGTTTGCTGTGTTGAATTGCCCTGAGTTTGCGGGGGCTGAGTGGAATAAATTGGCCGCCCCGGTTCCCCCACCCCCATTAAACAGCCCCTGCCCTACCTCGCTTACATCACCATCACCATTGACCGTTACTGTATACCCTACAGGATCGCCACCCGACCAATCTGAGAAATCGGGGTTAGTTGTCAATAAATTAGGGAAATCTGTATTCAACTCAAAAGTGCCATACCTCACAAGCTCCTGAGCGAATAGGGGGGAAGCGAACAATAAGAATATCAGTAACAGTTTACGCATCTAACCTCTTGAACATTTCTGTCATGTTATTTTTACGAGCTCATTGTATCATAGTTGGTTGAAATAGCAAGTATAATCTTTATTATATTTTTTTTCGCCCATAAGTGTCTATTTTTACTGCACTTATGCCTTGTCTCGTTATTTTTGCATTTGACTTCTCTGATATATTTGCAAGGTTTTAGTATGGCTTGCAACCTTCAAAATTCGATTTTCACTCAGACCCGTTCGGAACTTCCCCGCAAGCTTGTTCTGGGCGGGTCTTTTTCTTTATGAGGTGTATTATGGATAAGCAACAATGGGTAGACTATATGATAACTGTTGTTCAATCAGGAATCACACAAGACATCGAAGAAGCTTTTGAAACCTTATACTACTCAGAAGTCTCTATCCGTCTATGCCGATACTTGCACCGTATCGCCGGCCGCGCCAAAATGCCCGAAACCAGCATTTATATCTAACCGTTAATCTTTATTGTAAAGGGGTATAATTATGGCGTGGAGTGTAGAGCAAACAAAGCTGTTCAGGAAAGAAGCGGTTAAGGAGTGGGGTAAAGGTTGGGATATGCTCAGCCAAACCCAACAAGACGGCGCATTGTGTAAAAAAGTTTGTGGTATTTTGCTGCAACAAGCCCCGTCATGCAGAGCCACTTTGGCCGAAGTTCAAGATTTGATTCGCTCTGTATGTTACCCGCAATAATTCTTAACTTACAAAAGAACGCCCAATTATAAACTAACGGGCGTGTAATATCAATATATTTTTAAAAAGGGGTTACGAAATGAAGAAGTACACAGCAGTCGTTAAAAAGTGGTTTGATAAGGTCAACGGCAACACTTATCATTCTGTCCGTATTATCCGACACTCGGATGAAGCTGTTTGTGTCGCACCGTTTCAATACGGCTACGGCTCACAGTATGAGCAGTCAACGTTCGAGGCGATGGAAAGCGCGGGCTGGATTGAATCGCCAAAAGACACACCGCCGATATGCTACAATAGAGATAACGGCTATCCGGTTATCTTCACGGTTTCGGACGGACTCAAGCGTGCATGTGTATCGAATGGGGAGGTGTAAGATGTTGCAGTTAATTATTACAGACTCAAAAGGACAGCTAATCGACGCGGGCGATATTGTCAAGTTACAGCCTACGCACCTCGGCCAATGCTCGGACGGTCTTAGCTTTTACGGCAAAGTTGAAGCCCGCGATGGGTTGCTGTTCCCATTCGACCATTGCTGTTATCGGATGTTTGAGAAGGTCGACACAATACCCGATGACGCTGTGCCGGTTCGTGACGATATGATAAAGGGCTTGTTTCGCAACTATACCGACCCGATTGCCGGTGACGATATGCACGCAAAATATGTCTGTAACAGCGTTCTGGACTCAGAGCATTTTTCGGTACAATAATAACCCCTTTGCCTGCCCTTTTCGCTGCGTTGGCGATTGGGGCGGGTATCTATTTATGGAGATGTATTATGGAAAACATAACCTGTCAACAATGCGATAAAGAGTATGATTTCAGTGAAGCCTGCCGAGTTTACGGTGATACTCCGTGGCTTAACAAATATTGTTCTGCTCAATGTTACACGCAAGCAACTATGTCCGGCAACCGCACCGACGACATTGTTCGCCTTGTGGGGCTTAAATTCCGTACTTTCGGGGGCGGCATAGAATCGGCAAATAACCCTATCGCACAAGCTACCATTGGCAAGCCCTTCATGTTTGCAGCCGGTGTTGATGTCCGAGAAGTTGTCCAGTTTATCGAAGCTGCCCTAAAGGGGTAAACCATGCACCGATACCTGATAACCTTCACATCGCGCGCCTATGGCTGCTCAGAGACATCTGCGGTGATGACTGTCGAGGTTGAGGCAGAATCGGCGGTGAAGGCTGAAATGTTGCTTGACGATGATTATGATCGGGTACATTTATTGGAATTGAAGGAGATATTATGAGTAAGTTTACAAAAGGACCGTGGGTGTCCGATCACCCATTAGACATGGAGGGCATGCGCCATATCTATGTAAAAGATTCGGGATCGCATATAATTTGCAGAGTAGATGGACATTTTGGCGGTATATCTTGTGGTAAAACAGGCGAACCAGACGAACATAATACTACAGCCAACGCCCGCCTTATCGCCGCTGCCCCTGATTTATATGAGGCTTGCAAGAGAGCTATTGATAATGTCGAACACGGCGACGATGACGGGTGGATAGAAGCGATTGAAGCCGCAGTTGCCAAAGCTAACCCCTCAAGTTAGTCTTACTGGGTGTTCCTTCATATACACTATCTTTGTTGGGAAAATGCACGTCAAACCAGAACTTCATGTCTCTTGCTGTTTCGTTCAGGGACTCGACAAAGTTAAAGGTTTTCAGCTTCTGCTCGAACTCTGTCAAAGCTGCCTCCGGTGATACACCCACAACCTCCAACAATGAATGATAAGTGTCCCTGGTTAGTTCTGCGCAGTAGTCCATTCTTTCCTTTCTGCCTTATTATCTGCAATCACATTAGCTTGCTCATCCCCAAGCCCCTGCGGCCAAAGGTGAGTCCGGAGATGGTGGGTATATGTGCTGTTTGAGCTTTGGGCATACGTTCCAGTGGCAACGGAGCATATCATAACGTGGCCTGTCCTTGCCCTGTCTGTCTTTGCGCTTGCAGTAATGATGTTTGCTTTCGGGGCTCATATTGCTACCCCAATTTTCATACAAATCGCACTCCCAGTGAAACCCATACCATCCGTTTGGTTTTTTCATTTCCCTTTACCCTAAAGCCTTTTTGTTATGTTCTGTTAACTTAACAATGCTTTTTCCACTCTTGCCTGCTCTTTCAAGTCGCGCATGCGCCGCCGATAAGCACGACATTCAGCCGCCGTCAGCCTCACCATGAGAGCTTCAGCCTGCTCTGACTTGCGGGTCAAAAGAGTGGCCTTTAGCCGAATCTGGTGATTACGGTCGCATTCGTCAAGAAAGAGGCCTAATTCTTCGTTGCTTATATCGAAAGCCTGCTCATTAGTAAATCGAACAACTTCCACATGCCGCATGGTTCGCAACCAATTATCTCGCCATTTATCCTTGCTTCGCTGTGCCGGCGTGTTATGGTATCCGCCGTCGATCTCAATACACAACTTGTACCGTGGAATGTAAAAATCTACAATAGCGTAACCGTTGCCCTTGATGAACCCACGCTGAAACTTGAATTTAATATCGAATTTGCTCAGTTTCTTCTTAAAACACAACTCGGCAGGAGTAGCTTTTTTGCGCAAGGCCATAATTCGCTTTGTGCAGGTTCTCCTTTTGTCCTTCACAGTCAGATACTTGTTTTCCTTTGGTGGGCCGGGGTTTTTCTTGAACCATCGATTCGCGTGTTTTTGACACCACAAATCCTTACCAATACACCACTTAGCCTTACTCCTGCACTTCTTTTTCTTGCACTTACCAGTTTTTACGCGGTAGTAGCTTGTTCCGTTTCTGTTGTACATTGCTCGTTTCCTGTCTGCGGGTTAGGACGGCGCAGAGAACCCCTAAGCACGAATGCTCAGGAGTTCGATATCTGCGGTATAAGTCCGTATGCAGTATCGCCCCTCTTATAACGTACTTTGCCGGGTCAGCCGTATCGAGATATAAGTTCGCAATCGCATAAATGGCCTATAACTGGGGGAATCGCTATAGGACTTAATAAAACACCCTGTATTCGTACTCAAGACGCTCTCAGGCCGTCTATCATGCCTGTCCGGTCAGGTACTCGACCCTGCCGCTACATCCACCGGCGGACTGTTCAGTTTTTCTATTCGTTTTTTGATCTTATTTACTTTTATGTGCTGTTTTCTCGATAATGGGGCGTTGCTGTAGATATCAGACAGAAAAGTTATCTCCCATTTCGACAGTTGCTTGAGGTAATGCTTCAACAGGTCTATAATTATGGTGTCTGTGGATGATTCGTGCTCTGCGGGGTCGCAAGTGACAAACTTCCCATGCTTGCCCAAAAACCCTGCCTGTCCTCCTGATGGTCCTGATCCTGTCTTGCTCATCCCCACCTCAGCGCAAAAAGTAAGGGCTCCGGCCTGTGAAGGCGGGAAACCCTTATATTGGCCCGCTTGCATAGTTGAGACGACGAAACGCCTCGCGGGGATTTGTAACTACTCAATTGTCTATCTTCACTATGCATGAAGTTATCCTACAGTCACCTTATTGTTTTGTCAAGAAAAATCTCACTTTGGTTCAAATTTATTTGGTTCTCTTTTATGCAGCCGGTCGCAGGCTGTGTGAAAGAACATGAATACATGCCTGAAATGGTCGCTCTGGGGGTCGTTGCAGTAGCCTTGCGCAGTTGTTTCTTCGTATTCAAAGCCCTCGCAGTTATCACAAACATCCTTGCCTTTAGCATTGTCTTTGGTCATCCCGCCCTCACAATAGCCCCGACAGGCGTATAATCAAAGGTGGGCATATTAATATCCATATCGCCGTTCTACATTCTCATGCTCTGCCTGCCTTGCGTATTCTGCTTCTCTTGCCTGTTCCTCAACGGCCATCCGCTCCTCTTGCTTTTCTTCTTCGCTCCATTCGTCGCAAGCGTCGATTCGTTCCATTTCCATTTCATACGCATCGTGAATATTCATAATTTACTCCACAAAAAAACCACCCAGAGGCTGAACCGTGAAGTTGACACCTGTTGGGTGGTTATCGTACTTTTCTTGGTCACGGTTCATTAAAGTCATTCCTAAATACTGGGTTAAGTTCTCAATCTACCAATCAAATGGCCACATGAGACACCTCCGTAAATAAATACCAAAGAGCATTACTCTTAATCAGATACTATACTTTAGCGAATTTTTCCCGAATGTCAAGCTAAAATAAAAAAAGAATTTGACAAGGGCCGATTCTGTGCTATACTTTAGACATGCTAAGATACAAAAAACATTCTAACCTTCCCCCGACACCTCAGTATCTTAGCAGATTCTCCGTTTGGGGGAGGGTTCTATCTATAGGAGTAGTGTCATGTATGAAGTAGAATGTAAGATTGAAGGTATCGTTCCGATCATGTTCAGCAGATTCCCCCTGCCTGAGAAGCCCGGCGATACAAAGAAACAGAAGAAGCAGACCATCCCCGAAAAGATGTGGATTGACAAAAAGGGGGTCTACATCCCGACCGACAATCTCCGAATGCTCTTGATCGGCAACAGGTTCCGTCCGGGTGCGGCGAAGATTTACGGTTCCGAGGTCGAGTCAAAGAAGGGCACGAAGTATCTCAATTTCTGCAAGGCGTGTGTGTGGGTTATGGGTGATAACGGCAAGGTGTACTTTACGCCAAAGCGGACAAAGCACGATGACATTGATATCCGGTCATTCATCAATGCCAGCAACAGCAGGGCGACGTGTGAGCGTCCCGTTCTGAATACCCCGTGGGCCTGTAGCTTCAAAGTTCAGGTAACAGACGACTCAGTAGCCGAAGATATCATTCATGCCATGTACGATGTAGCAGGGATGCGTTGCGGGCTGGGCGTGTACGGGCCTACATTCGGGCGGTTCGTTGTGAAAGAATGGAAAGCAAAGTGATTTGAACTGATCAGTAAAGAGAGAACGGGAGAAGATTTGAAAACAAGATGATCAGACGTGATAGGACACGAATGGAAACGATGGAAGGCGAATTGACGTGAGCAGAAACGAAAGCAAGCTGATATGATGGCACTCGATTTGAGTAGACATGATTTGTTTAGATCTGAAAGCAACGAGATCGGAGTCGATTGGACCAGAGCCGAGAGAATTGGATGTGAACTGAAAACAAGCTGAACAGAGGACACAAGAAGCGAAGGCAGGATAAGCGATTGGAGTTGAAAACAATGAGAACGGAGAGAATCCGAATAAAGCCGAGTGGATGAGATTAGAGTTGAAATCAAGTGGAGCGGAAATGATGGGACGAGAACGGACACGATGAGATTTGACTTGAAAGCAAAGTGAGGCCATGAGAAGTGATTTGATAGGCGAGGATTAGATTTGAAGCGAGAACAACGGGACGCGAATCGAATCAATGTGAATGGAAGAGATGAAATGTGACTTGAATTGAAAACAAATAGCGATGAGTTGGCTTGATGAAAAAAGATGTGAGTTGAAGTGAAAGCAATTTGAGTTGAGTTGAGTGAAATGGACAAGACTTGAGGCGAAAACAAGCTGATTGTAGATGAGAGAAGCGGACACGATTTGATTCGAGACGAAAGCAAGGCGAAATGAACAGACCATATGAGAAAGGAAATGAAATGAACACTTTAACGATGACAGAAGCAAAAGCGGACAAAATGAGCGCAATTGAGAACAGGTCTATGGATATCATCCAGCAAGCCCTGAGCGACCAGATCGACGCGGATAGCGACAAGGTTAAGATTGCCGTTAAGATGATGTCGGCAGTGGCAAAGAACCGCCAGACAATGATGCACAGGGGGGCAGTAGAGTTCCGCATGGCTATGGCTATTGCTTCTGAGGCTGAGATGAAAAAGTATATCGAGGCTACCAATCCCCAGATCAAAAAAGCATTGGGCGGGAAGAAATAATTTGACTTTGCCCAAAAATAGGTTAGGGTCTATTGTAAGCTAATTAAATCGGAGTAATCGGAATGAATCGGAACACAAACATCACACCTCCTCTCATGGAGACGGCCCAGCACAGGTTCCGATTCCTGTCTGGGCCAATTTTTGGAGATAATCATGTGTAAGACAAAAGACATTCTGGAATGTGCTTCTGCTATCTTTGTAGGTGGCCTGATACTATGGGCTTTGTTTGGGGGTGTGCTGTGAAGTGGATGACAAAAACAGAAGTAGAGCGGGCTGCCAAAAAGGGACCATTGGCGGCATTGGATAACTGTATTGAGAAGTATACACAGATGCTCAAAGCCCCCGCGAAAGCATTGCGGGCGAAATTTGAACGGACGAGCATAGATTATATCTGGTGTCATTATTGCGCTTGTTGCATCCATGTTGGAAGGGATAGGCACGGGGTAACGCAGTGCGGTAAATGTCCCATTTGGGCTCATGGTGAAACACACTGCTCAAAACAAGGATGGGGTAATACACGAACCGCAATACACGGGCTAATCGACGGCGGCCCCATCGCCCCTGTCCGCCAAGCAATCCGAGAGTTAATCCGTAACATGAAAAAGGCCCGTAAGATAATGGTGAGTAAATGACCTACGTCCAGCTAAAAGCAGACGCCGTAGACGCCCGTATAAGGTGGGAAAGAGCAATTGCAGTGCTTGACCCCCACCAAAGCACGGAAGACTGCCAGAAGCGGGCTGACGACGCGTGGGAGTATCTGAGAGATTGGGACTGCTGTACGGCAAAGATAGAAGAAATGGAAAACGCAGCTAATTTTGTGAGGATAGAATAATGAAATACAAAAAAGGTGACGAGGTTGTAATTAAGCCGTGGGGATTGATGGAGCAGAAGTATGGGCTGGATGATACGGGCCATATTGTGTGCGGGGTAGAGATAATCCATTTTACTCCTGAAATGGAATTCGCATTACAAGGAACAGACAGGACACTTGAGCTAAAGCCCTATAGCACGGAGGCTTACAAGTCAGTGTTGCCCAACAAGGAGCGGTTTACCATTGTTGACGAAATGATTCTCGGCTATGCCTTCGAGTGGGGCGAGGAGATAGAAGTGCGGGATAGTTCCGGGCAGGATTGGAAAAAGAATATTTTCCGTGGTTATGCTCCGGGTAGCACATGGCCTGTTATTTGTATAAGGAGCGCATTCAAATACGCCCGCCCCATCCGCAAGCCGGAGATCGAGATAACAATTAAGATCAACGACAAAGACGCTACCCCCGACGATATATCAGACGAGACTATGCAAAAGGCAATCGAGAAGTGGAGGGATAATAATGGATCGTGAGATTTGTAAGCGTTGCAATTTATGTCGGCACACAGACGCCGCCGCGAAACTACTCGCACAACCCATCTGTGGAGAACATAATATCCCTTGCGATATTGTAAACAATTGCAACGGGCTTGAACACCAAACGGCTGAGAAATGGAAATTACTTACCGAAACCTCTTGTTATATTTGTACTGCTAATAGTGGCCCAATTGCAAGTTGTACCACTCCTGAAATTGCCGCCCGGATCGTGCTTGAGCATAACAGCCATGATGCGTTGGTGGAAATGCTAAAGGCTGCGAAATGCCCTTGCTGTGATGGTTCTGGTGGTTATTACGACAACCACGGCGAGCCGACTCAATGCCAATGGTGCTATGAATCCAAGGCCGCTCTTGCTTTGGCGGAGGTGAAACCGTGAAAACACAGTTCCAGATTAAAGCTATCCGTGGACACCACACAACAAAGGCGGAAACGTTCGTAGATATCACTGTAGAAATAAAACCATACCCTGGCCTTGATGGGTTATGGTTTTCTATAGTGGACGGTGGCGTTACGGGTTACGAAAGCATGAGATATACCAAAAAGAATATGTCCCGTGGATGGAATGCGTGTATGGGAACGGAAGGCCGGTGGGACTCACTGTTCATACCAGAAGATGAATTGGCAACAATACCAATGCCGGAGGCAGGCTAAATGTACCAATACACCACAGCCCGAACAGAAGCAGACAGGGACCGCGAAGAAGCCTATGACGATTACCTCGCGGGGCGTGACGGCAGAGTACCTATTGCTCCCCTGCCAACTATAGCCCTAAAGCGGAAAGATGCGATGAAAGCAATTTACGATGCAGGGACAATGGGCGGTGACTGTGGGGGGTGTGGAAAAGAGAGCGTACTATTATATCCGAATGATATGTGTTTTGACTGTACCGAAGATGAACTGGAATCAGCACTAAATAATTCGTCCCCGATTGCACTGGCGAAGTTTTATGACAGATTGAGAGGTTGAAATGAAACATAAACGACATTGGTATATGATATTCTATGACGAGTGCCCTATTTGTGGGTATTTTGTGACGTGGCGACAGCGACAACTAACCGTAAAACCAACGAATCCAAAAGACAGGCATGTTTATACAATTCAGCATTGCGGGTGTACAGTATGACTAAAACTGCAATCCAATCCATAATAGACAGTGCCAGGAATAACATAGCCGCCGAGCGAATGGAGCAAGAGGAGTATATCGAACAGCAGTTACCCCACTTAGAGCATTGTCAGGTTGAAATAGTATGGGATTTGGTTAAGAAGATGGTAGAGGTGAACGAATGAAATGGATATGTGACGAATGTGGCAAAGATGACCCGTGCAAGTTGGAAAGTAATGGCCCCAGCACGCCACATAGATGCCCATATTTATTAGATGATGATGTCAGTTGGGAATTAGCCGATGGTACGCAAACCAATGCAACAGATTGAACTTGCCAAAGCAGACGGCATAGACTTAACTAATTCGGAACGTAAACCGGATGAAACATGGGACGCAATGGAACCTATTAAGAAAGGGAAACAGAATGGGACTACCAGTAAGTCAAACAGGAGGTGATTTTAAGCCTGCTCCGGCTGGAACACATCATGCGGTATGTTATGCTGTGATTCAGTTGGGCACACACTATAACGAGAAATTTGGCAACGAGCAAAGTCAAGTTCTCGTTATATGGGAATTGCCGAATGAGCGAATGGAATACGACAAAGACGGAGAGCAAATCAACATGCCTGCAACTCAGTCTAAGTTCTATACCCTGTCACTTAATGAAAAGGCGAACTTATACAAAGACCTGATTACATGGCGGGGTCGGAATTTCACTAAAGAGGAATTGCTTGAATTCGACCTGTTCAATATCCTTACCGCCAATTGCCAACTGCAAATCATCCATGACGAAAAAGGCAAGGCGAAGGTTGCAACTGTGACGCCGCTAATGACGGGTATGCCAAAGAAATCACCGGAGCATAAGATTCTCAAATATTCTATCACTGAGCATCAAGGCAATATTTCGCCAGACATTTCAGACGGCATCAAGAAAATCATCCTTGCATCGCAAGAACATCAAGCAATGGCGAGGGGGCAGGAAGTATTCGGTGACAATCCTGATTACGTGGGCGACCATCCTGATGCTCCGCCCGCCGACGATATTCCTTTTTAGCATGGAGTGACCAATGGAACTAATTGATAGAGCAAGGCAAATTGATCGTAAGATTGAAGATGCCAAGAAGTGTCGGGATACATTACCGTCGCTGGTAACTGCTATGGCGAGGGCAAATGGTAGATATGCCCGCGAGTTTCAGGTTGCCCTAATCAAGTTGCGTGCTAAGGGAGAGCCAGCCACTATTTGCAATAAGCTTGCCGAGGGAGAATGCAATGAGGCCCTGATTGCAAAATTTGAAGCAGAGGGTGTGTATAAGATCACTATCGAGAAGTTGCGGGGCATTTACAATGAATTGAATGGATGCCAGTCTGTATTTAGATATTTCTCACACACATAGGAGATAACATGAACCTTAAAGAACAAAGAGAGCAGCTTGTCCGTGACCACAGACTCGCCATGAACGGCATTGACAGTAAGTTTGACGAGGCATTAGGGAAGATTAATGCTCAGATAGCCGAAGCCGAGAATCCGAAGCTGCGGCATGGGGATTATGGAATAGACGAAACCAATGAGCGGTTTGTGGTGGCAGAACAATCTACTTTAGTTGGTAGCCCAAAGGCATTTTATGCCGATCAAGGCGGGCAACGACGGGCCGATGAGCATATTCCATCTAAATATCGCCTTGGCAACATCTTCGACGACCTCAAGGCATTACAGGAAGAGGTGACGGAGTTTGATCTTGGCAAATATACAGGCTATTGGAGTGGAGTGGGATGCTTGGTTATTAAGGATGCCATAGAAAAGATTGTCATTGAACCCGATTCTATTAACGAATTCATCCGCAAGCTCAGTCAGATGTGGGCTACACAGAAACGTCAGGCTAAATGAAAACTAATCGCCGGGCATAACGAGTACCACTGTAAATGATTGTTAAATTTGCGGAGGAATACGATGAACCTGCTAAATAGTGTTTTGCAAATCCACATCGGGCTCGGCGATTAGTTGCTCTTTAGAAATAGAATAATGGGAACGGGTGAACAACGTCTCGGCAGGTAAGGATAATGTAGCTATGCCGTCGCCGTGTAACAGCGTGGTGCCCGTTCCCTCCTGACTACACAGCCCATCAGCAGGTATCTACCTCGTGGCTGTGGAAATGCGGCACTTGCTCCGGTCCTGTGTTAAACCGTAGCCGAGGGCAAGTAATGACAGGAATATGCCGCAAAGGTTCCTCCGTAGCTCATATTGGTAGAGCAAGCGAGTAAGTCGAAAGACCCAGACGTAGCGTGCCGGTTCGATTCCGGTCGGAGGCAATAGGCGAAAGCCAACGAAGGTCTGCGAAACGTGGAGTGAATCCCGTCAATCCAGAGCGATAACAATTTAGTAAGCCCGTGGAATTGTGCTCAGCAGCTTTTAAGCGGGCATTATTTGAAAAGTAAATAGCGAGAAGCGGCGGTGTGGTGCGACACGCCAAAGAAGTGGGTTAATAGCCGATACGCGGCCCGTTGGCTCCGGCTGACGGTGGAACTGGCACGCTATGGAACTACCATTGTAGTATACGGCACGCATCCGTGAGTTGTGTTTGTGGGACTTGTCTCAACAATGTCCAAGTGGGATTCGCAATCCTGCCCGCTTCTCGCTTAATTTGGGAAAGGAATTGAAAGATGGCGTTATATTGCATTAAAGTTCACAGAGAATTGGAAGAAGTCTATGTCTTTCATTGCGAGTGGGACACAGAACCAACAAAGCAACAGGTTTTAGATTCTATCGAAGACGAAGACCTCAGTTATGATGATGATTACGGCAACTTTGAATTCTTCCAAGTTGCTTAATTATTGCAGGAGAACCAAAATGAAAGATAACTATAAGGCATTCATAGCAATAACAATAGCGTTCGTATGCGGCTCGGTAATTACAGGGTCATTGATGATTCGCACTTCAAGGTCGGCGGCGGTTCCTCCTCCAATTCCATCCCATCAAACCGCCCCGGCCATCTACTTTCTCGACTTCGACGGCAAGTACAAGACCATCGAGACAATGCAAGAGATACTGAATAAGCTGGACTACCGCGACGAGGACGGCAACAAGCTCGACGCAGACGGCGATTACGGACCTCACACGGATTTTGCTCTGGATGCTTATGTTTGTGACGGGCACGGGTCTGAGGCTTATCGGGTTGCGAGTATTTTGGAGGTGGATTAGATGGGTCTTGTCGCACAAGTTTATTTGTATTGTGACAGCAACAGTGAGAATTGCACATGTGCATGGCTCAATAGTGTTTCTGGCCGCATGGAATACAGTGAGGCTCATGGCGGCGATTCAGGCCACGAAACAAAAAAGGCTTACAAAGAAGAGGCCGTGCGAGAAGGTTGGTTGTTTCGTGGGCGAAAATCTTATTGCCCGGAGTGCAGGAAAGCCTTTAAGGACTCCCCCAATGAATAGAGATATAGGCAAATACAGAGGCGAACGATTAGATGGTAAGGATGCAAAAGAATGAGAAAAGATACGAGAACGTATAAGAGTTTGCGGAAAAGAATGGACAACGTAAGAGCCAAACTGTCCGCCGAGTTCGCTGATCTGTTTTACGTTGGAGACGAGATCAAGTATCGGCGCGTGGATAGTGGCCCGATTTACACAGGGCGAATTACTCACGTATCTTCTGACTACCTGCGTGTGCGTTTGATAAGTATACAGACGGGCAAGGAGTATTGGGTTGATAGCTATTGGATTGTAGGACTGGAGGCAAACCATGATTGACTTAGACGCCATCAGGAAGCGGTGCGAGGCGGCGACGGAAGGGCCGTGGTATCTGGACGGAACAAGCCCTAAGGATGATCCGGAAGGATTTTGCCATCGGGTCTTAATCGCAAAAACCAGTCGTACACAAAGCGTTTATGCTGAGCCGGAAGGTGGGGCGTTCCCTGAAAATGACAGGACCTTCATCGCCCACGCCCGCCAAGACACCCCCGACCTATTGGACGACAATACACGGCTGCGGGAGGCGTTGGAGAGACTATTTAACGAGTTCAGGAACAGCGGTAATCTTGACAAAGACCAGCTTGAGGCCATGCAGCAGGCCGCCGACATGCTCAAGCCAAAGGAGAATAATGAGAAACAAGAAACTAACCCGTAGCATTAAGATCATGGCTGGGAAGATGAGTCGGCGAGGGCAAGATGTTGGCGATATTGCCAAAAACCTTGACGTACTGGCAACCCCGCTGAAAGCCTATCTGAAGAAGCAATGGCTCAAATGGTGTCTTGAGGCTTTACATGACTATGTAATTCGCCGCGACGGGGCCTGTGTGACCTGTGGGAGCACGAAAGACCTGCAAGCGGGGCATTTCATCCAAGGGAGACGACATAGCGCCCTGTTCAATCTGAGGAACGTACACGCCCAGTGTGAGCAGTGCAATATGTACCACGGGGGAGAACTGATTGCTTATACCCGATTCATGCAGAAAACCTATGGTGATGGGGTAATTGACGAACTGATACACGAGAATGCCAAAACCGTGACGTTGTACATTTCTGATTTAAGAGAGATTTGGGAGCAATTGAAATGAAAACACACACTTTCACAGACGAAGACGAGGATAAACTCTGGCTAACTAACCACGGTACACACATCGGGCTTGAGGTGTCCGACTGCGGATTCCTGATAACCCCTGAGATATCGGAGAAGCTGCATGAGAAGGTATTGGAATTGGCAAAAGGTAGAAATTTCCAAGTGAGGATACCGACGTGAGCAATCCCGCCACATTACGCGACAAGTTCCAAATAGCAGCCTTCACCGCTCATTGGAAGATAGCTAAGAGGGCGGGCGACAATCATCTTACGGCGTTCGTGAAGGGTATATGCCAAACGAGTGACGATAGGACCAGGGAGGCACTTGAGGCCCGCCCTGACGCTATTGAGCAATGGGCAAGACTGAACGGGTACTATAAGAAGTATTTTGAATAGAGAAATAGCATGATTGACGTGAATGATATTCTTGATACCGTCATCTGTGGGGACTGCCTTGAGGTTATGAAGCAATTGCCGGATAACTGTGTGGATTTGGTTCTGACTGACCCGCCTTATGGGACAACTCAATGTAAATGGGATTATGTGATTCCTATTGAACCAATGTGGCACAGGTTGCGCCGCATAGCAAAACCTGACAGTGCTATTGTCTTGATGGCCTCGCAGCCATTCACTACAACCCTAATAGCGTCTAACATGAAAATGTTTGCGTATTGTTGGGTGTGGGAGAAAAGCCGTAAGACTGGTTTCTTGAACGCTAAAAGACAACCTTTGCGTACTACCGAAGATATCGTTGTGTTTTACGGTAAACAGGCAAACTACAACCCACAGATGAAACAGGTGAGAGAGAGGTTTGTGAGCAGGAGCGGCGAGTTTGAGGGATACGGAAAACACACGGCTTTAAGCAAAAGTAACAACGGGGAGGAGTACCCCTTCAACCTTATAAGTATAGCATCAGAAAATAACTCCGCGCACCCCACGCAAAAGCCGGTAGCCCTAATGAAATATCTAATCAAGACATACACCAATGAGGGCGATACTATTCTGGATTTTACGTGTGGTTCCGGCACAACAGGTGTTGCCGCTGTCCGTATGGGCCGTCACTTCATAGGCATAGAGATAAGCCCCGACTACTGCAAGATAGCAGAGAAGCGGATACAGGACGAACGTGACAAATATGCCTTATTTGGAGAGAAGTAATGGACAAGCTTGATATGAAGATACGTTTCGAGGCAGCAAGATATATCTACCCTGGCACAAAGAGAGGTCCGGTTATCGAATGGGAATATTTTATGAGCCTGAAACGATTTAACGGCAACCGTTCGGTAATCATCCCCCTGCTCGTTCCAGCCATAAAGAAGCAGATAGCCCACCGCAAGAACGCTACAGATTTCGTGCCCCCGTGGAAACACTTCAAATCATGGGTATATAACTCATATTGGACACTGGAATTCGGTGCAGCGATTACAGACCCGCAAGAGATAATGCGCAAGCGACAGGACAAGCAGCGTGACATAGACAGGGAAAATGTAGGCAAATGGTTACGGGGACAGACACTGGAAGCCCGAAAAGAATATGCAGGTAACTGGCCTAACCATAAATGGCTTGTTGACGAGATTGAGGCGGAAAGGATTTGATATGGCATATTTCAGTAATGGCAGCGAAGGCATGGTATTCGACGATGAGTGTTCTAATTGTCTCCTCGGTGAAGAACCGTGTCCGGTCGCATGGGCGCAAGCTAACTGGAACTATGAAGCTTGCAATAATCCTATAGCAACACAGATTCTCAACAGTTTAGTGAAACAAACAGATAAAGGACACTATGTCGGATGTCAGATGAAACCATTGATAGAGAAATTGGGGAAAACGATATGAAAGAGCGACCCGTACTTTTCAACGGCCCGATGAATCTGGCTGTACTGGAAGACCGAAAGACGCAGACGCGGAGACCGATTAAGCTTGACTGTCACACACTGCCCAATACAGAAGGCAGATTAAGTGACGCAGGCGTATTGCAATTCCGTTGCCCCCCAGAAAACATGGTATGGCGGGATATGTTTTGGGGTAATAATCGCGGACCCAAATCACAACACTGCACGCTAATCAGAAACCCTCTCGGCTCTGTCGGAGATTTACTTTATTGTCGGGAGACGTGGCAGGATCACTGTAGCGGGGAAGCTCTGGGATATTGCCTGTATAGGGCTGATATGCCGCTGCACTGGGATGCCAAAGACACTGAGCACGGAGACGATGTTGATATAACTGCGGCAGATATTAAATGGCGCCCCTCCATCCACATGCCCAAAAAAGATGCCCGTACATGGCTTAAAGTAACAGGGGATGGGGTGGAGCGGGTGCAGGATATAAGTGACGCAGATATTGAGGCAGAAGGAATTTTGCAGCGGTGTGGCGATGTTTACCCGGAACTCACCGAATACTCGTGCGGGGATGGGTTCTGGACTACTAAGCCGTTTGTGGCTTACGCGAGACTCTGGGGCGCCTGCTACTCAAAACCAAGCCCCCGCCGCCGCAAAGGGGTAATCACCCATTACGAATCCTACCCGTGGGCGGAAGGAACTGAAACCAGAGAGCACAAGGGACTGCCGTGGTATGTGCGGGGGAATCCATTCGTATGGAAAACTTCGTTTGAAAGGATAGAGCATGGAAATTGAAAGATGCCCGTACTGCGGGGGCGAAGCGGAAATGCAAGATGGAAGTATTGCGGTAGATGGGTGGTTTGTATGTTGCTTTGAGTGCAATGCGTCAAGCACGATGGTGTTTCCGGGTAAAGTCACTAATGAAGAGGTAAGGGCAATACTTATCGCCGCATGGAACCGCCGCTATGTCACAGACGACAAGAACGGGAAGGCCGTGTTTGCGGGGGATGAGGTGAGGTGTGTCCCATTAAAGTGTTCGCCCAACCTCACTGTTCCCCATACTGGAACAATCGCATATTGCGACATTACTCTTGCATGGTGTCTTGCTGTTGGAAATGTGAAATACGCATTACGCCTATTCAAGTCTATCGAACTTATCGAAAGCGAGGTAAAAGATGAGTGAAGCCACGAAAAAGGTTGAAATGACACATGCGGAAGTAGTATTAGGATTAACAAACGGATGTGGCGAAAAGCCATATTGTCGGAGAGTTGACGGGCAGATGGTTGTGTTTGTGGCCGACGAACAAGAATACTGTTTGGTCGGGTTAATTGACAACGACATGGACGAGAGCATAGCCCAAGCTATTTGTGAAGTGGGCATTCGCCTTGAATCCGCCGACAGGGAAATCGCAGAGTTGAAAGGCGCACTGGCGGGCAATTTCAATGATGCAGTAGAGATATTATTAAAGCCCGTGAAGCAGGAAATCGCAGACAAAGACAAGCGGATAACGGAGTTGGAAGTCTACGAAGATGTGTATAAGGGCAGAACTGATGTTCCCGAATTGCGGAAGCGGATTAAGGAGTTGGAGGAATTTATCGAAGAACACGCCATGAAAGAGGCTTTGCTTGATTGGGAAAGTGATTGACAGATGGTATGTGATGTGTTACAATGCGGGGCAGATAGGTTTAGCGACCGAAAAGACAGGCATCCTAACTGTCCTGCTGCCCCAATATTATTAGGATTAACTATTATAGGAGATAGTAACATGAAGCTGATCGATATATCAACACCTAAACACCCAAACACTTTCGCTCTCGTAGACAATGCTGATTATACATATCTCGCTCGGCACAAATGGTCAGCGCACGAAAAACATGGCACTATCTATGCTGAACGCAGACTCGTCGTAGGCGGCAAGCAGGCTATATTGCACATGCACCGCATCATAATGGGATTAGCAGACGGAGAATTAGGCGACCACAAAAACGGTAATGGGTGCGATAATCAGAGGCACAATTTAAGAGCATGTTCCACAAAAGAGAATATTCGTAATCAAAAGACAAGAAGTACCAACAAGACCGGATTCAAAGGTGTATCATGGAAAAGTAACCAAAGTAAATTCGTTGCACAAATAACCGTAGATGGTAAAAACCTTAACCTTGGATGTCATATCTGCCCGATGCGAGCCGCCGGTACATACAATAAAGCTGCGTCGGAGGCTTTTGGTGAGTTTGCGAGACTAAATATAATACAGCCGCGATGCACCACTACCTAATCGCCGCTGCAATGACAAAGGAATCGTAAATCTGAAAGGGAATCAAATGAAAGACATAATTAAGAAGTTGAAAAAGAATTTGGCAGTCTATCACAGACTGACACAGGAAGAGCAGGCTGTATATGATGCCATACCCTCGGAATACAAATTATACATGGACAGTTTCGGGGCGTGGGTAATGGCTGATAGTGGGCAAATACCAACTAACCGATATCGCATCCACGAAGACTACCAGCCCAAACCGGACACGCCTGTATTTCCGGGGTATGTGCTGCATGAAGCCTTTGAAGCAACAAGTGGAAAGTGGTGGTTTAAGAAACAGGACGGAAGGAAAGAAGGCATTGAATACGCAATTGGTTACGGTTGTGTCGGCGGCGTGTTTAAGGAGAAGGATGGTGTTATAATGAACGCATTACTAGCGTTCTATTCACAAAAGCATGACATATTACTGTACAGTGTGACTATTACTGAGTTACAGGAAGGATTCAAACCTGCTACTCTTGGATGGGTAGCGTTCAAAGAATAAATCTTAATCTGGAAGGAATCAAATGAAAACTAAAACGCTTATCGCAATCGTGCTAATGATCGTACTGGGTGGCTGTGTCCGTATCAAAACAAAGGACATGGAATACGTTCGTATCGGCGACCAGAAAATCAACAGCTTGGAAATCGAGAACCCGACGCTGGGCAAGATCAAAATGGGCGGACAGGAATCCAATATGCCGCTCTATCGACTCGGACCAATGGGGCTTGAGCCTGTTGATGTAAAGTTTGTACCGAGAGAGGGGGCGGGGGAATGATAGCCCTACAAGACCTAACATCCAACCAGCGAGGGCTGATAGCCTCCTATGTGGGACAGGCGAGCGGTTATGAATTGTCCCAGCGATGTGAGGATTTGAACGAATCCGATTTTGAGGGGTGGCCCGACGAAGAAAAGGATTCGTTGTGCAAGATGATAAGTGATTGGAACAGCGACGATCCAGAAGAAGCATATCACGATGTTATGCAGATTGGCTCGTCAACTCTTGTAGCTTTCGGGGCATGGCTTATCCAGCCAGAGGCGGGGGCTAAATAAAGCAAGCCCCGCTTTTCAACGAGACTTGCCGTAGGAGGAGGGAGAAAACATTCATTTCTTTTTGACTTTGTTTTTCTTCCGCCTTACTTTATGTTTCTTGCGTTTGACTTTTGCCATTATTCTTCATCCTTTGTTAAGGTTTCCATCTTCACCTGCATTTTGCCTATATCTGTTTTCATTTCCGAGATAGATTCTTCGGCTTTCTCGTTGTGACTTGTCTGCTGTTGCATGTGATTCAGGATTGCGGTGTATTGGGTAGACTGCCTCTCGTCGCGTAACTTAGCATCGTTGGCGTCTTGTTTCAGTTCTTTGTAATCGGACGCCTGCTTATCTTTAATCGCAGATACTACCGCAGACACGTCACCAATGGACTTCCTGTCCTCAACAGCATTTTCTTTAACACTATCAATGTCTTTTTCGACACCTGTAACTCTACCACCGCCAGACCACGCTATGCCTACAATGATTATCATTAAACTGGTTAAGGTTGCAATAACTCCAATTGCTTTCCATTGTTCTTTTGCCATTATCTGCTCCTTCGCCTGGTTGGTCGCCTACTCCTTCGTCTGGTAGCCGGACGCCGCCGCCCTCTGGGTGCAGGTGTTTCTTCTAATCTCTTGATCTGTGCATCAATAATCTTAACCGCTTCTTTCGCCCCATAATAAGGTAATCCGGTTAATGCCGCAACCCCTTCGGCTGTGGAATCTATAGCGACAAGCAACTCTCTTTCCCATCTATCGTCACCTTCGATGAAATGGTTTGCGGATTTCCAGTAATTCAACAGCCCGTCAATTAGAATATCTTTGGCTATCGACTCAATCGCCGTTTCGCCTAAGTCCCGAAACGAGGGCTTGCCTGCTGTAGTATTGAACATGGCCTCAAACAAACGTGCAAACCAGTTGCCGAAGAACGGCAAGGATATCATGTCGGAGAAGAAGTTGCGAATCAGGTCTAAAATATCCCTGTCTTTTCTCTGTACCAATGTGGCGAATGCAAAGTTGTAGAGCGTAAACGCTGCCATGTTCAAGCCCACTGTCCCCATAACCCTTGCGAGGCGAAGCTTGTCCGCTGTAGTCTTCTTGCTCTGCGAGAACTCAGAGATTGCGTTAATCTGCATGCGCATAAGCTGCTCTCTCTGGGACATGAACATTGTCGCTGCCCTGAGAAGGGCGTTTGTCTTCTGCCCACCAAGAAGTGACCTGTCTTTAACATGCCATATTGGTTGGGTGTGGCGAACTAACCAATCGAAACGGTCTTTCAGCAACGCCTGCCCTTCGCGGCTATTGATATCGATGTTGGGATTCTCGCCAATTACTTCGGCCTTTGCCACCCTGAATATGTCGTGGATTGCGTTTGTGTCGAAGAACCGCATCGGCAGAGCAGCCTTGTCTACAATCGACGCCTGCCCTGTGAGGTAGTTGAGCATTTCGTTCTGCGCCCACGCATCACCTACATCCCTGTCGAACTGTAACCCTTCTGAGCGTGCCGTACCATACTGAGGTGATATAGCGTCAATCTGCGATTGAACATCTTTTGTGGCTATGCCTCTGGCCGCCGTCATGTATTTCGGGTCAACGTAGGCAGTTACGAGAGTGAATGATATCTGCTGCCGTGGTGCGATTTTGAGGTTAAGGAATAATTTCGACCTTGCAAAGCCCCCCAACGCCCTGAATAATGCTCTATCGAGCGGCTGGATGATAGGGCTTGTGTTCTCGAACTGCGTGAGTAAATCCTGTAATCTGTCGGACTCTGCTTTTCTGCCTGCATCCTCCATTGCCTCAGTGACATCTTGTGTTAGTACAGACTTCACTTCTCTAAGTGGTTTTGCCAACCCAACATAAGCTGCTGCGTTCTTATTAGAACCATACACAGTTTCAAAGAATCCCGTGAGCCGGAGGGGATTATTGATGCCGGTTCTCTCTTTGAGCATACCCATACTCTCAAGAAGCATTATGTATGGCCTCATTTGTTCGCCCCTGAGAGTTCTTGTGATCGATCTGGGGGCGGGGAAGTAGTTCTCTACTCTGGCAATTTCATAAAACTCTAACTCAACAGAAGTCTTGTTGATCGCATCCCGATTGAAACCATCCAACAACTTAGACCCGATCTGGCGGGCTACGCTCTTCTGTTGGGTAGTCAACTCCGCAATCATATCATCGACTATCTCAACTGTGAATCCGCGAATCTTCTGCTTCTGCCCACCAACAAATCTGTTGACACCATCATTCAGCAGGACAGCGAAGTTATGACTATTGCGGGCGTGCATGAAGATTGCCATGAGTTCGTTTGTGGTGAAATCATACTTTGTTGTATTCCCTTGTGAATCCTCTAAGGTGAATGTGTGAACAACTATATTGGGATTGAAACCGAGCTTTTCCTTGATAGTGTTCTTCAAGCTGGGGCGTGCCGACCATGAAACAATCTCGTTGGGACTTACATTATTATCAGCGAGTATCTGTAACATGACCCGCTTGGCTTCTTGGGCATGTCTGTATTGAACATCAACACCTGCATCCAGAACATCATAGACATACTTAGTCATAATGGGTTTGGTTCTCAACCATAAATCGTATGTGCCGGGCCTTGCTCCTGATATGGCATCCGAAACCGACTCGATATTGTCGTGGATTATTTTAACTTTCCTGACAAGTTCCGTGCCTTTGGGTGGCGTGGTTACGGATTCTTTGATTTCCTTCTGTCGGCGAATAGCTTCTTTGGCTTGTTGGAATTTCGCCGCAATAGTATCCTGTTCGTTAAGGAACCGCAGGGCAGTCAATGAGTCGGCAATCTGGTCAATAGCTTCTACGGACAGCTTATTGACTTCAAACGTCTTGGCCTTTTTGCTTCTGAGTTCGGCAAGGATTCTTTCTGCTGCGAACGATGCCGCTGAATCCACCCCCTCCGGTGTCTGATCGAGTACCTGTTGGGCCATATCTTTCAGGTCATCATTACGCACAACAGATTCCGGTCTGAGTTTACCTGCTTGCAAACTGTCTACAAGGCTTTGGGCCTGATCCCTGAATTCAGGCAACATCTTCTTGGGTTTAATGGCCTTGACTGCCTTGTTGAGTCTGCCGATAGATTCTCGCTTCTCGGCACGGGTAATACCCTTTTCGATAGCCTCGATAATCTTCTCTAAGTTCTTCGGAGTCTTAACCGCCGCGACACGTTTCAGGAAATCGGCCCTTTGTTCTTTGGGGGCAAAGGCTTTGACGAGTTCTGCTGCTTCTTGCTTACGGGCTTCGGTAATTCTCTGGGCTTGCTTCAATTTCTGTACCGCGACCTTTGCCTTTTCTCTTGATGCTCTTTCGCCAGCCTTGAATCCGACAGCGGCAGCTTTCTTTTCGCCACGGACTTGCCTGCGAAGCGATTCACCCTCTTTTATTGCCGCCCGCATGTCTGTCCAGACTTCCCGTAAGTGGGGTTGGATACTTTCGCCGAGGTCGGCAATCATTCGCTTTGACCATGCACCGAATCTGCGGATACCCGACTCGAAATGAAACGCACCGATAATAACTGCATCTTTCAACTGTTGTGGGTCGATGCCAGTCGTGACCTTGCTTTGATCGGTAAACCGCTTCAACGCCGCATCGAAAGCCTCTTGTGTGATTATGCGTTTTCCTGTGGGGATTTCTTCGCGTTGAAGTTCCGCGATTGCCTCATCTGCAAATTCTTGGCCTTCAAATTCTTGCAGAACATTCAGTGGTACACTTTCCCCAGCTTTAACCGCATCGAAGACTACCCGTTGATGAGTCGGTCTTTCAAGGTTCTGTCCGACAGATTCTCCGATTCTCTCTGTTATCAATGGTTCTATTGTTACATGAATAGCATCCCCAGCTTTCCATATAAATTCATTTCCTGCAATGTCCCTTGTTGAACGTGTTGTTGGTTCATCCCTTTGTAAATCGGGAAATTCATCTCTTACCTCTCTCGATAACTGCCTTCTATCGCTCGATGTTGGATTCTGGATAACCTCAACATCCTTATTGCCAATCTTCACAAAAAACACATCATTAGGTTTGTCCGCCACGGGCGCAGCTTCTTGAAATTCTGCCCGTGTCATTTCAAATGGTTCTTTTTCGCTTGGCTCAATAATCTCGCCCGTCTCAGGAACTTCAACCTGCTCCACAGCTTCCGGTGCTTCCGGTATTTCCCTTGCTTGCTCAAGCAACTCTGCCTCAGGAACCTCTACGGGAGGCTGTATGGCCTCTGCTTCCGGGACCGCCTTTGCTGCCTCCGTGACGGGTTCGGCCACTGGCGCAACAGCAAGGGCCTCTGTCGGGGGTGTTACGGGCTCTCCTGTCAACTCAGCCTCTTGCTCTGGCGATACAGTGATATCAAGGATGTTCCCGTTAATGTGCATACTGATATCTTCGCCTTGCTGGTCCATCCTATCGCCCAAGGATTGAGCAGCGCTCTGAGCATCTGCGGCTGTCTGGAATACAAGCCTGCGGGTTCCGTCGGGGTCCGGTTCGACATTCACGAATTCCGCCACCAATGACTCTAATTTACCTGAAACTGTATCTTCAAGCACGTCCCCCGTCAATTCCAAAGAGGTAGTCGGTTCATGTTCCATCCCGAAACCGAGAATGAGATTGTTCGGATTATTTTGGTTGGCTTTCAGGAAGTCCAGTTTCTGTGATTCGGCTGGTGCTAATGGTCCCTTGTCCTCTATAATCTCTATTGTGGCCTTGGCTGCGTCACTGATATCTGTTTTCTCCGAAGCGGTGAAAGCTGCCGTCTTGTCGGCATCCAGCTTGGCATTGACATCTGCACGTTTCTTAGCATCCAATACTTCCCTTGTTCCGGTTGTTATATCAACCGCCACATTACCAACCGGCAAAAGAGCAAGAGACTTCGCCGCTTCAATAGCCTCTACAGTAAGGGTTTCAACAGAATCAAGAACACTTTCCTTGTATCCTTGAAGTGCCTCGTCCCGTCTTGCCTTGTCTTCTGGCGACATTGCGGTCGGATCGAATAACGCGGCTGTTTCCTCGATAGCTTCCTCTGCAAGTCTGCGGCGTTCTTCCTGTACTTCTACGGGTGCATCTGTATCAAGAAGTTTTCTTACAGCATCAATCGCCCCTGCCATTTCTCCGGCTGTTTCGGTGACTATTTTCTGCTGGACTTCTTCAAATACCTCCGCACTCCACGTCTTACCGTACTGTTTAATGGCCTCACGGATGACCTTCATTACGCCTTTTTTAACGCCCTGCTGTGCGGTTCTTCTGAGTCCGGGAGTTAGTCTGGATATCTGGGACAACTCAATCGCCGCATAGGGGACCGCCGCGATACTTGCTGCCCACTGTGCAACTTCCGGGTCAGTACCTTCGTCGGTCATTTCTGCATACATCGCCCCTGCGCCTTGCCTGTACCAGAAATCAACTGTCCCGGCAACATAGCCCGCCTTCAATCCTATTCTTCCGCCTATTACTGCGCCCGGCAATGCACCGACACCGAAAGCAGGCGCACCCACCACTGCCCCTGCCGCCGTACCAACGAGTCCGCCCGCTGCCATTTCCGGCAGAGATTCGACCGAACTGGTAAGCCACCCAGTCGCCACATTAGCGCCACCATAAACTATCTCAGCAATCAAAGAACCTTCAATTGGGTCTAATGCGATTTCCTCATTGAGTTTCCTTCGGGCATCAAGTGTTGCCCTTGAATCACCTTGCCCCAGCCAAACCGAGTTGTATATTGCAACATCACTGGCAACTGTTTCATGTCCACGGATAGCAGACTCTTTTATATTCGCCAGAAACCCACGCTGGTTATCCGGCATCTTGACAGGATCACCGTATTTCTCCACAAGCGGGTCGGTTAAAGGCATTGTAGTTTCGAGCGGGAACCCGAACTGTTGTGAGAACCAGAACGCTCTCTTCAATTCGTCTGTATCAAAGATAGGCTCAAAACCCATAGCGTTTGTTCCGAAGGGATCGGGGTCGTTCATTACATCTTCGGTGATTATGCCTGTATGGTCTGGTATAAAACTTTCGGGAAGGTCAGGGACTACAAACGGTTCCCTTGGCTTTATCCTGCCCTTGATCTCATTGATATCATCTTGCTGTTGGGCAAGGTCGGGGAAAGCCTCACGGTCAGCGTCACTGATAATGGAACCGCCCTGTATCTTCTGCTCGACTTCGGAACGTGCCTGTAATTCTTGAAGCCTGCTCCTTACCTGAGTTCTGGTTTTGTCATCTACGACTACGACCATTATTTATTCCGCTCCTCAAGGAATTTCCGTGCTGTTGCCAAATCTACAACACCATCGCCAGCAAGTTTCTCCAATGCTGCTTTGTCCTCGAATGACAAGGCTTGAATTTGCGCATTCACTCTGTCCACCTCGGCTTGGACGGCTGCATTGCTTGGAGCAATTAAGTCAAGCGGTACAGTTCCGGGGCTTGTGAATAAACCAAGAACACCGGCACTTCTCTGGATGAAACTTCTGTTTATTGTTTCTACCATAACAGGGAACATATCCTGCGCGAGCCAATCATTGATCTTTGTAATGTCCGGGGTGAATCCAAACTTCCCCAAGTAATCGTCATACCACTTATCAAACCGGGCCTGAGCTTTTGACCATTCAAGGGAATTATCCCCTTTAGCGAGAGCCACATCTTCTGCTGTCGCCTTTTTGCCGGTCACAGGGTCTTTGTCGCCTATACGAAGCAATGGTATGTAGAAGTTGTCCTGTAAGTTTTGGGTAAGGACCTGCGTACCCTGCTTGTATGCTGCGTCTCTTGCTCTCGGGCCTCCTGCTATGTTCTTTAGCATAGAGTTGTAGACAGCGATGCTCAAGCCTCTATTCTTGCCCTTGCCCAATGCTGCATCAAGATCGGCTTTCGTATAATCTCCACGCCTGAGAAGCGAAGCCTGGAAAGCAAAATCGGTGTCAAGAAACGGATCATCCTCACCTTTAGCAACAGCCTCCGCCCTTGCTTCTGATTTAGTCAGCCACAACTCTTTTTCTGCCCCATCCAGAACACTGTTGTTTATAAATTCTTCAATCTCGACAAAGTTCTTATTAACAAACCTGTCAACTATCTCATTTCTTGTTTCTTCGCGGTTCGCTTCTAATTCGGTTGCAGCCTGTGCTTCACGGTTCCTTACCCTGCGGACTACTGAGTTTTCGGCCCGCTCCTTTTCCTCTCCGGTTATCGGCAGGGCATCTATAATATCGAACGCATCTTGCAAGTCGCCTCTCTCTTGCCATGCCTCAAACCCCAGACCGGAAGCATTGTCCACAACTATCGTACTCTCTGCCCTGTCGATCACAGCAAAGTCCTGAACCTGTTGGGCATCGGCACGGTTAGCTTCAAGCAAGTTGCTCGCAAGTGCATCATTTTTGAGTGCAATATAAGCACCCTTGTCGAGTCTGGCGATATTGTTCTGTTGGAGTTCTCCATAGGTTGCAAGTTGCTGTCTTGCCCTGATACCTTCCATCGAGGTCTGGGTCTGGGCGTGAATGTTAGTCTTGTTTCTGGCGAACCAGTTAGCGTTATTTCTCTTTGCCGCCGTGGTAGTTGATGTCTGGCCCGACGCTTCAAGGCGGCTCATCATACTGTCGCGTTCTGTTTGAAGCTCCTCGAAACTTGCCGCCGGATTAGCTGCAACGAACGTGCTGAATTTCTCCATTTCGGTATTAACTTCACCGTGGAATGTAGATATCTCCATTGCGGCTTTGGCATTCTTGAGGTCTTCAAATATCGCACCTGCAAACTTAGCAAGCCCCGCGCCTACCTGCGCCAGTCCTTCACCCTCCGCTAATGCAAGAGGCGGCTTGACCTTGCCCACTCTTGTTGGGGGCAGTTCTGTTCTATCGAATAGCTTTATTTTTGCCATACTATTCCTATTCTGGTATCATGTTCGGGTCGTGTACTGCATTCTGTTCTGCCAAAATACTTTCGCCATTCCGACAAACTTTCCGCAATTCCTTTATCATCCAAAAACGGATATGCCCCTTGTCAGTACGCTTCTGTATCTGGGGCGCGTATTCATCGGGTGCGTTCGGATCATACACCCATGCCGGATCGTCAATCATTTCGTGCGGGATCTTCGCAAGGAAAGTTGCCTTGATCTTAGCCACCTTCGCAGCAGGAAGAGGGATGCTAATTACCACATCGCCGGGAGGTGGGGGCGGTGAAGCTTTTGCGGCAGCCATTGCATAGAAAGCGATGTGAGCACAAGCCACGGCGCAAGTTACTAATATTAAGCCACGCCACTCTGTACGTATTTCTGACCATAACTTCTTCATAATGCTTCTCCTAATCATCTACCAGAACAATATCGAATCCAGCAGATACCGCCGCTATATCCTCGCTGGTACTAGAGTGTATTTCTATATCTGTCTTTGCCGCAAAAATTTCCGGTTCCTCATATTTATGCTGGATGTAACTTGTGCCAACAGCAATAATGCTCGAAATATGTTTAGTTTGGAATACCTGCCCAAAAGGTCTTGCTTCTACATGGACTTCATTTACAGCAGTTTTCTTAGCCCCAGCAGCCGAACAATACCAATCACGCATATAACCAGTTTTGCCCAATGGAATCGTGTAGATAGCCATAAGGGTCTGATTGTTGCCTATTGTAATTATAGCTCTGATTTCAGTTGCCACAGTAGCGACACCCGCTACGACCGTAGCACCATTTATATAGCAATAAACAGTACCGACGAGATCAGTTGCTCCCACATTCATCATTCGGAATACACGAATAAGCGAAGTTCCCAGCGTGGCTGTTGTTTGCCCTGTTAATGTTACGGTCTGAGTAACTTCATCGAAATTTGTATCAAGTCCCTGTATCTCAATATCAACCGTGTCGCCGTTAATACTACTCGAAATACTATCTATATTCGCAGTCGCAGAATATGTATATTGCATTGCATCAGCCACGCCATCATTGGCTCCGTCCCATACCGTTACAAATCCATCGCCAATATCGAAGTCAGGAGCATTCCCGAATTTATGAATGAATGTCGTTCCAATAACATCACCCTTCGCTATCGCAAGCCCGTTCTCTGCTTCCGACACCCTGAGATTCTCGGAAGACGTAGCTTGGATATTGACAAATACTCCATCAGGGTCTTTTGCTGTAAGTACAGCTTTTTGCAATTCAGCGTCATCGTCGCCAATAATAGAATCCTGTATTCTATGGCTCGATGGTTTTATGTATGTTTTTTTAAGCTGTGATTGTAGTCTGAATGCCGTTTGCAATGTCCCGCCATTGGTGTAGACCACCCGATAAAACATGCCGGATGGTTGGAATGAAAAGGTCTTCCCTTTAGCCGCTGGAATTGTATATTCATCGGTATTGTCCCAGTTCGTACCATCTGTCGAAAACTCAACCGACAAGCCATCCGTAGCGCTTGCATGGCTGGCAAAGACACTTACTTGTATAACTGCAAATTCTAAAGTATTGACAGCAGTGCCGGTAAATACATTAACTCCACCGGGATCAAGTACGGTGGTCGTAGAATTAGCCGGGTCAACCTTTCCTTCCTGTACTACATGCAACTGGCCTTCAGAGTTTACACTTGCTGTATCTCCTGTAGAGGAGTCTGTGATGAATACATTTCGGATAAGTGAAGCTTCTGCCGGCCTCAATAAGTCGTAAACACAAAGCGAGGCAAGACTCATCAAAACTGCTGCTACAAATACTTTCAACTTCATATCAAAACCACCCTTCTGTATCTTCGTATACAAAGATAAGCTTTTCGCCATCGAAAATACTAATGTTTGCATTTGTGCCATTAAGTAACTCTGCCCCATCCGGAGCAAGCGTCACATCATTGCCAGATGTGCCGACGTTTATAATCCTGTACTGCTTGCCGTCGATACCAGCAGGCAGATTAACCGTTATCGCCCCGCCGTCAGTATCTACGAATATATTGTCGTCTGTGGCGAGGACTGCATAAGGAGAAGATGTTACCCTTGAGGTTTCAACTATGTAACCTGTAGCCTTGACTGTGGCATTGATTCGCAAGGATTGATTGGCGGGCGTGGCATCGAAGATACCATAAATCAGGCAATCGGTTATTTCTGCTGCCGCACTACCTCTGTCCTGATTGTCAATGATGAGGCGATCACTCAATGTGGTTTGGTTAAAGCCAGCCTGATAACCAAGGGATACGTTACTGCTGCCGGTTTCGATTAAAGTGCTTGATTCTTTTCCTACATAAGTATTAAAACTAAACGAGTTGCCCGTAATACCCTGCCCTGCTTTATACCCTATACATACATTGTCGTCACCAGTCACATTTCGATAACCAGTGAAACCCCCTATGCCGGTATTGCGGTCGCCGGTTGTTTGAAACACCATTGCATTGCTTCCTATGGCAACATTGCTTTGGTTTTTATTGTTTCGTAAAGAAGCCTCACCTATGGCTATATTGTTATTCCCTACGAGATTTCGTTGTAGAGTTAAAATACCAATTCCAACATTTCTGTCTCCCGTTGTCAAGTCCCCCATCGAGAGATCGCCGAGAGCAAAATTATTGATACCCTCAGTACAAGTCTGGAGCGCTCCATCACCCAGTGCAACATTATTTGATCCCGTTGTCAGGCTTCCTAAAGTAGTTGAGGTTCCAAATGACACGTTATCACTAGCATCCCCAAAGAACACCGCCCCATTAACAGTATCCCCCACCGCATCGACAACCAGCGTGGGGCCACCTGCCGCATCAACAATAAAGTCAAACGCACCAATCACGAACGCACTGTTATCGCTCTCATAGGTGAAATCAGCAGGATTGGTGCTTGTGCCGTCCATTGTAATGACTGCATCAGTGCCGGTTGAGTTAGTGACTTTCAGAGGCGATTCAAATGCACCCGTGGTCAATATTGATGTTACGGATGCGTCACCCAATACAACCTGATTCGAGGCGGTTGGTTCGGCGTCGAAGCCTACTGCGGTGGAATTATCATAAATGACTTGCGGGGTGAGTGTGTGTGTCCCCGTGCCTGTATCCGTGAAAGTTATTCTCCCAGAATACAATTCCATCGTAGTCGCATCTATTACTTTCCAGATATTACTTGTGGCGTTCATGCCAGCAGGTAGCGTTCCAGTAGTAGTCATTCGCAGATTAAGATATTCCCCGGCACTACCAAAGCCATGCCCGCCCCCCGCCGTTATTGTTACCTGTTGATTAGGGACATCGACACTGGCTATCGCTTTTGCGCTTCCCGTGTCCGCTGTCCATGTTGTAAACGAACGCGAACCCAGTGCGGTATTCTGGTTGCCATCATTAAATTGCCCGGAAAGATTCCCTATTCCGGCATAATCCAACCCCGTATTCTGAAATGAAGCAAAAGGGCCAATTCCTGTTGCTGAAGCACCAGTATTATGTTCGCCCGACCTATCACCCACGGAAACAGCATCGACACCAGCATTCATAAATCCTGCAAAAAACCCAAGGGATGTAGTCCCGCCAACTAAATGGTCAAGCCCTGCATTGAAGCCTACCGTGGTAGTTAAGGTTTGTGCTGTTCCAGGCGTAAATTTGCCTATAACAACAATCTGTAATTCTTCATCAAACAAAATGCCGCTGGAGTTGTTAAATAACTCAGCCGCCAAATCACCACCCGACCACAATCGCCATTGCTGATCTGAACTTGCAGAGAATATACTGGGCACATCATTCGATATCTCGAAGTACCCCGACGCAACAGAGGTCAATGCCAGTAGAATGAATATCAGTTTCTTCATGTAAGGAACCCTCCCGTGCGGGTGGGTATCCCAAACCCGGCAGAGGGCGAAGTTGCTCTTGTGGACGCAATCGCTCTTGTGGGGGCGGTTGTCTTCTTGAATATCCCTGCTTGTGTACCCATGAATGCGATTGACCCAAATCCCGACAGTCCCTGAGAGATTGCATTGAATACCGAGCGCTTTCTAATCTGCTCTCCCGTTCTCCTCTCAAGGGCTGCACTCGACAGTAAGGCTTCTTCTTCCGCCCTGCCCCGCTCAAGTCCGAATCCTATATCTTTGGCAATAGCAGCGCGAGTCTCTGCGGCGATAACCAAAGGTGAGCCCACGTTTATCCTGATACCACCTGCGGCGGCCTGAGACTTCTGGGCAGCCAGTAATCTACGACCTCTCTCGCCCTTGATAGTGGCCGCTTCAACACTGGCATCTCGCACGGCGGCGGCATTTTTTTCGTCAATAGCAGCGCGTTCATTTGCGATTTCCTCCGCCTGTTTGCCTTGTTGTAGAGTGCCGGCTATAGAAACCGCTGTTCCTGCGCCAGCGGCGGCAAGGGATAATGTCAAGGGATCGAATCTATACTTCCAATGAAGCAAGAATACCTTACCATTCTTTTCGATCTTGTATATTATATCAAACGGGTTCATCTATTAGTTTCTCAAATAAAACCATGTCCGTCTTATCAGGGCAATATTTCTTCCTGACGCATATTTGTTCAAAACCCAACACTTTAATAAGGCGAATTGATTCCAAGGAATCTACTCTTGCTTGCGCCTCCACCCGCCATAAACCATTCTCCGCAATAATGGCGTCCATAGTTTCTCGTATCTTGCAGAACTTCCTGAACCCGAAGATGGTTTCCTTGTTCGCATGTTTTGTCAACATCAACCACGCTTCACCGACGCCGGGGTACAGAATATTGATGCCACCAATACCGATAACCTCATCGTCATGCTCACAAGCAAATGCGTTGATGGGCATAGGGATGTTGGGCATATCCTTCACCGATTCCTGGTAAGGATTCTGCCTTACATATTCAAGATCACCTGTTTGTATTGGCCTTATGTTCATCTTCTTATCTCAATGTCTGGCACTATTGCTCTCACGCCTAAAGGTACTGGTTTACTGCTTTCCAGATATACAGACTGCTTAATAGACCCACTGTAAGGAAAAGCGAACTGCTTTAGCTTTACAGTGCTTGTGAAGAACTCCTGAAAAGCTGTAACGGATGCTTGTTCAAAAAACGATACTTCAGACAAGTCACTATTCGCCCCGTTGCCAAAACTCGCGTCACCTGTTTGGAAAAAATCTATCCATAGCCGCTGTACCTTCTTGTTTACTGTCATATCTTGCGGATCAACCCTTATAGGCAGGGTTTCAAGCTTTGCAGTATACGGCAGCCCTACGGTAGTGACGTTGGAAAATATATCAATCGTAACCGACCCGCCTGAGACAACTTCGCTTTCCTGCACAATCCCGTCTGCAAAAACAGCCACGGTTTCACCCTCAAGATGCTCTAATCCCGTGTAGGTGTTGTCTACCTGCTGGACAGTTCCACCCGAAGTATAAGCTGTAAAATTAGTCGTATCGTAATCCGTAGTATTTGTAACGTCTTTCAGTGCGAATGTGTCCGCTGCGGAGGCGGCTACAGAGTAGACATTGCCATTTAATTCAATCATCCCCCCTATGTCCTGAAATACCACTTGTTCGCCATTGCTGAAACCATGCGCTACTGCGGTTATTACGCCAGGGTCCGCCTGAGTTGCTCCGGTCACTGTTACTGCTGCGCCCAAATCCGACGTAGCCCCTGAGTCAACAAACCACGCATCCTCCTGATCGCCCCAATCCTGCGGCTGGAACTGTTCGATACACCGTGAAGTGGTTCCGTCAATCACTCTCTCCACAGAAACCCACACCTCGTCCTCATCCTCACCACTTGAAATAACTGCCACGCTCTCGAAATCACCATCTGTAATCTGCTTGGTCCACGCAGTTACGCTTTGGTCCCTGCGATAAGTAAGCGTAGCTATTTCTCCGTCGTTTAGCACGCACCACAAAATCGGGTCCGGTCTTAGCTGAAACGCCACGTCTTTGATTCCGCTATCTGTTATCTCCGGTGATAAAATGCTGAGATCGGGGCTGAGATACTTGTCGAATTGAAGCTGAAACCCAAATTCCCTGACATTACGGGAGCCTCGCTCAATATACAATATAGAATCCCCGCCCAGCACCGCGCCTATTGTCGCTGCTCCATGCCTTGTCTGTTCCTGATAATTAGGAGATGTAGGAGTGGCTGGTTTCGCCTGCTCGCCCCACTTTCCGCATGATCCGCTTGTGCCTATCAGGAGTACATCCTGAGACAGAAACCATCGAATAGGGTTCTGTCCTTCAAGTGCAAAGATAAAAGCAGATGTGTCCAGAGTCCCTTCAAGAAAATTCTCATAGTCGTCGGGGTCCTGTTTTCCAAACCAAATTGTCTGAGGAAAAGAAGTGGTCCCGCCGTATACGAGCCTTTGTTGGTGGAATGCAACTGTTTTCGGCCAACCCCGAAAATCCGACCAATACCCTTCCCGCCATGTAGTTGTGGCTGACGTGTCAACAAGGGCGGTCACGACCTCCGCAAAAGCCTCTACCCCACTCGCTACTGATGTTATCCTTACAACGCCCTTGTTTACATTGTCAGTGATCGTGAAAGTGAATGTAGGATTTATTGCGGGCGAACCAAAGCCACTCATCACCGCACGATAAATCGCACCATCCTCCTCGAATTCCGACGGATTATCAAAGTCCGTATCAGTTAATGCCGTTAGTGCCGGACGCCATGATGTTCCTCCATTTGTACTCCTTTGGAGCGTTATCGTGCCGTCCGAATTGTTACTGGTTGTAAAGCCGTAACTGCCGGTAAAGAACGGGGTTGATATGGAGTTTTCGTTCTCATCAAAAGTGCCCTCTATAGTTGAAGTCCCTCTCACTTGCTCAATAGCCCACAGGGAACCTACGTGACTTGCTCCTGTGGTGGACTCAAAGATGCTTGCGCTTGCGGTAAGACGGATAACTCCAGTGATACCAGACGGAGTAATCGTGGTCGTTGTATCGTTCTCCGGCAAAAACGGGCCTGTCTCAAATGTCACGTCTGCGATTGTCCAGTCGTCATGGTCTGCTCTGATTAGAATCTGAGGTGGGTCGGTTCCGTTTACAAGGTACAAGTCGTTATCTGTCTGGACATGCTGAATAGTGAACAATTCACCTGCACTGTATGGCGTTACTATCTCCACTGGATTTACGGGGTCAAGGATTTGGCCGCCGTTCCGGTAGAACCTCATATACAAAGCACCGGCCTCGATGATATAGGCGTCGTCAGTTGAGAACTCAAAAGGCAGAAGCCGGACTGTTCCGGTCTTAGCTTCTGCGATGAACTTTGTTCCCGGTCTTTTAAGGGCAGGGCCCTGTACCGTAACCAGCATGTTTTCAATGGTTCGGCAGGAAGAATTGTATTTGGCAAAATCAGCACGGGCTTCGAGCAAGGGACTGACTTGCCCTGAGTTAAAAGAGGTCACGGGGCCGTAATACCCAAAGGCGTTAGCTATTAATATTAAAAATAGTATGACTCTTTTCATGTTAATCCTGATCTACAGGTTCCGCTAAAGGTCCCTTCGACATCCAGCGTATATTAACTGTGGTATCTCGCGTATGGCTTACTTCAAAGTATTCACCATTCTTGACAGCGAAAAATATCGACTGAAGACTGTTTGCTGCATCCGATTCCACCTGTGCGATCAAGTCACCCGCCCCAACAGGATCGTTGGTCTGGTCCACATGACCAGTGAGAACTTCGCCGTCGTCAAGATCTGCTGTTGCTGCTGATACGAACCCGTCGGAAGCGGCAAGATAAGCATGTGTCGTGCCGGGCACAGTTGGCAGCATTGAATTACTTTCTGAATCCTGATTAGTATATGAACTAAACGATACTGAAGCTGCGATAGCGGCGGTGACTTGGGCGTCAACATATGCTGTGGTTGCTATCAGGGTACTGTTGTCACTTGCCGATTGAGTTGTTGCTACCGCTCCGTCTGCCAGTGTAGCACCTCCGCCATCTCCTATTGTTATCACGGTCGCGGGGGTATCATTTTGTATGAGAATCCCCGTAGAGTCAACGGCCCGGATAATCTCTGTCGTCAATACCTTGGCCGTTGCCATTGTAACATCACCGCTGGCTGTCACCGCAGCCGTACTCACCGCCCCGGAGAACGTCCCTGTTGTCGCTGTGAAGGCTCCAAACTGTACGGCGTCTGTTGTGCCCATCTCCAATACATCACGTCCTGCGGCGGCGTTGGCGGCCTGTACGAGGCTTGTACCGAAAGCACTTGCATTGATCGTATCGGCGATCACGTTCGCTACGAAAGTCATTTCGCCGGAGGAGTTGAAGAACAGGAATGTTTCAGCCAAATCCGCAAGGCCCGGCAGTTCCATTTCAAAGGATTCAGCGTCACTTTCCTGTCGGTGGATAGAACGATCATTTCTGTCCTCAAGGTCTTGCAGTGTGCGGGCAATTTTGTCCAGCGCCGCTACGATAGAAACAGGGGTTATGGCCCCCTGTGCGGTTTCCTGACTCTTTTTGATCTCCCGGACGATAACCACTTCAAAATTGACACCCAGCGCAGGACTGATTGTGACTGTTCCACCGTTTCTGAAATCCCCGCCAGTGGCTACAATGGTATAGTCAACATCCTCCACAAGTGCCGTTTCAAGCCCTATTGTATCGGAGTCGGTTTCTACGTCCCGCTTGAAGACCAGAATATCATCCGACGAATTGGCCGGATTAGTGAAAAGAAACTCTGTCGTCGCCGCGCCCAATGTAAAGTATTCCCTGATTGACTCGCCTGCGGGTACGGTTGCAAATACAGGTGTTGCAAACAAAAGAACAATCAACATTAACTTTTTCATAATATTCTCCTAAGGAAAGATTGCGCGCCTATCGCCCTCTGCTGTGAAAAAAGTTCCCAAATCCGTCGCTACCGCAGGGAAAATACTTCCTAAACTACGTCCACCTGAAAAATCAGGAATGGGCTTCACTGTGGCGTTAAAGCCTCTCTGGTTTTCCGCCTGTGCGTTAGGTATCGCAATTGTTATGTATTCGGCCAGCATGGTCCTGCTCAATTCCCTGTCCACAGCAATAACAGGGACTACTCCCGATGCGAGAAGTGTGGCTATGCAGTCTATCATACCTTCGGTGAATCCCTTTGTATTTGGCGTGTCGATAACGTATTCGATGAAAGCACTTGTCCCGTCGAGGTTTGTAAAGAAATTCGTGAGCAGGATTTTACCCGTACCACTTGCATTAGCCACAGTTTCCCATTGCACTTCCGCAACCGAAGTCCCTCTACGGGCACGGGTAGCCATCTGGTTTTCGTCGAACTGACTGACTACTTCAAGACAGTTGGCTGGCAGATTAAAGGCATGTTCGTATTGCCCTATTTCCGGTGTCGAAGCAAGCTCTGGGCCTAAGTCCTTAAAGCGAATAGTTGACCTGAAGGGACACTGTAAAGCCGCAAGGTCTACTATCACTTTCCTGCGCGCTCGAGGGAAAAGCAGATTCAGCCATGACGACACTTTATCTGTGCCGTCAATAGAGGTGATGAAAGCATTACCACCCTCAACCTCGCCTGCGCCGCCTACTTTTCCCAGAGCAAGATTGGCTATTTGAGTTTCAGAAGGCATCTTAGAACCCCGTAAGAAGTAATTTGCTGTCGGACGTTGTGGCGGTAGTCACCACAATTGCGATATTTGAACCCTTCACATCTACTTCAAATTCCGCATTCGTATTGCCCACAGGCGAAGTAGTTGTTATTGTGCCCCCCCATGACTTCGCAGTTGTTGTGAGAGTGTCGGCCATTTCAAAATCAATAAGGTCCGAATTGGCATGGGTGAAGCCGTTCGTCGTCAGATTTATACCGGCACGGGCAATAGTCACAGTCTCTAAACCTGTGAAAGTACCTGATGCAGACTTATATGTAATCGTCCCAGCCGCGTCACCGTCCGCCCATGCGCCGCTGGACAAAGCTGATATGGACACGATGGTTGCTGTTTCACCGCTGGTATTACCAGTTACATTGTCGCCTACTCGCGGTACAGTCTCATTCCCTGCACCGCCTAAAGTAAAACCAATCTGGTCGTAGATAGACGATTGGGTTCCTACTGTCCATAGAAACTGTGCAGTATACGTAAACTCACAATCCAAATCCTCATCCAATGTGCCGAGATAGAGTTGGTGCGTAAACTGGTCGCCGTCCGTTATTCCTACACCCCTGCCTCTCATTACATTCCATTCAGGCGGGATGAGGAATATGGATATGAATTCTTCTTCATTAGCATTAGCCGCAATCACTGTATCGAGTCGCTTCTTTGTGCGCTCTGTCACACCAAGAGCATCAGTTTGGGTATCAGCGGAATTTTCACTTTCTGCTATCACCCAACCCGATTGGATAGTGTGGACCACGTTACCGTCAACGACCCGGACTTTCGTTAGCGACTTGCCTGTTCGCTGTGCGAAAGAAGTTGAGGCCAACAGGATAACCATCAGCCACATAAATATCTTTTTCATTATAAAGCTCCTTAAGAAAAAACAAGGTGAGCCGAAACCCACCCTGTCGCGTTACTCACTCGACTCATATTCGATTTCAAAATAGTGGACGTCAGCAGTACCGGAAGCCGCCATTAAAGATGCTGACTCATCGACGAAGAATAATATACATACCAAGTCCCCGACTTCAATCGTTTCCACTTCGATGTCAAGAGATGTCTTGACCAGCAATCCCGCGTTCGCACTTGCGTCCGCGATAACCGATGTCACAGCAACCATAGCAGTGCCCGCCGCGTCAATAGCTTCGCCCGGTGCAATGGCGTTTACTGTCCCGTCGATATCGATCTCGTCCGCTGCGTCTTCGGCATTGGAATGAGTCCAATAGATACTCAAAGAAGCCGAGTCTGTTATGTACCCCGGAGGTACAACCCAATTAACAAAAACCACGTCATCGCCAGTAGCATTGGGATTTGCATCGAAGTTCAGCGTCTCAAAATACGCCTGCTCTGTGGTTCCAATGTTGGTGGTCCCCGGAGGTTCTGACGGGTCGAGAACTACATCGCCGGGCATATAAATTACCTTGCGAGTTTGTCCGTTGGTAAACACAACTCCGCCAGTGCCTGCAGTGAGCGTAATAGCATCGTCGGCGCCAGCATCAACCAGAATGCCACCTTCATCGGAAACCACCTCGATAGAATCCAATCCGGTCCCTGCGTCATTGTGAAGCAAGATATCTGCTGTTGCACCACCATCAACCCGAAGGACAACCGTATCGCCATCAAGAGAAGCATCGGACTGAATGTTTATGCCGCCAGCCGTAGCCCTGACCTCTATAGCCATAGAATCTTCGGTAATATTTGTTCCTGCGGTATTGGTGAATACAATAGCATCTGTCGCGGCAGTTGCAACCGTTAGTGTAATATCATCAGTGCTTACTAATGCCAAATCGCCAGTACCTGACGTGATATCGATACCGCCAGCAGCGTCGGACGTGTTAATAACAATGGCATCACCAGTCGCCTCGGATGAGGTAATGACCGTACTCAGGGCGGAATCCATATCGATGCCACCGGCAGCGGACACTAAGGTAATAGCGTTATCCGCCGCTTCCTCACCCTTCAACTGGACTCTGCCAGCGTCGGAGGTGAGCGTGATATCTTTGCCTGCACCATCGTTATCGAGCGTAATGTCGCCACCCGTGCAGTCAATGTCAATACTAGCTGTACCTGCGTCGATGTCCATGCCGCCGCCAGCGTTTTCAGCATCTATGACAATGCTATTTGCCTGAGCTTCATCAGCGACAATATTGATTGAGCCACCATTATTGTCTATTGTGATATCCTCGGTAGCTGCACCTGTCGTGGTAATATCGATATCGGCAAGTGATGTGATCTGTATACCACTGCCTGCACCCGTCGTCACAATAACAATAGCATCGTCAGCCGCAGCCTCACCACTATCAATATTCACGGAAGCCGCACTTGCGTCGATATCGATATCGACGCAAGTG